>Ga0182006_1001439_pt1 | contig 14397 bp, 16 predicted proteins | sample Sormic07211104_1_FD_123022 | JGI IMG/M metagenome (GOLD analysis project Ga0182006, IMG submission 123022) | Rhizosphere microbial communities from Sorghum bicolor, Mead, Nebraska, USA - 072115-104_1 MetaG | ecosystem: Host-associated > Plants > Roots > Rhizosphere | place: USA: Nebraska...
TCCGGATATTTACGGAAAAATTGGAAATGCTGGAGTTTCAATCTGCTGTCTGGATGATGCAAAAAAACTATATTCAGGTTTCGATTTGGTTCATGCTTTAACTTCGGTAAGTATGACGATTAACGGGCCTGCGCCAATGCTGTTAGGTTTCTTTATGAATGCCGCAATCGATCAGCAATGTGAGATTTACATCAAGGCAAATGAATTAGAAAAAGAAGTTGAAGCTAAAATCAACAAACTATATAAGGATAAGGGAATCGAAAGACCGAAATACCAAGGCGAACTTCCTGCTGGAAACAACGGTTTAGGATTAATGCTTTTGGGTGTTACGGGAGATCAGGTTTTACCTTTGGAAGTTTATAACGAAATAAAAGTAAAAACGTTAGCTCAAGTTCGTGGAACAGTTCAGGCCGATATTTTAAAAGAAGATCAGGCGCAGAATACGTGTATTTTCTCAACCGAATTTGCTTTGCGATTAATGGGCGACGTTCAGGAATATTTTATTACTAAAAACGTTCGTAATTTCTATTCGGTTTCGATTTCTGGATATCATATTGCCGAGGCAGGAGCAAATCCAATTACGCAATTGGCGTTTACGCTTTCAAATGGTTTCACTTACGTGGAATATTATTTGAGCCGCGGAATGAACATCAACGATTTTGGGCCAAACTTATCATTCTTCTTCTCAAACGGAGTAGATCCAGAATATTCAGTAATTGGTCGTGTGGCGCGTAAAATTTGGGCAAAAGCCATGAAAAACAAATACGGAGCCAATGAAAGAGCACAAATGCTGAAATATCACATTCAAACTTCTGGACGTTCTCTACACGCACAGGAAATTGATTTCAACGATATTAGAACGACTTTACAGGCTTTATACGCGATTTACGACAACTGTAATTCATTGCATACCAATGCATATGACGAAGCGATTACAACACCAACTGAAGAATCGGTACGTCGTGCAATGGCGATTCAGCTGATTATTAATAAAGAATTAGGTTTAGCGAAAAACGAAAACCCAATTCAAGGTTCGTTCATCATCGAAGAATTAACCGATTTAGTTGAAGCTGCTGTTCTTCAAGAATTCGACAGAATTACAGAAAGAGGTGGAGTTCTAGGTGCAATGGAAACGATGTACCAAAGATCTAAAATTCAAGAAGAAAGTTTGTATTACGAAACTTTAAAACACAATGGCGATTTTCCAATTGTGGGTGTAAACACTTTCTTGAGTTCAAAAGGTTCGCCAACGGTAATTCCGGCAGAAGTTATTCGTGCAACCGAAGAAGAAAAACAATATCAAATTACGATGTTGGATAACTTGCATAATTTCCACGAAGCAAAAGTAAATGAGCATTTAAATACATTACAGCAAGCGGCTATTAAAAACGAAAACTTATTCGACCACTTAATGGAAGCTACAAAGGTTTGTTCTTTAGGTCAGATTACTTCGGCGTTGTTTGAGGTTGGTGGGCAGTATAGAAGGAATATGTAAAATGAATGATTCGCCTAAATCAAAATGAATGAAAACCTAGTGTTTTCAGTGCTTTATTTATTGCTCAGGTTTTAATGAATTTATCGGAATACACTTTTGGTTGACTAATTGTTGGCTAGAAGTGTTTTTTTTTATTTACATTTGATTATTAAAAAAAATAAAGATGGCTACTATTAAATATTTAATTCAAAGTAAGAATGAAAATGCCAACATTTATGTTCGATATTCATTGAATAGAGAGTCTGTTTGGAAACGTAAGACTGGTTTCGTGATTAATCCAAATGATTGGAATAAAGATAAAGGTCAGCCAATACTGAAAAATCAAGAATTAAAGGCAATTAAGTTTAAGTTGGATAAATTGTCACTCTTTATTAATGAAGCCTATAACAATGATGTAGATAAAGGAATAATATTTTCTGGTGAATGGTTGCAATATCAAATAGATTTATTCAATAATAAAGTTGTAGTAGTAGACTTAGATGTATTAACAAACTCAATCGATTATTATATAGATAGTGGAGATAATCTAACTAGAGGTTCTATCAAAAATTTAGAAAATCTGAAAAAGTTTATTATTAATTATGAAGCTGACTTTTTAAAAGGTAAACCAGTAATTATTAGAGATGTTGGTTTGGATTTTATTGATACGTTTAAAAAGTACCATAAATCTAAAGGTCGCTCTGTGAATTATATAGGTACTTACATTTCAATATTACGAGCAGTTATTAATAAGGCATCATTAAATGGAATTTTGACGCATCCACAGTTTAAACAAATCAAATCAATAAAAGAAGTAAAAGAATCTGAGGAGATTATAATACTGACAGAAGCTGAACAAGAGCTTATAAAGAATGTAGAGTTGGTACGTGAAGCACACATCAACGCTAGAAAATGGCTGTTGTTAGGCTGTTTAATCGGACAAAGAGCAGGTGATTTGCTTAATATTACAGACAAAAATATTAAGATTATAAAAGGTTCGAAAATTATAGAATTAAGGCAACAGAAAACAGGTAAATTGGTAGTTATTCCATTACTTCCAAAGGCATTAGAAATAATTGAAAATGGATTGCCATATAAAATAAACTTAGAACATTTTAATCATTACAGTAAAGAAATATGTAAAGAAGCTAAAATCAATACTAAGGTAAAAGGTAAAATGCGTATTGATGATAAAAGGACTTTAACTTTTGGAGTATATGAAAAATGGCAAGTTATTAGTTCCCATGTCTGTAGACGTTCTTTTGCGACTAATTTTTATGGTCATATTCCAACCTCAGTTTTGATGGGTATAACTGGTCATGGAACAGAGCAAATGTTTTTAAAATATATTGGTAAAACGACGTACGATAATGCTTTTCAAATGTTAGAATATTTTAGTAGATTGTCTCCCCAAACAAAATCAGATAAATCAACAGGAAGTGACTAATACCGAAATACTTGAATTTTACGAAAACATTGACAAATTAACTTCTTTTAAAAGAATTAGAACTGTCTATGATTTGACAAATGATTTGGATATAAATCTTTTGCGTTTTCTAAGAAAAGATTTTTTTATGTATCATTTGTTAAAAATAAAAGAAGAAGTATACCTTCATAGTGATGTGGATAGTAAAGATATCGAGCATGTTTACGATACACTTCTTGACGGAGACTATTATATGTACTATATAGAAGATACAATAGAGGTGTTTTGTGAATATATTGACGAAAGTTTTATTAATGAATTTATCGATAAGATAACCGTCTTCTTTCCTGAACTTAACATGCTGACTCGCATTAGTTATACTAGTATAAAGCGAACTCAAATTGGAGATGAAAAATTGCCATCAGAACCTTATGATGAATTAATGGAAGAGTACAATATTCCAATAATTAGAAGAATTTTATATCTTGAAAAACTTGGTGTTATTGATTTCCTTAAAAAGGAGAGACCTTTTAATACATCTATAAACAGCATGGCAAATATTTTGGGTCATATTATTGATGCAAAACCAAGTTCAATTCAACCATTGTTGAATCCGCTTTTAGGCAACGATTTAGACAATAAAAACAATCCGTTAAATTCAGCTAAAAATGTAATGGCTGTTGAAACCCATTTAATGAAAATCGGTTATTCTGTAAAGACAACTACTATTACTGATATTTAACTTTTAATCTTATTTGAAATTAATCAGCGTCTAACTTTTTTTGAAAATTAGCATCAATGTAAACATCTGCTAAATCAATTCCATCTTTATAGGATGTGTTTTCCAACCAGTCATTGACTATAATACTAAAGCCGAACATGTTTAATCGGTTTGCAGTTATAGACCAATCATTGTACTCGCTTTTGTCAGGAAATGCAATAATTTTGTATTGCTTAATAGGCTTCAAGAACTCATATTTAAAACCACTTTTACTACCAGTAGCCATCCATAAATAGTCTGGCTTAAAAATACTCATTATTACTGCTGTTTTTTCACTTTCCACCAATCCAATTACTTGTACTTGATTATCTTTAATAAGGTGTAACCCAAATAAGCATTGATTAAGGTTGAATTCGTTTACAATTCCTTTCCTTTTCAATATACTATGCACCCAATCAATCAACGCTTTGCCATCATTGCTCTTACTTCTTTTTCCTGTTTCTTGATTATAGGCTAATATTTTACCAGCATGAACACGCTCATAGTTATCAATTTGCCAAAAAACTGATGCACCATTCCAACGTTTAGAGCTACATATAAAATATTTTAGCACAGCTTCTTTTACTTCTTTTTCTGAGAAAATAGAATTTAAGAATTGAATAAAATTATTTTGAGAATTAACCAAGAAACTTTTTTCAACTAATTCCAGACCATGAAAGCTTGCTACTACTGGCGCAACAGTTCGTTTATATCTTAAACTTACTATATCACTATTAGGTGCGCTATAATAACCACAACTACTTTCACGGTCACACCTTCCTAACCCTTCACTCAAATAAGAATTGGTTTCAGTATCAATAAATCTTACAAATGTCTTCATATTACATACGGGACAAACAAACTTTCTACTACTATTATCTAGGGTATATTTATAATTTTTCATTTTTTACTTTTTTATGTTCACGATGTTCAGTATAAAAAAACGTGAACATCGTGAACATGAACAATTGTTATATATTGAGATACTTATTTGCTGTTCCTGTTGCAATACCTAACTCTTTTGCAATTTGTCTTTGAGTCTTACCAAGAGCACCTAATTCTTTAGCTTTCACAATAAGCTCTTCTCTATCCTCTTCTTTATCAACTTTTTTGAATTCCTTTAAATGAGTTTTTTCTTCATCAAAATCTAGGAACTCAAACTCAAGAAAATTGTGAGGTTTTACTATCTGACAGACACATACATTTTCAGCTCCATAAATCTCTTCGGTATTTCGTTGTTTTATCTGTTTGATATATCTTAAACTAGAATCTGCGGAACTTTGACCAATAGTAAATGAACTGTCACAAAAATTCATTAACATCTTACTTCCTGCCAAATCGTTTTTAGTTATTGCTTTGGACAAATCACGTTTAGGTGTATGAGCCAAAACTAACATGGACAAATCATACTTACTTTTCAATTCTTTCAATTTCTTCATCAATGGAAGTGCATCCTTTGCAGATTCATTACCACTTTTAAGATATGTTAGATTATCGATTATTATAGTCTTAGCACCAGTTTTAGTGATTGACCACTCTAAAGAGTTTAAAAGATAAGTGTCAAAATCTGTATTTGATGGTAAGTCAGCATCACTATTAATTTCTATTCGGCTAAAACCATTATCGAAATAATAATGCTCATCATAATTTTTTGAATATCTGGTTTCAAATTGTTTAGCACCAAGTTCAAAATCAAGATACAAAACAGCTTGTTTTTCTGCTTCTAATTTAAATGGTGTTATCTCTTTATTTTTACTTATACTGTCAGCTATTTGTACAGCTAAAATTGATTTACCCACATTTGAATCAGCAAACAGAATACATAGCTCTCCTTCAAACCAAAGCTCACCAAAAAGCTTTTTTGGCACTGGTCTACTTTTTGCTTCTTCTATCCATTCATTACCAGTTTTAATTGTGAATAAACCAATATTCTTATTTTCAACTATATTATTACTAGCAGTCATTGCTTTATCAATTACGTTACTTAATTCTTCTAATCCGTTGTTTACATTTTCCATAACTTATGAATTGATAGGTTTAACAGCTTCTAATACCTCATCTCTTTTATAGTACACACGATTTCCAATACCATAGCTTTTAAGCCTTCCACTTTTTGTATGTTTCCAAAGACTTGTTTTGTTAAAAGAAAGAAGCTCACAAACCTCATCTCTAGTTAGTAATGGGTTGCCTGATTGAATTTGTTCCTGAGCGTTAACAGCTAACATTGGTTTTAATATTTCTGCTAGTTGCTCAATTGTGATACCGTTTAAAAAAATTTGATTGTTCATAATTACCATGTTTATTATTTGATGGTACAAATCAAGATTAGGGATTTTTTAGGGTTTCCCTAATTCTCATAGTCAAAACTTAATCGTTTGATTTTGTATGAAATAGGTGCAATAATTTATTCAGCGTTGATTCTATACTTAGTTTAAAAATGAACTCAACTTCGACCCAATAAAAAATAAAAACACCTTTTTTTAGTGAAAGTGCATCTTTTTTAAAAGTTTCACATATTTATAAATAGAGAACAGACATAACCAAGAGATTAGCAACCTCTCTTGACCTTTTTATATCCAATTTAGAATGAAAGAAAAGTTTAATGAATTAATCAACAATGCAAATAGCAAAAGATACAAGGCTTACTATAAGCTTAACCAGTTGCCAGAGATAACAGGTTTATCTATAAGAATGTTGAAATACAAAATGATTAAAATCAAAGAAAAGTATGCTGGAGTAACCAGTTTACTGGACAAAGATGGCAAGCAATGGAAAATACACTATTCAATCATTAATGAGTTTATGCCAATCAACAAACGAAAAACTTATACTGAAAACAATTACGATTGGCAAAGCTTTGTATCATGGAATCCTTTTGCGAACTATGACAAGGAATACCATCAGGAATTGATTTATCAGATAAAAAATGAGATGCCAGACAAATACATCAAGTACACAATAGAACTGGATGGAAGAGGATTTAACCATGTTCACTTTATCACAGATGGTAAATTACCAGAAGTAAAAACAATAGTTGAAAATGTGATTTACAAGTACTTTTCCTGGAATGAAATCTCTTTTGAGGCTACAATCATAACAAACAAATATAACAGCGTAAACTACGCTAATAAAGCTCCAATAATAACAGAAATAATATAATAAAATAACATGGAAGAAGTTACAAACCTTGACCACAGCGCAATGCTAAAAGAATTACTAAGAATGTATATATCTAGAAAATACCAAGAAGACGCTCTATATGATGACTGGCACTTATTTCAAGAATATTCATGGCTAAAAAACAATAACAAATTAGATGAACTCTTTAAAGAAGAGTGCTTAACAAACCGTTTAAACGATGAACACTATAGATGATAAAATAAGACTTAAACAGATGGAAATTAGTATTGAAGAAAATCCAGAAAGAAAAGCTGAATTACATACACAAATGACGAAACTCCAATTTCAAAAAGAAATTGCTGTTATCAGAAAAAAAATAGAACAGTTAGGTTAGCCCCTCCCTCCCAAAGGAGTTTCAGATTCAATAGCTCTAGTTACCTGCCTCGATAACGCAAAGCCAATAGTTAGAAAAACGTATACTCCATTAGCTTTTCAAAAATTTTGGATACTGAATCGAGCTAAATGTTCCTAAAGTGCAATTTAAACGTACTTAATAGCTACTTATTTGAACCTAAATGCTCCAGTATTTACTCAATCGTTTTATGTACAAAAGCCACTATTTACTATCTATAGTGGCTTTTCCTACGATGCTTTAAATGAAGTATTTTTAAATTTCAAAATTTATATCAAGTCTGTGACTTGTATACTTACTGTGCTTCTTTATAAATGATTAATAAATCATATTTGTGATTCGTTTCCTCAGTAGTTTTTGCCCACATGTAAATAGTAAAATAGTCTTTTTTTACATCTTTAAAAGATAATTGTACTCCATTATATGGAGATATTGACAAACTTGGAGGCTTTTTAAAAATAGGTAAATTATTTCCGCTAATAGTTTTTAAATTTTTGAAATAGACAGTGTCAAGAGTTAAAGTTGGATTTTCAGTAGCTTCATGAAAACTTATATCAGTGACTAGGTAAACTTGGTTTAAAAAATCTATTTTCTTTATTTCAGAAATATCTTTCTTAACATTGCTTAAATCTTTTTCGGCACTTTTTACATTGTTAATTTGTAATTGCAATTCATTTTCCGATTCGTATAAATCTTTATTCATACGAAGAAATTGTTCATATAATGTATAAAAGCGGTCATTGGTTTTTTCGCTCTTATTTAAAACTTCATTATTAGTTTCTTTTAGACGTTCATTTTCAGATGAAATTTTTGATAGCTCATTTTGTGTTGCTGATATTTTTGCATTAATTTCCTGTTTAGAAGATTCTGTATTTTTTGAAATTTCATCAGTTACTTTATTAACAATCTCATTATATGAGCTGTATCCTAAAAACGTTAGAACTCCTATTAATACAGAAAATACAGCAACATAAAATTGCAATTGATATTTTAATTCATAGTATTCTTTCGATTCGTTTCTCTTAGATATTTTTTTGTAGTACAAGAAAATATTCCATATTAAAAAAACTATCAGGGAAATAATTAATGTAATTAAAAGTGTGTAAAATGATATTGTCATAATTTGTTTTTTTTCTTAAACTTCCCGTATTATTGCAAACTTTCACATGTAGGTAGCAGTTTTGCGACTGTTTTGTGTAGTGATTATTTATTAATTTCTCTTAAAGTTAGGATATCAATAGCTTTTCCATTTTGTTCAATTGAAATTACTCTACAATGTTTGTTGGCGGGATTTTTAACAAATGATACTTCTTCTAATTCCGCATCCGTTATTATTCTTGTGCAAAGTTCTCCTTTATATAATTTTCCTTTAATGTGTTCACAATTTCCTGACTTTTGATTACAAACTGAGCAATGACTTTCTTTTATAATTGCTCCTACACTTTGGAAATAAAGATTAGGGAAAAGTAATTTTTCATATTGCTCTAATCTATTTAAAAAATTATCATTTTCTTGGGTTTGAAATGGAGAATTGCAAATAACAGTGCCATAAATAACTTGCGCTCTTACTAAATTATCCCAAGCTTCAGCCATTTTATCTTCTTTAAGATGAATAAGCATTTGTAATTCGTAAGCAATTGCTAACAAAGAATTTTCAATACAGTAGACTAAATTTGCTTCATTTTCTAAATTTCTTCTAACAAATTCCTTTTTTAACTGAGAAAGTTCGTTTAAATAATTTTGAATTGTTTCAATTTCTTCTTTTTGAATTTCAATTCCCACTGTAATAAATGCTTTTTTTTGAGCAATATCAGCCATTTGATTGAATTCATCAAGTAGTAGTTTTGGATTGTCAATGAAAATTAGCATTATAGAGATTTTATTATTTTTTCCAAATCTTTCAAGCCTTCGGCATCACCTTTGTATTCTATTTTTGTTATTTTACCTTTTTCTTTCTTTTCAACATAGAATTCAATTTTGGCAGTTTTCTTACCTATAGTCCCTTTTAGATTATCATAAATGAAACTTGAAATGATATTTAGAATTACAGAAATCGTGTTTGGATTTTCAACGAGAATTGACGAAGCGATAAAAATTGTTGGCAAGTAAATATCTGCACTTTTACGACTTCTATATAGTTCAGGTTTTCCGCCTAAACTTTCTATATTGATATTATCTGCTTTAAAATATTTATTAAGTTCAATCAGTGATTCTGTAAAAATTAATTCTTCTGTATTATTAGCAGTATTAATATTTTCAGGAATAAAGGTTAATTCTGTTAATGATAGAATTGATAATTTTTCAAGACTATTACTAATTTCTACTTCTTCAATTTTATAATCCATAATTTATTAGTGAAACTCAGGTTGATTATATACAATATATTGGTGCCAAAGCATATTTTTTACTAAATTAAAACCATTATTTTGATTTATCAAATCATCTTAATTACAGAATTAATTTTCGACATCTACTTCTTCAAGTATTTTAGTATCGCCATGTATTTGTCGTTCTTCTTTGTTATTTATTTTATTTCTGTCTTTAGCTCCCAATCTTTAATTCCAATCAAATTGAGAATAAGTATTCCACTAATTCTGTAAAGCAAAATATTTGCTTGTCTAAGTTGTTCTGCATCTACCTTATCAATACTTCCATGTGTAATGTTATCACGAAGTCTTTTTAAGTCATTAAGTTTTATAGGAAATGTGTTCGGGTCTAAATTTTGATTTTCTAAAAATAAAACCAACTGATTCTTCATTGGTTTATTTTGTAAAAGTGTTTGAACATTATGCCATCTTTTTCTAAATTCTTCGTGTTCGTTTTGGTCTATGGTTTCCAATAGTTTTACCAAAGCTTCATCTTGCTTTCTTTTTACCTGTCTCTTATTTAAGGAAAGTTTAAATTTTACATTATCTTGTTTTTGTTTGTCGCAAATTTCAATAATGTTGTACCTAATTAAAAAAGTAGAATAGCTGTCTACCAAATGAGATTGATTAAACAATGAAATAGCTTTCGAAAGCAAAGTAAAGTTTGTAATAGATTCTTTTTGCCAACTTGATTGTAGAAATTTGTTAAAACTCCAGTAAATACCAAAACTCTTAAGGTTTCCACTTGTTTCAAGAAAGTTATTTTGTTCAAGATTTTTTATAGTTATTGTATTTTCGCTTAAATGTATTCTTCGAAAAACATAATCAATTTTGATGTGATAATAAAATGAAGCCAACATCAAAATAACATCTCCATAAAAAATGGCTTCTTTCTCTGTAATTCCTTTTCTATATTTGAATTGAATTTTTGGTTCTTTTGTAACAGTTGCAATTCTTCCTTTTTGGTCGTCTTTTGTAACGAAATTAAATTCTGGACGGAATATTGATTTAGCAAGTTTGAAGAACTTTATTGAATCGTTCATTCGTCCAATGTTAAAGTTACCGTCATTTTTAAACCAAGATTTAGGCGTTAAAGAAGAGTAAAAAGACTGAACAACTCTAAATCCTTTGTCATCTAAATAAAATTCTCCTTCATTGTTTTCTTCTTTGACTGGATTCCAATAAAATTTTACAGTATCAATTCTAACTATAATATATTTTTTATTATTTTCATAAAAACTAGAACTACCTGTAGCTCCAATTAATTTAGCTTCCGATAAATCAATTTTTTGTAAGCGCTCATTAGTGTGGTTTTTTGTTAACTCTACTTTGATAAATGTGCCAAATTTTCTCCAATCAATTTTGCTTGTCCAATCCATTAACAAATCTCCAAAGCGTGTTTTTTCGTCAAACAAAATTCGCAACTCAATTTCATCTTTTCGTGAATATAAATGAGCGTGGTAAACTTTACTGATTTTAGCTTTTGTATTTGGATAACTATACTTGCTAAAATCAACTTGAGGAAATTCAATATCCAAACAATGATAATCACTCATTTTTCTAGTGCTTTTTTTCTAATGCTTTTTCGTCAAAATTTGGTTTAGCAGCAATGATGTTGGTAAAGAAAATTTAAACTTGGTAATTACTTAATTTTGAGCATAAAATAATTTCTTAAATCATCTTAAATTGACTATTGTTTAACAGTAGTGAGCTTTTGTTGCTCTTCTATTTGTGTATTTTCTTCCAAATGGTTATAAAGATTTATTATCTCTAATTTCTTTGCTGTATCAGGTTTTACTTTTAAAAAATCTAATTCTTTGTAGTCTGTTACTTCTAGGTCACAAAAATAACATTTGAAAGCTTTTGTTTCAGAACCTGTTTGTCTCATTTCGTTTCTATATGTATCAAACTCTAAAACAGGTGATGTGAAAACTACACCGTAATTATTGCAACTTGGGCATTCAAAAGGGAAAGCAATATCTTTGCTTAACATTTCAGCTGTTTTATGTTCGCATTTTCTTTTGTCAAAGGTATTTACACCTTTTATTGTGTCCCAATGCGAGCTTGATGCTTCAAGTTTTAATCTTATTTGTTTTTGTATATCATTTTGTAAAGCACTGCTTATTCGTGCTAGTTTAGAATGCAAGTTGTTAAAAAAATTTGTTTGCCCGCCAAAATTATGTTCGTCGGAAAATGAAGAAAGAAGTGGATAAAAATCTCTTTGCAATAAAATTTTTAATTCTGAAACGTCGAGTTTGTTGAAATTGTGATGAACAATTATATCTCTTGCATTTTTTAATTTCATTAATGTGTTTTTATTCTCTAAGACAGCTTTAGAAAAAGTGGTTGCTCTCATTACACTTGAATGAAATGCAATAACATCTTCATTTGGGTTTTTAGCAATTTCAGATTTATCTTTGATTTGAGAATCATAAAGTAATGGTACCGCATTTTTAAAATCTGGTGTTTCCAAAATAAATAGCGGATTAATGTCATAAATCATTGCTTTCAATAGCTTTTCTATACCAATTGCAAAAAACAGAACATTTTCAATAACCTTTTGGTCGTTTGTTAATTCTTCGTCAGCAATTTCTTTAGCGACCTTTTTTAGCAGAATAAATGCATCTTTATGAAATTCGTTTCTTGCCATAATAGTTGTTTTTTATTGATAATCGCTAACTTCTAACTTTTTATAAGGTAATGACAGACTTTTCAATTTTGGATATCTAGCATTTATTGTGTAGCGTGTTTTTTACAAAAATAGAAATAATATTTATGTAGCCTAATTTGTAGAACAGAATTTATGTAATACTCAAAAAGAAATAAAAAAAGTTTCACTTCTACCAATAGTGAAACTTTTTATTTTTGCTTAATCCGACACCGCTCGCGCCAGCAGAAGAAATCTTCACACGCTGAGCACGCACTGTTGCGGAACTACTTACGAAGATTTCTCCCTTCGGTCGAAATGACAAGATTGCGTAAAAACTTTGCGACTTAGCGTCTTTGCGAGATTTTTTAGTCTTAGAACTTTCACCTTTACCTTTGCAAATAGAAATTACTCAACAATCTCCCCAACAAACCCCAAAAACTCCATTTCATCCATAGGAAACAAATGCAGAATCGTTTCCAAAATCAGACTCACATTAATAGTTGCACTTTTATCTTTTTTAGAAAAATTATGCATATCATTATCAAGTGCGAGAATACATAATTTTAGTAAATCGGTAATGAGACAGCCGAGTTCTAAATAATTGACCACTTTAAATTGTGCGGTATAAGAATTGGCTTCATTGGTTGGTTTTAGCGTTGTAAAATACTGAGCAGTTAATTTTTGCAGTTTTTGTAGCTTTTCTGTTTGGTTTGTTTCCATAAGGCGTATATTTTTAAATGATTTACAATTTGACTTTTATAAAATTATTATAAGAAAAATTGTACTTTTGTTTGGTTCGGCGAAGGAAGAAATAGATTTTGCTGTACCAAATCATTTTTTGCTGTATTGCACGGCGTAAAATCTGTTTTTTACATTTTACCGATTTTGAGACTTTATTATTATCTTTGAATTATGAGCACACTAACAAAACCAAATCATATAGGGCGAAAAATAAGCCGTATTCGTGAACTTCGAGATATGAAGCAGGAAGCTTTGGCGCAAGCTTTAGGAACAAATCAGCAAGCGATTTCGGCTATGGAAAACAGCGAAACCATTGATGACGAAAAACTTATTGAGGTTGCAAAAGCGCTTGGTGTAACGGTGGAAGCAATTAAGAATTTTTCAGAAGATGGTATGATAAATTATTTCAACACTTTTAATGATGCAGTTTCAGGTAATAATTTTAATCATTATAATACTTGCACTTTCAATCCATTAGATAAATTAATGGAAACGGTAGAAGAAAATAAAAAGCTTTATGAGCGTTTGCTTCAAGCAGAAAAAGATAAAATTGAGTATTTAGAAAAATTGCTAAAAGATAAATAGTAAGCTTTTTAAGAATATAGAAACCTCTCAGAAATGAGAGGTTTTTTATTTTACAAAAAAAATATCGTTTTACGGCTTTCCTCAATTTAGAAGATATTTGTTTGTATATATTAGCAATCAGAAAATAGAGATGAAAGGCTTTTTCGGATAGGCAAATCAATTCTAAAAACCAAAAACTATATATAACCTCAAAAATTAATTTTAAATGAAAAAAAGCATTTTTATTTTAGGATTGCTATTTATTACAAGCTTGAGTTTTAGCCAGGCAAAGGTTAAGCAAGATATAAAAGCAACTAATAAAACGGAAAACAAAACTTATGACCCGAAACTTTTTGGGTGCTGGAAAGGCTCTGAAATGGGACAACAGCAAGAAGGAGTAAATAAATATTGGGTGTCATGTCGTTTTGAAAACGGAACAAGTGTTTTACTTTTTGTTGCGATGTACGAAAACGGTAAAGTAGATCAAATTACTGAAAATGGTAAATGGTGGGTTGAAAACGGAAAGTATTATGAACTACATAACTATGATGGCGTAATAGATGTTTATGATTATCAAGTTACAGATCAAGGCGTTAATTTCCAGTCTATTGAATTAATGGGAAAAAAGGACAATACTTATAAATTTACCGATTATAAAATATCAGATTAATTGAAGTGACAAGGTTGTGATTTAAATAAAAAATCTCTCTGAAATAGAGAGTTTTTTTGTTTATTGATTTTTACCTATATATTTACTTTTGTTAAGAAAACTTACTAAACAAACAGAATGAAAACAAAACTACTATTACTTTCCATCTTATTTTTAACCTTTCAATTAAGAGCACAGCAAGAAGTTTATACCTCTTTAACAGGGATTCCAAAAA
>Ga0182006_1001446_pt1 | contig 14323 bp, 11 predicted proteins | sample Sormic07211104_1_FD_123022 | JGI IMG/M metagenome (GOLD analysis project Ga0182006, IMG submission 123022) | Rhizosphere microbial communities from Sorghum bicolor, Mead, Nebraska, USA - 072115-104_1 MetaG | ecosystem: Host-associated > Plants > Roots > Rhizosphere | place: USA: Nebraska...
CCTTCTGCCGCCTCGTCGGCCGCCCAACCCGCAAACGCGGCTACGTTGAAGGCATGGAACTGTCCTTCGGCGAAGCGCGACGCGGTATCGGCGGCGGAATCTGTCAACTGAGCAACCTGATCCACTGGATGGCGATCCACTCACCGCTGATAGTCGTTGAACGCTCCAACCATAGCTTCGATCCCTTCCCGGACGAAGGGCGAGTGCTGCCATTCGGTTCCGGTGCGGCAATTTTCTACAACTACGTTGACCTGGTACTGCACAACCCGACGGATCGGAGTTTTCAGTTGAAGTTGAATGTGGGGGACACGCAGCTGGAGGGGGAGTTGTTGTGCGATCGGGTGCGGGAGTATCGGTATCACGTGTTTCAGAAAGGTCACCGGTTTGTGCGGGAGGGGGAGCGGGTGTATCGGGAGAATGAGATCTGGCGGGAAGTGCGGGAGAAGGGGCAGGTGGGGGAATTGGTGGAGAGGGTGAGGTTGTATCGGAATCGGGTGGTGGTTAAGTATGAGGTGATAGACGAGTTGATCGGGTAGGGCGCACCAATAGCAACATGATATTGGCGCCCACTGGTCAGTTTCTGAAATAAAGCTCATCCAGTTGGCGTTTGCGTATGGACAGATACTCTTCCCATACCTTGGGGAAGTCTTCATCTTTGGTCAGCGGGAAGGTCAGATAGATGTGCCTTCCAACCACACTGATGTATTGCCTCACACGCTTGAAGGCGGGTTGTTCGTAAGCTGCCACGCTTTCGTCATAGGCGTCATGGTAGTGATGGATGCTCACTCGGTGCGGGGCGATCATGCACCGCGAGAAATCGATCACCCAGCAGCTGTCAACGGCTGTGCTCAAATAACCGTAGACACCGTCGCTGGATAGACGAATGCACGAATTAGCCTGGGTGCCGTCGTCATCGTTGACCAATATGACCTTGTCCGAAAAGTATTTGATATTTCTGCCGTCAGATCCTTCCAGGAGCAAGCTCCAGCCTTCGGCTCCCATGCGGAACTCACCGTTGTTTTCGAAGGTGGCGGTCCAGTTGTTGGCGAGTGTGATTTGATGTTTATTCATGGGTGCTCATGTAAACCGAAGGGGCGCAAAGTAATGGGTATAGTTTCTGCCTAGAACCAAGGAGCTCGCGAGCCAGGTTTATGAAAGCATTTAGGTTGTGAGATAATCACATCTATGTAATAAGAAACTATGATCTGTTCCCGACATCGTCGGTAGTGTCTGAATGCACTACTGTCTATAAAAGTGTCAGTGAGCGCATTGCGCTACACTGCGCCGTCGTTATTGTATGCTGTAATATTGGCTATACTAATATTTTTTGCTTGGCATGTGACTACACAGTTATTTTCAAATTTAATTGTGATTTTGTAGTCTGAGGATTTTCCCTCGATTGTTAAGGTGGTGGTGCCGCTGAAGTTAAAATTCTCTACATTAAAATTTTCTATGTCTACTATGTAGAGCTGAAACGCATACTCGTTGTAATTCTTTGTCAGCCACTTTTTAGGGACTGCTTGCTCTATTTTGCTGGATAATTTTATGCATATAGAGTTTCCGTCCAGCATTACGTATGACGTACGCATGCTTGAGGGGGAATATGTTTCTCCGAAAATCGACGTCCACTGCTTTTTGTTCGATATTGCTGATGTCCACATGTTAGGTTGCTCAAAATGCTTAGTGATCTCTACTAGATTCTTTGCTTTTACTAAGTTTTAAGTTGGTCGTAGATTTAAGTTTAGCAAAAGGGAAGTATTTGTTTTTAATGTCTTTTGAGATGTCTGTGGAATATGAATTTGTCCCCTTCGTCTCTTGATTCTTCTTCATTTATTCGATGTCCATAGCTTTTCTATATTTTTCGAATGTGATAACGCATGCTTCATCTTCATCGATTAACTTTTCATAAAAGCTGTCGTCATCAGCCCATTCGCAAAAAACGAGCTGTGTCTTGACTTTTTTGTTGTATGTGTCTTTTGAGTTTAGGACCCAATAAGAAGAAAGTTTTTGTTCGGTGATTTCAAAAAAATCTAGTGCGAACGGTTTGGGGTATTCATCGTAAGAGTCTGCGCATATATAAATCCATGGGCAATTATCCCAGAACTCTATACCGTAAACCGTATATTCTTTTCCAATTTCTATGTCTAGTTCACTGTCGCTGATCGAGATGTAACGCTCCAGTCTTGTTGCAGTATCTTGCGTAAAGGTGTTGTCTATTTTGTTTGTTTTGCATCTAACTTTCATTTTTCTTTATAGTCCCCAGGTGGCACGGATGGGTCGTTACCCCATGGTTTTATATCATCAGTGCTGTGTTTTTTTCAAAAAGGTGACAGATTTGTTTTTCAATATCTTTGAGTGCTATGGAAAATAATCTGTTTCCTTTGATCGCTGTCCTTATAGATGTAAGCGTATGGAAACTTCGCTGCTGATTATATCTATAAAAGTCTGTTGAGAATTATATGTTTGAAAATTTATTTAAGGTTTCCAAAATTTAATCCCTTCCATGTGGCGCTCAATGTCATCCATGTCATCATCTCCTAGTGTCGAATCAAAATTCTTGCTTATGATTTTTCTTACTTTGGCAAGTCGTTGGGTGACTCCTTCGTTATCAATGAAGTTAGTGGTGGCTTTTTGGTAGTTTTCGATTGGCTTGTCGGAGTAATAGCTACCCATTTTGTGCAGTGAAATTAATATGAACTCGATATCTGCTAGGACTTCGAGAGCATCTTCTCCGTTAAGAATAATTTTTTTGTTGGTTTCTAACATTATTTCCGCCGATTAAATGTGGGGTTTTCAAGCGTCACATTTCCTTTGGGTGTAAGATTTTTATGCCGTATTTACAGTTTTTTTATCCATTCAGGTTTAATAACGGGAAGTGATTTAAAGAGCGGGGTGGATTTGTTTTAGTGTTTTTTTGTAAAGTGTGAAAAATAAATTTTCCCTCTCGCTTTATTTGCTTTTGCTATATTGGTAGGTACTGGGTTTAGATGTCTGTATTTCACGATTCGATCATGAGTGATTCAATTTTTTTTATAAATTCAATCTTGCTTTTGGTTCTGAACTCACCAAGAAAGACTTCGGAGTTTTTAACAGGTTTTCCTTTTTGGTCGTGATCGATTTTCAGAAAATCAATTACGAACTCTCCGTTGGGGTCGCCATCAGGTTCTACTCTAGAATCGAAGCAGTGCCCGCTACTTCGACGTACCCCGCCCAATAGTACTGAGCAGGTAAACCAGTCGGTGGTTTCTGGTGTAAATTCAACTTCAAAAAGGTTGTTGATTGTTACTGTCCAACCGCTTGGGACTCGAATCGGTTGAAGTTCATATTTGAGTTTTGGTCTAATTTTACATTGCCCATGTATTTTTTAATTAATTGAAAAAGTCGGCGGATTTATTTCCTTCAACAAAAAAATTAGCTCTCCTCTGATTGCAGTTCGGCAACTAGAACGGGTATTCACACCGCCATGGAGTGGTGAAAAGTTCTGGGTCGATGTCATACTTCTCAAGAAGGGCGTTGATTTCCGCCTCAGAGTTCATGGTTTCTATTTTTAAGAGATTGATGTCTCGGTCGTCCACGCCGTCACTTATTTCAAGTGTTTCGGTTGGGATTGTAAATATCACTGTTGCATATCGGAAATTTTTCGATTGATGGATAAAGTCGTAATACTGATATGGATCACTGGTAAAGGGGTATTTGTAAATGGCGTATACTGAAATCCATTTTCTTAGTGAAGGATCTTCGGATTTTAGCTCTTGCGCAATGTTGTTGTAACCTGTTCCGTCGAGCCCATACCATACGCTTCGTGGGATACATTTTTGTGTTGTCATTTTTGCCCCTCGAACGGATTTTGGTATTGCTTGCTCATATGTTGGTTGGGTGGATGGAGATTTCTTTTGCAATAATATCTACGTATATGGGTAGGGTATGTTTTTTTTGCTCAAGAGAAATTAGTATTATCGCATCCCCAATTTTTAATACACCGCAACCGTCGTCCTCAATAACGATTAACTCTCCTGTGATGTATGTGAATCCTAGTTCGAAGGATATGGAAGGCGTGTTTTTTGAGGAGGGGGTCAAGTTTTCTCCCCAAATGAACTCATCATCTATATTGATTTCGACATCAAGTGTTTGATTTGCGTTAGGGGGCGAACCTGTAAATACTGATAAGCCTTTTCCATAGGGTGTTGAATACTCGACAAGTATTTTATTGTGCGTACTTTTAACTATGCTTGCTATCGTAATATTCATTTATTTTGTTCCTAGTGGTACTCGTATTACGGTGTTGTCGACGTTCATTACATTGTTTATTAGATCTAGTGTCCACGTCTCTTCATGGTAGTGATGCTTATTCGGTTTGCTACTCATTTCGTGGTTACCATACCGAATACTTCTCTTGCCGTCGGCAGACACAATTCTATCGTTGTCTGGTAACCCAGTCCTAGGATGAATATTTGTATACGGCCCCTCACCTAAGAAATCTTCCCATCGTTTTACTGCATCTTGTGGTTTTACTGGTTTACTTCCATAAACCTCATTGTGATATCCCTGACCGATAGGTGGTGGTTCTGGGGGAGCGGAAGGTCCTGCGTCTTTGACTGTATCCCCTGAAGTAGACCCAGGGGTTGCACCTTGCGGTAATTTCTTATCCGCATCAGGACAGTTACCGCTCAAACCCAACGGATCCACCCACCCCGTAGGGTTAGGCACGTACTGGTAGTTATTCAACCCGCCCGCAAGCTTGATCGGGTCCGGCGTCAAAAACCGCCCAGTGCCCGGATTGTAGTAGCGGTGCCGGTTGTAATGTAACCCTGTCTCGGCGTCGAAATACTGACCCTGGAAGCGCAGCGGGTTATCGATTTCGCTGACGTCCAGCGCAGCGAGGTTACCGTAGGCGCGGTACTTCGCGGACCACATGATCTCGCCACTGTAGTCGGTGAGTTCCTGCGGTGTGCCGAGGTGGTCGAGTTGGTAGTAAAACGGCGTGGCTTTGCGCGGGCCTTCGCCATCAAGCATCGCCAGTGGACGGAAGCTGCCCGGCTCGTAAATGTAGCTGCGATAGCGATTGTCTGCGCTTTCGGCGATCAGCCGTTCGCCTTGCCACAAGAACTCGGTGGTCTGACCATCGACAGTTTTTTCGATACGACGACCGAAGGCATCGTATTTGTAGAACGCGGTGCTGCCACCCGGCAGGCTGACGCCGATTAGGCGATGCTGGCAGTCGTAGCGGTATTCGGTAACGAGTTTCTGGCCCGTGCCGCGACGTTCGCGGATCAGATTGCCATAGGCGTCATAGTCGTAATGACGATCGCCCTGCATCAGCAGACGGTTGCCTTTGACGTTGGCGAGGTTGGCTGTGCCTTCGTTGTTCTGACCGAGCAGGTTGCCCGCCGGATCGTGGGCGAAGCTTTCCGGTGTCGTGCCGCGTACGCTGACCAAGCGATCGAGCGGGTCGTAATGGTAGCTGCGATTGCCTTTGCGGCTGTCGTCAATGCCGGCGAGATTGCCGTTGGCGTCGTAGTTGTAGCGCCGCTGGAACAGGTTTTTATCACGCTGGCCGACGGTGTGTGCTTGCAGGCGGCCTTGTTCGTCGTATTGGTATTGGCTGAGCAACAGGCCTTGCTGGCGCTGTTGTTCGCGACCGGCGCTGAACTGGTGGCTGGTCAGGCGTGAGCCGTTGAGGTCGATGCTGCTCAGGCGTCCGCCGGACAGGTGACGGTAGTCGAGTGTGCTGCCGTCAGGGAGACGGCAGTGACTCAGTTGGCCAACGCTGTCGTATTCGTAACGCGTGGTGCCCCAGCCCTGGTGTTCGGTGATCAGGCGATCCTGCACGTCGTATTCGTAGGCGAGCGGCCAGTGGCCGTCGTCGACATTCACCAGACGACCCAAAGCGTCGTAGCTGTAATGAATCTCTTCGCCATCGGCGAGGGTTTTTACCAGCAGACGGCCAGCGGTATCGCGCTGGTATTCGGTAACAAGTTCGCTGCCGTCATCACCGAATTCGGTTTTCTTCAGCAACTGGCCGTTGAGGTCGTATTCGTAGGCCGTGCGGCGACCGTCGAAGCCGGTTTCCTGCTGGATCAGGCCGTTCGAGTAGTAATCGAGCTGGTAATGTTCGCCGCGCTCGTTTTCGATGTCAGTGAGCAACAGACGCGAGTTGTCGTAGCGGTAGCGCAGTTGGCTGCCGTCCGGATTGATGCGGCGGCTGACCAGGTGCAGGTTGTCGGCGTATTCGTAGCGAGTGATGCGGCCGAGTTCGTCACGTTCGGCGGTGACGTTGCCATAGGCGTTGTAGGTGAAGGCACGTGTTGCGCCGCCCGGCAGCGTGACTTGTGCCAGGCGGTTGGCCGCATCCCATTGGTAGTGGGTGATGGCGCCGGATTCTTCCTGACGGGTAATCTGCCGACCCAGTGCATCGTAGCGATATTTACGCTGGCCGCCGTCCGGCAGGCGTTCTTCCAGTAACTGCCCGAGGTTGTTCCAGCCGAGTTGATGGCGGCTGCCATCGGGGTGGCGGATCTCCAGCAGGCGACCCTGGGCATCGTAGCTGTATAGCGTGGCATTGCCGTCCGGGTCGATTTGCTGGGTGATGTCGCCCTGACGGTTACGTTGGTACTTCCAGCTGGCTTTGCCGCGATGAACATCGCTGACGAAACCATTGATGTATTCATACGTGGTGGCTTCGTCTTCCGGCGGGATGACGGCAGTCATCAGTCCGTTGTCGTCGTACCGGTATTCGGTGACGGCACCCAACGGATCCTTTTCCGCGATCAACTGACCTTTGTCGTTGTACGCCTTGAGGTGTTCGGCGCCGTCCGGGTCGACCTTGCTGATCAGTCGCGCCTGGTCGTCGTGGGTGTAGACCTCTTCGCTGCCATCGGCGTTGGTTACCGTTACGCTGCCTTTATCGTCCCAGGCGTAATGCGCTTCCATCTGCGAGAAGTTGGCCCAGTGACGGATGCAACGAGACAGTTTGCCTTCGTTCTCCCACTCCCAATAGAAGGCCGCGCCGCCCGCCAGTTGGCGCTCCAGAATCACGTGCTGTTCGTTGTAGCGATAGCGCTCGGCTTCGCCGGCCGCGTTCTTCGCTTCGATCAGACGGTGCTGTGCGTCATAGCTGTATGTCACCAGCGTTTGAACGGTATTCCAGGCATCTTCCAGGTTGTCCGCCGGCAGGAACTGTTGATAGTCCACAGCGATAATGTGTTTGCGGTCGTAGCGCAGCAGCAGGGCGCGACCGGCACCGTTATCGAGACGCTTGATCCGACCGTGGATATCGCGCGTGACGTGCAGCCGATTGCCATAGCTGTCGCTGATAGCGATCAGGGTGGCGCCTTTGCTGTTGAAGCGGAAATGGTAGACGGATGAATTTTTGCCGTCTGGGGCCAGAATCAGAAAAGTGACAGATTTATTCTTGTAAGAAAAAACTGTCACCTAAGCTCGGTTCTCTTTTGTTTGCGTGTCTGTGGCGCTGAGAAGCGAAAAAGAGACAAGAGGTTAGTTTTATCATCATGGGTATATAAAATATACCTGTCAGTTCTCTTATTTCTTAATCATCTACACAGATGGAGTGAAAATTGAATGGTTCTAATTTTTTTCTGACAGAGTCTACTGCTTGTTCACTGGGTTTCTGTGTGCTGACAGATGCGTAGATGTCGTTTATGACTAAATCTGAATCGGTCTTGTTAATTTCTGAAATCAAGGAGGCTAGATTTCTATCAGAAAAATACTCATAAAGAAGAGTCAGTACAGGAAAGTAGTCTGGGGCGGATATACCTTCTGGGTAAGCCTGTTTCAACATGTGAAAAGCATCTAATAAGGACTCATCTAAATCACTTTTTGTCTTCACCTTTTACTCTCCTTTCAAAGGTACTGGGTCGTGAATGTGGACATCAAAATCAACGCCTTGACTGGATGCTCCTCGAACAAATTTGGCATCCGATGTCATTGTTTTAGCACCGATTTTATCTCCAGTACCAAAAATTATTTTATCGTTTTCGCCGACTTTTTTGGTCGTGGTTAACTTGATGGCCCTTTCAGATGGGTCGTCTGGAATGATCTTCACTTTTTCCATGAAACGTTCAGCCCGAGCTTTTTCTTGGGGGCCAGCAATTTTACTGGTGATGTTTTTAAATTCTCCAGCAGCTGTTTCAGTCATAACCATCTGTTTGCCTTGGACTTCGGCTTTCAGACCATGCCTGATAGGCGAGTTCTGCGAGACAAAGGCGTTCGCCGTTCCTGTATCGATATTAATTGGTGTTGGCTGCCCTTCATCTACTTTCACCTTTTCCGGCGGACTTTCGACCTTTCCTGACGATTGGGATGTGCTTTTAAGGCACTCGTTATTCAGGCCCAAAGGATCTACCCAGCCGGTAGGGTTGGGCACGTACTGGTAACTGTTCAGCCCACCTGCAAGCTTAATTGGATCAGGCGTCAAAAACCGTCCAGTGCCTGGATTGTAGTAGCGGTGCCGGTTGTAATGTAACCCTGTCTCTGCGTCGAAATACTGACCTTGGAACCGCAGTGGGTTATCGATTTCACTGACGTCCAGCGCTACCAGATTGCCGTACGCACGGTATTTCGCCGACCACATGATCTCACCGCTGTAGTCGGTGAGTTCTTGCGGTGTACCAAGGTGGTCGAGTTGGTAGTAAAACGGCGTGGCCTTGCGCGGGCCTTCACCATCGAGCATCGCCAGTGGGCGGAAGCTGCCAGGCTCATAGATGTAACTGCGGTAGCGGTTTTCTGCGTTTTCGGCGATCAGCCGCTCGCCTTGCCACAGGAATTCGGTGGTGTGACCGTCGACGGTTTTTTCGATGCGGCGGCCGAAGGCGTCGTACTTGTAACTCGCGGTACTGCCGCCCGGCAGGCTGACGCCGACGAGGCGGTGCTGGCAGTCGTAGCGGTACTCGGTGACGAGTTTCTGGCCTGTGCCGCGACGTTCACGGATCAGGTTACCGTAAGCGTCGTAGTCATAATGGCGGTCGCCTTGCATGAGCAGGCGGTTACCTTTGACGTTGGCGAGGTTTGCCGTGCCTTCGTTGTTCTGACCCAGTAGGTTACCCGCCGGATCGTGGGCGAAACTTTCCGGGGTTGCGCCGCGTACGCTGATCAAGCGATCCAGTGGATCGTAGTGATAGCTGCGGTTGCCTTTGCGGCTGTCGTCGACGCCGGCGAGGTTGCCGTTGGCGTCGTAGTTGTAACGACGCTGGAAGAGGTTTTTGTCACGCTGGTTGACGCTGTGTGCTTGCAGTCGGCCCTGTTCGTCGTACTGATATTGGCTGAGCAGCAGGCCTTGCTGGCGTTGCTGCTCGCGACCGGCGCTGAACTGGTGAGAGGTCAGGCGAGAACCGTTGAGATCGATGCTGCTCAGACGTCCACCGGACAGGTGACGGTAATCGAGCATACTGCCATCGGGCAGGCGGCAGTGACTCAATTGACCGACGCTGTCGTATTCGTACCGGGTGGTGCCCCAGCCCTGGTGCTCGGTGATCAAGCGGTCCTGCACGTCATATTCGTAGGCAAGCGGCCAGTTACCGTCGTCGACGTTGACCAGGCGACCTAGGGCGTCGTAGCTGTAGTGGATTTCCTTGCCGTCGGGCAGGGTCTTTACCAGCAGGCGGCCTGAGGTGTCGCGCTGGTACTCGCTGACCAGCTGACTGCCGTCATCGCCGAACTCGGTTTTCTTTAGCAACTGACCGTTGAGGTCGTACTCATAAGCCGTGCGGCGGCCGTCGAAGCCAGTTTCTTGCTGGATCAGGCCGTTGGCGTAGTAATCGAGGTGGTATTGCTCGCCGCGTTCGTTCTTGATTTCAGTGAGCAACAGACCTGCGTTGTCGTAGCGATAGCGCAGTTGGCTGCCGTCCGGGTTGATACGGCGGCTGACCAGATGCAGGTTGTCAGCGTATTCATAACGGGTGATGCGTCCGAGTTCATCGCGTTCGGCGGTTACGCGGCCGTAAGGGTTGTAAGTAAACGCGCGCGTGGCGCCTCCGGGCAGGGTGACTTGGGTCAGGCGATCAACAGCATCCCATTGGTAATGAGTGATGGCGCTGAATTCGTCTTGCCGGGTAATCAGCCGGCCCAAGGCGTCGTAGCGGTACTTGCGTTGGCCACCGTCCGGCAGACGTTCTTCGAGCAATTGACCGAGGTTGTTCCAACCTAATTGATGGCGGCTGCCATCGGGGTGACGAATTTGCAGCAGTCGGCCCTGACGGTCATAGCTGTACTGGGTTTCATTGCCGTGCGGATCGATTTGCTGGGTGATGTCGCCTTGCGGGTTGTAGTCGTACTGCCAGCGACCTTTGCCTCGTCTGACCTCGATCAGTTGGCCGTTGTAATAGTTGTAACGCGTGGGCTCGTCTTCTGGGGGAATCACGGCCAGCAACCGGCCAGCGTTGTTGTACTGATACTCGGTGATGGCGCCCATTGGGTCTTTTACAGCGATCAAACGGCCCTGATCGTCGTAGGCTTTTTGAGTTTCTGCGCCATCCGGAGCGGTTTCGCTGATCAGACGCGCATTTTCGTCATGCACGTAAACCTGTTCACTACCATCACCGTTGTAAACCGTTACCGTACCGTTGTCGTCCCACTCATAGCGTGTTTCCAGTGGCGAGTAGTTTGCCCAGTGGCGGACGCAACGGGAAAATTTGCCATCACGCTCCCACTCCCAGAAGAAGCTGGCGCCGCCTGCCAGTTGCCGCTCGAGAATCACGTGCTGCTGGTTGTACCGGTAATACTCGGTTTCACCGGCGGCGTTAGTTGCCGAAACGAGTTGATGTTGAGCGTTATACGCGTATGAGACTAGCGTCTTCAGGGTTAGCCATGGATCCTGGCGTTTCCCGGACTCGTCATATTCCGAACGTTGTTGCTGTTGATCCACGGCAATGATATGCCGGTCGTCGTAGCGCAGCAGTAAAGCCCGGCCGGCGCCATTGTCGATGCGCTGAATGCGCCCGACCAAGTCATAGCTGATGTGCACCTGGTTTTCATACGAATCACTGATGGTGGTCAGCCGGTTTGCGCGGAAATGATAGAAACGCGGTTTTGCCCCGGCCTGCGTAAGAATCAGTTCACCGGGTGCATCCCCCAGGAAAATCGCTGCTTGAGCAAGGCTGTTCGTGATGGCAGGTCTTTGCTCGGTCGGTATCGGGAACCGGGTTTGACGGTTTTCGTTGTCCGTCCACAGCACGCCTTCATCATTGATCTGCAGGCGATGAGAAAACGAGTGGCTCCAGCCCGGCCCCATGCGGTTATCGATTTCGACGGCGCTGCTGCGGTAGAGACGGGTCCACTCCAGGGGTAACAGGCCGCCCAGCTCACCGTCGGTGAGGGTGAGCAGTTCTTCACCGGTGACCATGGAAACGGGGTCACCGTTAGTGCAGGTTTTGTTGGCACACTGAGCGGGTTGATCAGCCTGGTTCTTGGCCTGGGCGGGCGCGTTTTCAACCTTCTCCTGCTGCTCGAGGCGGGTTTCGTTCTGGGTTTTGTTTCGTGCGTGGATTTGCGCGTCGTTTTCGACTTTCCCTCCTGTCGTGGGAGAGGGGCGCTTCGGAGCGGTGGCTGTTTGTGCAGGCGTATGATCAGCGACAGTAGCCACTGCTTTTTTGCCTGAATTGGTGACACCGTTGCCGTGAAACCTCAATGAAGCGGCTGCATCCGCATGGGCTTTGGAGCGAATCCTGCTGATTTCGATGAGCTTGGCGGTGACTTTCTCAACCATGTTGATCGCTTTTTGCGCTTGCAACGTGCCCTTGACCGTTTTAGCTCCTGCGCGCAATGCAACGCCCAGTCCACCTGTGAAAATGATCCCCAGCACGATATAGAGGATTTCCGACTTCAATCTGGCCAATACTTCGGTGCGGGTCTGCGGTGGCAGCATCGACACCCACGTCCAAACGGAAGAGACATAAACCCAAAGCAACGGCTCATCACTTGCGATTAGAAAACTGGTGCGAAGTGCTTCCGTGGAAGCGTTATAGATCTTCTTGATATTTTCGTCGGTGAAGAATTTTTTGAGCGTTTCATAGTTCTCGCGAGGGTGAGTCACCAGATGAAATAGCGACTTGATATCGCCCCAGATACCCATGACGAATTTCCAGAAACCATCCAGTTCGGATTGCAACTGCTGCCAGAAGCGCCCAGCGATCGAAGCGTCGTTATGTTCTTTCCACAACGGCAGGCAAGTGGTTGTCCATTCTGAAGACAACCACTTGCTTAGATCGCCGATGACGTCGTCGTAGGATTTGAACAGTCGATCGTTGTCTGCGCTGGTCAGGCCAGGGAAAAAGCTAATCCGGTACAGCTGGCGAGGCTTCAGGTCGCTGACGACTTCAATTCCGGTTGCCCCGATGGTTTTGCGCACGACTTCCCCTGCCACAGGGTTGTTCTTCGCATCGACGGGAGTCAGGACTACTGGCGTGTTGCCAATCGGCACAAAACGCGCCGATTCAAAACTATGAATCAGCGTGAGTTTTCCATTCTCGGGACAGGTAGCGAAATACACGGCTTTGTTCTTGCTGTCCGCCGCGACGGGTTTTTTGACCTCGTCCCCAACTTGAAATTGCTGCTCCATTTCCAGGCCAGGAATGACGCGGGCAGTGGAACGGTAACTTTTCAGGCAATTCTTGAACTCCGCAATGAGCGTGTTGAAGTCAGGCTGTTTAGCGGTGACATGAGCGATCGTATCCAATGGGGTCATACCACCACCTCTTTTTCCAAATAGGCCTTCAACAGCCCGGTAAAATTTTCTTCCGTGAGTGGCGTGCGTTTTACGAACCGCGCCACTTTTTGTTTCAGGTTTGATTCGGGGAAGGAGAAATACAGATCAGCATGTTCTTCTTGCAGCCACTGCAACATATTGCCGATGACGGTCGACGGGTTTTCCTTGGTCAAGCTGTCCAGCAATGGTTTCGGCACCTCCCACCACGGCCAATCCTTCACCTTCGGCAGCACCCGTGTCCCAACCTCCAGCGTCTGCCCATTAATCAGATACCGCTCAAACACCGGCAGTACTTCTCCAGCCTTCTCCCCAAGCCCCTTCAGAATCGGATAAATATGCCGCCCATCCCAGAAGCGGAAAAACACCTCAGTCCCGTCGGGCATCTTCACCTGTGTCAGGCTGCGCAGGTGCTCGAACACGTCGTTCGGTTCGGCGTATGACACCGCCAGCCAGCCCCAGTCGAGGGCGTCGGTTTCGGCGATCCACGGCAGGAATGCCGAGTTCGGTTTGAGTTCGGTGACGTAGGGCATCACTGGTTGCCAAGTGGAGTAGGGCGTGCCGCCCCAGATTGGCAGGAGCTGGGCGGTGGGTTCGGTCAGGTACAGGGTTTTCAGCGCGTCGGCATCGCTTGCTGCGCTGACGATCAGGTACAGGCGCTCGCCACTCTGCAGCGGCTGTTGTGCCAGCCAGTCCTTGGGTGTCAGTCGATCAGATGGCACAGGCACCTGCCTTGCATTTTTCGCATTCTTCGCAGAACGGCGCGTTACGTTTGAGGGTGTTGATCTGGGCCGGGGTCAGGACCTGGCCGGCCTTGTCGGCGTCGGCCTGTTTCAGCACGCCGGGCATCAGCGGGGCGGCCCCGGTGCCGCTGCCGGGGCTGCCGCCGGAGTTGATGTTGATCGTCGGGCCGCTCATGGTCACGCCGCCGGCGTCGATCTTGATGAAGCTGCCGCCGCCGACCAGAGTCAACTCGGCGCCGGCTTCGAGCACGACTTTCATTCCGCTGCTGAGGTGGATTTCCTGGCCGGCATCAATGAACTGGCCGGTGCCGATCTTGATGTGCTGGTTGACGCCCACGGTCAGGTGGTCGTTGGCGCGGGCTTCGACTTTGCGGTCTTCGTAGACGGTGTGATGTTCTTCGGCTTTGAATTCCGTGTAGCTGTTCTGCTCGACGGTGTCGTGGCGTTCGTTGCCGACGCGGATCTTCTGGTCGTGCTCGATGTTCTCGTCCCAGTCGCGCTGGGCGTGGAGGAAGATCTGCTCCTGACCTTTTTTGTCTTCGATGCGCAGTTCGTTGTAACCGCCGCCACCCATCGAGCTCAGGGTCTTGAAGGTGCTACGGGTCTTGTTTGCCGGCAGCTCATACGGGACGGTGTTTTCCTTGTGGTACAGGCAGCCGCTGATCAGCGGTTGATCGGGGTCGCCCTCAAGGAAGGTGACCAGCACTTCCATGCCGATGCGCGGGATGGCGATGCCGCCGTACTGGGCGCCGGCCCAGGCGCTGGAGACGCGCAGCCCGCAACTGGTCTTGTCGTCGGCCTGGCCTTCGCGGTCCCAGTGGAACTGGACTTTGACCCGGCCGTATTCGTCGCAGTGGATTTCTTC
>Ga0182006_1001449_pt1 | contig 14288 bp, 10 predicted proteins | sample Sormic07211104_1_FD_123022 | JGI IMG/M metagenome (GOLD analysis project Ga0182006, IMG submission 123022) | Rhizosphere microbial communities from Sorghum bicolor, Mead, Nebraska, USA - 072115-104_1 MetaG | ecosystem: Host-associated > Plants > Roots > Rhizosphere | place: USA: Nebraska...
GAGGAGCGCCGGGCGAAAAGGCCCGTCAGGGGGCCGGCCTGGACGGCCGGCCGTTTTCGCTGAGGCAGGAGCCGAATCGAAAACCCCGCCCGGCGCGACGGGCGCGACGGGGCGCCAGCCATAAGACACGGCCGCGCAGCGGCTTCCCTTCCCGAGCGACGGTGCAACCGGAGCGACGAGGGTGGCGGCCGACGGCTCTGCCCCACCCCCCAACGCGAGGGCGAAGCCGAGCCGGACAAAACCCGAATACGAACCACAAAAAAAGCCGGCTTGCGCCGGCTTTTCTCGTCGAACCCTCGAAGGTCAGTGGTGACCCGAGAACGGGATCGCCTTGCGCCAGATCGAGGGGTGGTGCGGCCAGTTCGGGTCCGTGAGGTACGGGTGGTCCGGGTAGTTCAGGGCCAGCACCTGGCGGGTCTGGTCGGCCAGCGGCTTGCGGTCCAGGGCGATATAGCTGCGCGTGAGGATGGCCAGGGCGTCGGCGGTTTCCGGCGACTGCTGGTAGTGCTCGACCACGTACTGGGCGCGGTCGGCCGAGGCGATGTACGCCTTGGTGCGCAGGTAGTACTCCGCCACGTTGACCTCGAACCGGGCCAGCTGGTTGCGCAGGAAGATCATGCGTTGGCGGGCGTCGGTGGCATACGCGCTGTTCGGATAACGCCGGGTCAGCTGGCTGAAATCGTCGAACGCGGTGAGGTTGAAACCCTGGTCGCGGCGGGTGGAAGCGCTGTTGCCACGCTGCAGGTAACGCTCGATCAGGCCGCCGGTTCGGTCGAAATTGATCAGACCGCGCAGGTAATAGGCATAATCAGCATGCTTATGGGTCGGAAACGTCTTGATGAAGCGGTTGATCGTCGAGTAAGCGTCGTCCGGCTTGTTGTCTTTGTACTGCGCGTACGCGAGTTCGATCTGGGACTGCTCGTTGATGTCGCCCGACGGGAACCGAGCGATCAGGCGTTCATACGCCTTTTCCGCCGCGGCATAGTCGGAATGCTCCAGCGAGTCGTGGGCAGTGGCATAGAGCCGGTCGACCGGCATCGTGTCGATCGTCTCCTTCTTGCTGCGAAACATCGAGCAGGCGCTCATCGACAGGGCGAGGACGAGCAGAATGGTGATCTTGGTTGCACGCATTGAGAGAGTTCGGATGCTTGAGCGAAAGGGCATGATAGCCGAAACCGGCCGTGGGCCGGGCGGGGCGGTATGACGACGGTCAGACATGAGGCCACCGTGCCGGTGGCGGCGGCGGGTCGGCGTTTCGACCAGTCCCTGGCCGAGATGTTCCCCGATTACTCCCGATCCCGCCTCACGGGCTGGATCAAGGAGGGCAAGGTCCTGCTGGACGGGGCCCGGGTGGCCCCGCGCCATCTGCTCCGGGGCGGCGAGCGGGTGGAAGTCGAGGCCGAGTTGGAGAACGAGGTGGATGCCCAGCCCGAGGACATCGCGCTGGACATCCGCTACGAGGACGACGACCTCATGGTGGTCGACAAGCCGATGGGACTGGTCGTCCATCCCGGGGCGGGCAATGCCGCCGGGACCATGCTCAACGCCTTGCTGCACCACAATCCAGCCCAGGCCGAGTTGCCGCGCGGCGGTATCGTCCATCGGCTGGACAAGGACACCGCCGGCCTGATGGTGGTGGCCAAGAGCATCGCCGCGCATACGGCGCTCGTGGCGATGCTGTCGCGGCATGACGTGCACCGGCAGTACGAGGCCGTGGTGCTGGGCACCATGGTGGCCGGCGGCACGGTGGACCAGCCCATCGGAAGGCACCAGCACGACCGCCTGAAGCAGGGCGTGCGCGACGTGGAGGACGGCGGCAAGGAGGCGGTCACCCACTATCGCGTGCGCGAGCGTTTCCGCGCGCACAGCCTGATCCAGTGCAACCTGGAAACCGGCCGCACCCACCAGATCCGCGTGCACATGGCCCATCTGGGCCACCCCCTGGTCGGTGACCAGCTCTACGGCAACGGGTTGCGCCTGCCGCGTGGCGCCAGTCAGGAGCTGATCGACGCGCTGCGCGGTTTCCGCCGCCAGGCCCTGCATGCCGAGAAGCTGGCCTTCGAGCACCCCGTGACAGGGGAATACCTCGAATTCGATTCGCCGCGTCCGGCCGACCAGGAGGCGCTGATCGAGGCGCTTCGCGCCGATACCGCGCTGCATCCGATCGACGATTGAGCGTGGAAGGCCCCTGGATCGTCCCGGACTGGAACGCCCCGGCTCACGTACATGCCGCCGTATCCACGCGGCAGGGGCCCGGTATTTCGCAGCCGCCGTACGACCGGCTGAACCTCGGGCTGCGTTCGGGCGACGATCCCGCCGCGGTCGTGTCGAACCGGGAGGCCCTGGCGGCGGCATTGGCCCTGCCCGGGCCGCCGCTGTGGCTGCGCCAGGTGCACGGCACCGAAGTGGCCGACGCCGGCGTGGAGGGTGACGACGAACCGGTGGCCGATGCCGCCGTGGCGCACGGACCCGGCAAGGTGCTGGCGATCCTCACCGCGGATTGCCTGCCGGTCCTGTTCGCCGGCGCGGACGGCGGCACGATCGGCGCGGCGCATGCCGGCTGGCGGGGGCTCGCCGCCGGGGTGTTGGAGAACACCGTGGCACGGATGGGCGAACCCGCGGGTTCCATCCTCGCGTGGCTGGGCCCGGCCATCGGCGGCCCGTCCTACGAGGTGGGCGCGGAGGTGCGAGCGGCCTTCGTCGAGGGCGACCCGGGCGCGGAGGAGGCCTTCGCGCCCACGCGGCCGGGGCATTGGCTATGCGACTTGTACGTGCTGGCGAGACGGCGGCTGGCCGCGATCGGGGTGACCCGAATCTCCGGGGGTGGCTTCGATACGTACCGGGACGAACGGCTGTATTCGTACCGGCGCGACGGTGCGGTCAGCGGACGGTTCGCGTCGTTGATCTGGACGCGCTGACGCCGGTCAAGGCGCCGTCATCGGCGACGGCACGTAGATCTCGGGTTTCACCCGCGCCGGTTCCGTCAGCGCATGCAGGAACGCGTTGCGCCATGTGGTGATGTCGTTTCGCTCCAGCACGTCCATCATCGACTGCCAGCGCATGCGCCGTTCCTTCTGCGGCATCTCCAGTGCGCGTTTCAGCGCCTCGGACACCTCGTCCAGGTCGGAAGGATTCACCAGCAGCGCCGCATCCAGTTCCTGCGCCGCGCCGGCGAAGCGGGACAGCACGAGCACGCCAGGATCTTGCGGGTCCTGGCAGGCGACGTATTCCTTCGCGACGAGGTTCATGCCGTCGCGGAGCGGGGTGACCAGGCCGACCTTGGCCACGCGGAAATAACCCGCCAGCACCTTGTGCGCGAACGACTTGTTCACGTAGCGGATCGGCACCCAGTCCGGCTCGGCGTACTGCCCGTTGATATGGCCCGCGCTGCGTTCGAGTTCCCGTCGCAGCGAGCGGTATTCCGGCACGTCGGAGCGCGACGGTGGCGCGATCTGTAAGAGCGAGACGCGGCCGCGCATCTCCTTGTGGTCGCGCAGCAGGCGGGCGAACCCCTCGAAACGCTCGGGCAGACCCTTGGAATAGTCGAGGCGGTCCACGCCGATGATCAACGAGCGGTCGTCGATCGAGGCCCTGAGCTTGGCGACCGCGCCGCTGTCCTCGGCGCGATGCGCGAGTTCGACGGCCTCGGCCGTGTCGATGCTGATCGGGAACACGCCGGCGCGGAAGATCCTGCCGTTGGCGGCGCGGATGCGGCCACCCGTGCGCATGGCGGCGCCCAGTTCGTGCAGGAAGTAATCCTCCAGCGCGCGCAGGTCGCGCTGGGTGTGCAGGCCCACCAGGTCGTACGAAGCCAGCGGTTCGAGCAGTTCACGGTGCCGGGGCAGGGTGATCAACAGGCCGGCCGCGGGCAGCGGCGTATGCAGGAAGAAACCGATCTTGTTCTCGACGCCGAGTTCGCGAAGCATGGCCGCGAGCGGGATCAGGTGGTAATCGTGGACCCAGACGATGTCGTCTTTCCTGATCAGTTTCGCCACGCGCTTGGCGAAGACGCGGTTGACCCGCAGGTAGCCTTCCAGGTGGTCGCGCCGGTAATCGACGAGGTCGGCCCGGTAATGGAACAGGGGCCACAAGGCGCGGTTGGCGAAGCCGCTGTAGTAGTCGTCATGGTCCGCCTTGGACATGTCGATGGTCGCGTAGCTGATGTTTCCATCCTCGACCTCGTGCACTTCCTTGCCCGTCTCGGCGGCGAGGTTGCCGCTCCATCCGAACCACAGACCTCCCATCTCCTGCAGCGCCGCGTTCATGGCGGAGGCGAGGCCGCCGGTTTGCGTCTGCTTGGGCAGTGCCACGCGGTTCGATATGACAACTAGTCGGCTCATCGTGCCCTTGCGGCTCCTTGCGTCAGCGTGGCCTTCACGGAATCCAGCCAAGCATGAACGGCAGCCGGGCTAGGCAATGTGAACGTGGCGTGCGAGGGCGTCCGCGTGCCGACGCGAACGGATGCGCCGCCGCGTTCGTTGACCACGGCGAAGGCGTGTTCGTCGGTGAGGTCGTCGCCGAGGTAGACCGGCGTGCGGCCGCGGAAGGGCGGCGAGTCGAGGAAGGCGGCCACGGCCACGCCCTTGTCCATCCCGCGCGGCTTGAACTCGTAGACGTAGCTGCCCGGTTGCAGTTCGAACCCCGGGAAACGCGCCGCGATGGCCGGTGCGATCCGTTCCAGTTCGTCCGCGCGCTCGGGATGCTCGCGGCAATGCAGCGCCACCGACCAGCTCTTGTCCTCCACGCGCACGCCCGGCAGGGCCGATGCGATGTCGTGGACGATCTCGCGCAGCCGGGCCAGTTCGTCCGCGTCCACGGGAACGGTGCTCGTGCGGCCATCGCCGTCGCGCCGTTCGAGGCCGTGCTGCCCGGCGGCGGCCCAGGCGGTCCTGCCGAAGATGCGGTCGAGGCCGGTGATGGCGCGGCCGCTGACCAGGGCCATGGCGCCCCCGAGTGCCTGGTTCAGCGTGTCCAGGGTGTCGAGCATCCCGGGTGGCGGGAACACGGCTTCCGGGTCGTCGGCGAACGCCAGCAAGGTGCCGTCGGCATCGAGGAACAGCGCCGTGTCCGGCGTGACGAGGTCGACGGGCGGTGGAGGCAGGGTGTCGCGGGCGGCTGTCACGAGAGCTCCATCTGGCAGCGATCCCGCCAGAATGCCTTCCATGACGTGAAAAAAGTGATGCGCTGTTTCCTGCCCCGGCGTTGAAGGCGCATGCTTTCACCCGCATCTGTGTGGCCAGAGGCGGTCGCGGGGAGGGCCCGGGGCGCGCCAACACCTTTGGGAGAAAAACCTGATGCGAATGGACAAACTCACGTCGCGGTTCCAGCAGGCCCTGGCGGATGCCCAGTCGCTGGCCGTCGGCCGCGACAACAACATCCTCGAGCCGGTGCACGTGCTCGCCGCGTTGCTCGACCAGCAGGGCGGGTCCACCGCGCCACTGTTGACCCAGGCGCAGGTCAACGTGCCCGCGCTGCGCCAGCGCATGGGCGAGATCCTCGATCGCCTTCCGCGGGTCAGTGGTCAGGAAGGCAACATCAGCCTGGGCAACGACCTCAACCGCCTGTTCAACCTCACCGACAAGCTCGCCCAGCAGCGTGGCGACCAGTTCATCGCCAGCGAGTTGTTCGTGCTGGCGGCGCTGGAGGATCGTGGCGAGGTCGGCGGCGCGCTGAAGGCCGCCGGTGCCACCAAGGAACGCATTGAGGCGGCCATCGACAAGCTGCGTGGCGGCGAGAAGGTGCAGTCGGAGAACGCCGAGGAGCAACGCCAGGCGCTGGAGAAATACACCATCGACCTCACCGAGCGCGCCGAGGCCGGCAAGCTCGATCCGGTGATCGGCCGCGACGAGGAAATCCGCCGCACGATCCAGGTATTGCAGCGGCGAACGAAGAACAACCCGGTGCTGATCGGCGAGCCCGGCGTGGGCAAGACCGCCATCGTCGAAGGCCTGGCGCAGCGCATCGTCAATGGCGAAGTGCCCGAGGGACTGCGCGACAAGCGCGTGCTTTCGCTCGACATGGGTGCGCTGATCGCCGGCGCGAAATTCCGCGGTGAATTCGAGGAGCGCCTCAAGGCCGTGCTCAACGACCTGTCCAAGCAGGAAGGCCAGGTGATCCTCTTCATCGACGAGTTGCACACCATGGTCGGCGCCGGCAAGGCCGATGGCGCGATGGACGCGGGCAACATGCTGAAGCCCGCGCTGGCGCGTGGCGAACTGCACTGCATCGGCGCCACCACACTCGACGAATACCGCAAGTACGTGGAGAAGGACGCCGCCCTGGAACGCCGCTTCCAGAAGGTGTTCGTGGGCGAGCCCAGCGTCGAGGACACGATCGCGATCCTGCGTGGCCTGAAGGAACGCTACGCCGTGCACCACGGCGTGGAAATCACCGATCCGGCGATCGTCGCCGCGGCGACGCTTTCCGCTCGTTACATTCCGGACCGCCAGTTGCCCGACAAGGCCATCGACCTGATGGACGAGGCCGCGTCACGCATCCGCATGGAAATCGATTCCAAGCCGGAAGAGCTCGATCGGCTCGAACGCCGGCTGATCCAGCTCAAGATCCAGCGCGAGATGCTGAAGAAAGAGCAGGACGACGAATCGAAGCAGCGCCTGGCGACGCTCGAGTCCGACATCGAGAAGCTCGACCGGGAGTTCTCCGACCTCAACGAGGTGTGGAAGGCGGAGAAGGCCGCGTTGCAGGGCGCCACGAAGATCAAGGAGCAGATCGAGCAGGCCCGCCTGGAACTGGAAGCCGCCCAACGCCGCCAGGATTACGGCGCGATGAGCGAGATACAGTATGGCCGGCTGCCGGCGCTGGAAGCCCAGCTCGCCGCCGCGCAGAAGGCGGAGCAGCAGGACTTCACCCTCCTGCAGGACCGTGTCACCGCCGAGGAAATCGCCGAGGTGGTCGCGCGCTGGACCGGCATCCCCGTGGCGAAGATGCTCGAAGGCGAGCGCGAGAAGCTCCTGCACATGGAAGATGCGCTGCATGCGCGCGTGGTCGGGCAGGACGAGGCGGTGCGTGCGGTGTCCGATGCGATCCGGCGTGCGCGTGCCGGGCTGTCCGATCCGAATCGTCCCTACGGCTCGTTCTTGTTCCTGGGCCCGACGGGCGTGGGCAAGACGGAGTTGTGCAAGGCCCTTGCCGATTTCCTCTTCGATACGCAGGACGCGATGGTGCGCATCGACATGAGCGAGTTCATGGAGAAGCACTCCGTGAGCCGGCTGGTCGGCGCGCCTCCGGGATACGTCGGCTATGAAGAGGGTGGTTACCTCACCGAGGCGGTGCGCCGCCGTCCTTACAGCGTGATCCTGCTCGACGAGGTGGAGAAGGCTCATCCGGACGTCTTCAACATCCTGCTCCAGGTGCTCGACGACGGACGCCTGACGGATGGGCAGGGCCGCACGGTGGACTTCCGCAACACGGTCATCGTGATGACCTCGAACCTCGGCTCGAACCTGATCCAGGAGCAGGCCGGCGATAGCGAAGCCGACTACCTGCAGATGAAGGCATCGGTGCTGGGCGTGGTGCAGGCGCACTTCCGTCCGGAATTCATCAACCGCCTGGACGACCTCGTGGTGTTCCGCCCGCTGGACAAGAAGCAGATCCGCTCGATCGCGCGGATACAGCTGGATTACCTGGCGAAGCGCCTGGCCGAGCGCCAGCTGTCGCTCGACCTCACGGACAAGGCGCTGGACTTGCTGGGTAGCGCGGGCTTCGATCCGGTGTACGGTGCGCGTCCGCTCAAGCGGGCGATCCAGCAGCAGCTGGAGAACCCGTTGGCGCAACGCATCCTGCAGGGTGTCTTCTCGCCGGGGCAGACCGTGCGTGTGGATTCGGATGGCAACCATCTGACGTTCGCGGCGACCTGATATCGCCGACAAGTCGGCTTCCCACCAGGTTGCGATAACCTGGTGGGAAGCCGACTTGTCGGCGATGCTTCGTACCTTGTGGGAGCCGACCCTGTCGGCGATGCTTCATACTTTGTGGGAGCCGACTTCGTCGGCGATGCTCTCCCTACCCGTCAGAACCGGAAGCCCACCTTGGCGTAGTAATACCGCCCGTTGAACCCGAACGGCGACAGCGCCGAATACTGCAAGCCGCTGAAATAATCCTCGCCACTGTTGGTCGGCTTCACCCGCTGCGGATACTGGTTGGTGACGTTGTCCACGCCGAGGGTGAAGTTCCACTGGTCGATGGTGTAACCGCCGGAAAGATTCAGCAGCCACCGCGCGGGAAAGACCTGGTCGGTCGTCGGATCGGTATTCACCCGGGTCACTGAGCCATAGCGGGTCAGGTCCGCGTGCGCGTTGAAACCGTCGAGCGTCCAGTCCGCGCCGAACAGGAATTTCGTACGTGGCGTGGCCTTGGTCAGGATGCCCTGGCTCGAACGGCCGAACAATTCGATCGGGCCGGATGAATTGGCCTGGAGCACGGCCGGTGTCTCACCCACTGAAAGCACCTTCACCTTGTTGTAGTTGCCGCTGGCCAACAAGTTGAATTGCCCGAACGCCGTCGTCGGGATGCGGTAGTTCAGCACCAGGTCCGCACCGCGGGTGCGCGTGGTGGCGGAGTTGGCGAAGTACTGCACCGCGGTCACCTGCTGCCCCGGGACCACGCTGTTGAAGTACGCCGCGAGCAGTGGATCGGTGAGGCTGATCGTGTCGGAGTAGAGGATCTGGTTCCAGATGCGGATCTGGTAGATATCCAGCGTGGCGCTGAAGTCGGCTGTCGGTTCCCACACGGCGCCGATGCCGTAGTTGGCGGATTTCTCCGGTTTCAACGGTTTGGAACCGAGTGCGATGGCCGCGGGATCGGACGTGCGATAGGTGCCCGTCTGTGCAAGCTGTCCCGTGCTGGGATCGATGATGGTCACCACCGACTGGTAGTTCTGCTGCGCGAGCGAAGGCGCGCGGAATCCGTTCGAGATCGTGCCGCGCAGGGCGAACGTGGGCGTGAACTGGTAACGCGCGGACAACTTGCCCGAGCGCGTCGAGCCTGCGTCGCTGTAGTGCTCGTAGCGGCCGGCGACACCGGCGGAAAACTTGTCGGTGACATCGGTCTCGAGGTCGACGTAGGCCGCTTCGCTGTGCCGCGTGAAGCTACCCGCGGCGGCGGGCGAGAGTCCGGGGAAGACCTGCGCGCCACCCGCGTAAGGCGTATCGGTGCCAGGAATCAAGGTGCCCTGGTTGAAGTAGTAAGACTCCGGATCGCCTGCGTCGATCTGGTATTTCTCCTTGCGGTACTCGGCACCGAAGGCGAGGGTGAGTGGATTGGGCAGCCAGCCCACGCTGAAGTCCTTGCCGATATCGATGTTCGCCAATGCCTGCGAGTTCTTGAACGTTCCGGCATTGAAGTACGTGGGCGATGCGCCGGTGGAATAGAACAGGTTGGTGTTGACGCTGTTCTGCACGTCGAAGACGAGATCGTTGATGCCGTAGTTGCCCGATGCATCCCAGCGCCATCCGCCATCCGTCACGCCCTTCACGCCGAGCACGGCGGTGGAGTCGTTGGTGTGGTTGACGATCTGCGGAAGGAAGCCGTCGGGATAGATCTCGGGCACGTTGCGCGCATTGGTCGCGCCGCGGTAGTAGCCATTCGAGGTGACGTCGCGGCGGCTCAGGCTGAGGTAGCCGTAGAGGTCGACATTGCGCGCCAGTTCGTACTGGAAGTTCGTCAGCGCCTGGTAGGTCTTCACCGCCGGGTCGCCGTAACGCTGGTGGGCGACGTTGCCGTCGGCGGCTTCTTCCGGCGTGAACAGGCTTACCGGCGAGGCGCGGTTCGTGTTCATCGAGTTCTGGTAGCTCCAGGCCAGGCGCAGCCAACCCTTCGCGTCCGCACCCTTGCCGCCGAGGTCGACGCCGACCGAGCCGTCGATGCCGTTGGTCTCGCCATCGCCCTTGTCCATGATGCCGTAGTTGGCGTTGATGGAATTCTTGCCGGCCCCCGCGCCGTGCTTGAGCACGATGTTGATGACGCCCGCGATGGCATCGGAGCCGTATTGCGCGGCGGCGCCGTCACGGAGGACCTCGATGTGGTCGATCGCCGAGATGGGGATCGAGTTGAGGTCGGCCGGTGCCGCGCCACGACCCACGGAGTTGTTGTAGTTGACCAGGGCCGACGTGTGGTAGCGCTTGCCGTCCACGAGCACGAGCGTCGCGTCGGGCGAAAGCCCGCGCAGGCTGGCCGGGCGCACGGCGTCGTTACCGTCGTTGATCGCCGGGCGCGGGAAATCGAGCGAGGGCAGCAGGCGGCCCAGGGCCGTCGCGAGGTCGGTGCTTCCCGTGGACGTGAGATCCTTGGGCGACAATACGTCGATCGGCGAGAGCGAATTGGCCTCGGTGCGCGTGGTGCTGCGCGTGCCGGTCACCACCACCTGGTCGAGTTGCCGGGCCTCCTTGGTATCCGGCGGCGGCGCCGCATCCTGGGCGTAACCGGGCGTCACGATCATGAGACCGAGGGCGGGTAGCCAGAGGCTGGCCGACGGCTTGCGTCGTAGGGTCTTACCTGTCGTCATCGATGGTCCCCAAGGCGAGCTACGGCACGCGGAGCGGGAGTGCCCCGCGGACGCGGCGGGAAAGCCGCGTTGGGATGACGCTATGCATGCTTGCTGCGACGCGTCAACACATTCGTCATGAATGCGCCATCGTGGGGAAACAATGGTGTGTTAGGCCTTATTTATAGAGGCTTGGCACGGAACTGGCTTTTCCAGCCATTTTGGTGCAATGCAAAATGTCCGGGGCGCTTTCGCGGGTCGAATCGCCAGGAATTGAAAAACCGTCCCCCACCCCGATAATGCCGGCCAGATACCAAGAGATACCCGCCCCATGCCCATCTATGAATTCCAGTGCCAGGCCTGTGGCCACCGCTTCGAGCGCTTGCAGAAGATCGCCGATGCCGATCCCTCCGCCTGTCCCAGCTGCGGCGAACCCCGGGTGGGCCGCCTGCTGAGTGCACCCCAGTTCCGCCTTGCCGGTGGTGGCTGGTACGAGACCGATTTCAAGAAGGACGGCGATAAAAAGCGAAACCTGGTCGAAGGTTCTTCCGGGGGCCCCGCCGTCGCGCCTGCGCCGGCGCCCGCTCCGGCTCCCGCCGCCACCCCGTCGGCGGACGCCAAGCCGTCCGGCGGCTGAAGCAGGGGCGCCGCGGCTCAGGCGACCGGCTGGTCACCGAGGCAGGTCCTTACGTCGAGCCGGGGCGTTTTCTTACGGTCCGTTCAAACATCGTTGCGGATCCCTCCGATAATTTTGCGTCACACACATCGGAGGTAGGTATGAAACGCATCCTTGGACTGGTCGCCATGCTCGCGCTCGGCGCGGGGCTGTCATTGACTCCGCACGTGGCGCACGCCCAGCGCGGCGGCGACACGGTCAACTGCTACAGCGACAACGGACGCCGTTCCTACTGCCGGGTGCCCTGGCGCGACGCGCGCCTGGTCCGCCAGGATTCCCAGACCGCCTGCATTCGTGGCCGCACCTGGGACATGGATCGCGGCGGTCTCTGGGTGGACGACGGTTGCCGAGGCATCTTCCAGGAAGCCGGTGGCTGGGGTGGCGGTCGTCCGGGCTGGGGCGGCGATGACCGTCCGGGCTGGGGTGGCGGTGGTCGCCCGGGTTACGGCGGTGGCGGCCAGATTGTTTCCTGTGACAGCGAAGACAACAAGCGCGTGTACTGTCGCTGGCCGATCGGACGCGGCGCGCGGCTCGTCGAACAGACCTCCAAGGCCGACTGTCGCGAAGGCTACTCGTATGGCTTCACCCGTGACGGCATCTGGGCTGATCGCGGCTGTCGCGGCAAGTTCGACATCGGCCGCTAAGGCCTCGGCCCGCGTTTGGGGGACCCCGGCTCGTGTTACGATCCGGGGTCTTTTCCCACGCTATTGACCGCCTTCGCGGTAGCCGGAGCTTCAAGCGCATGCGCACCCATTATTGCGGACTCATCGACGAGTCGCTGATCGGCCAGGACGTCACCCTTTGCGGCTGGGTGGACACGCTTCGTCTGCAGAGCCACGTGGCCTTCGTCGACCTGCGCGACCACGAGGGTATCGCCCAGGTGGTGATCGAACGCGATAACGCCGATGCCTTCGCCGTCGCCGGTGAACTGGGTTACGAATTCGTCATTCGCGTCACCGGCCAGGTCCGCAAGCGCCTGTCGGCCAACGACAAGCTGAAGACCGGCACGGTCGAGTTGATCGCCGACAAGGTCGAGATCCTCAATGCCGCGCGCGACCTGCCGTTCGCGCTGCACGAGTCGCCGAACGAGGACATGCGGATGACCTACCGCTACCTCGACCTGCGCCGTCCCGAGATGCAGAAGATGATGCGCACGCGCACCGCGCTGGTACGCGAGTTGCGCCGTTATCTCGACGCCGCCGGCTTCCAGGACATCGAGACGCCGATCCTCACCAAGGCCACGCCGGAAGGCGCGCGTGACTACCTGGTGCCGAGCCGCGTGCATCCGGGCCAGTTCTATGCGTTGCCGCAGTCGCCGCAGCTGTTCAAGCAGATCCTGATGATGGCCGGTTTCGACCGCTACTATCAGATCGCCCGCTGCTTCCGCGACGAGGACCTGCGCGCCGACCGCCAGCCGGAATTCACCCAGCTCGACCTCGAGTTCGCCTTCGTCGAAGAACGCGACGTCCAGGACTTCGTCGAGAACCTGATCCGCCACGTGTTCCGCGAAGTGCGCCATGTGGAACTCGACGCCGTCTTCCCGCGCATGACCTACGAAGAGGCGATGCGCCGCTTCGGTTCCGACAAGCCCGACCTGCGCATTCCGCTGGAGCTGGTCGACATCGCCGAGGCCGTGAAGCACGTGGAGTTCAAGGTCTTCTCCGGACCGGCCAACGATCCCGCCGGCCGCGTCGCCGCGTTGCGCGTACCGGGCGCCGCCGTCCTGTCGCGCAAGGAGATCGACGGCCTTACCGATTACGCCGCCAAGTACGGCGCGAAGGGCCTGGCCTGGCTGAAGGTCGACGACCTCGGCAAAGGCCGCGACGGCATCAATTCCCCGGTGGCGAAGTTCCTGGACGACACCGCGCTGGAGCAGGTGCTGACGCTCACCGGTGCCGCCACGGGCGACATCGTCTTCTTCGGCGCCGGCGCCTGGAAGACGGTCACCGACTTCATGGGCGCGCTGCGCATCAAGCTGGGCCGCGACCGTGGCCTGGTCGAGAACACGTGGAAGCCCCTGTGGGTCACGGACTTCCCGATGTTCGAGTACGACGACGAGGAAAAGCGCTTCGTCGCGCTCCACCATCCGTTCACCGCGCCGAAGGTCGACGATATCGCCGACCTGCGCGCCAACGCGGCCATCGCGGTCAGTCGCGGCTACGACATGGTGCTCAACGGCAATGAAATCGGTGGCGGCTCGATTCGTATCCACCGTCCGGAGATGCAGAGCGCCGTATTCGACCTGCTCGGCATCGGCGCGGCCGAGGCGGAAGCCAAGTTCGGCTTTCTGCTCAAGGCGCTGCGCATGGGTGCGCCTCCCCACGGCGGCCTGGCCTTCGGCATCGACCGCATCGCGGCGCTCATGGCGGGTACGGAATCGATCCGTGACGTCATCGCCTTCCCGAAGACCACCAGCGCGCAGGACCTCATGACCGACGCCCCCTCGCCGGTGTCCGAGCCGCAGTTGAAGGAACTGCACGTCCGCGTCGCCGCCGCGGAGCCGTTGAAGGCCTGATCCTGAACGCGCCGATGACTCTCCCGCCTCCCGAGGTCCTGTTGTTGCACGGCCTGTGGATGCGTGGGTTCGCCATGGCGATGCTGCATCGGCGGTTGCGCGAGGAAGGTTTCCGGGTTCACCAGTTCGAGTACATGAGCATCGCGGCTCCGCCGGAGCAGGCGATCGCGCGGTTGCGCAAGCGCATCCGCGCCCTCGGCCCCGGCCCGGTACACGTCGTGGGGCACAGCCTCGGCGGCATCCTGGCCCTGCTGGCCTGCCGCGACGACGACCTGCCGGACGGCCGCATCGTCTGCCTGGGTTCGCCCCTCAACGGCAGCGGTGCCGCGCGGGGGCTCACCCACCGCTGGGGTGGCGACATGTTGCTCGGCCGCTCCAAGGAATTGCTCGAGCACGGGCTGGACCGCTGGGACGGACGCCGCGAGGTCGGCATGATCGCCGGAAGGATGCCGGTTGGCCTGGGCGCTTTCGTAGGCGAGCTGGGCGCCGAACACGACGGTTCGGTGGGCGTGGAGGAAACTCGGCTTCCCGGCCTCGCCGACCATGGAGTATTGGAAACCAGCCATACCGGCCTGCTCGTATCGGCCGATGTCGCC
>Ga0182006_1001453_pt1 | contig 14278 bp, 9 predicted proteins | sample Sormic07211104_1_FD_123022 | JGI IMG/M metagenome (GOLD analysis project Ga0182006, IMG submission 123022) | Rhizosphere microbial communities from Sorghum bicolor, Mead, Nebraska, USA - 072115-104_1 MetaG | ecosystem: Host-associated > Plants > Roots > Rhizosphere | place: USA: Nebraska...
ATCATCCCGCCGATCGCACTCGACGGCCCCTGCCTGTCGATTCGAAAGTTTCGCAAGGACATGCTCAAAAGCAGTGATCTGATGGCGATGCAGACCATCGATCTGGCGATTTTCGAGTTCCTTCAGGAGGCGGTCGGCAAGCGTTGTAACGTGCTGATCAGCGGCGGTACCGGCACCGGCAAAACCACGCTGCTGAACATCCTCAGCCAATTGATCAACCCCCACGAACGTCTGGTGACCATCGAAGACGTCGCCGAATTGCAGCTCAGCCACCCGCATGTTGTGCGCCTGGAAACCCGTCCGCCGAATGCCGAGGGCCACGGCGAAGTCAAGGCCAGCGACCTGATCCGCAACGCCCTGCGCATGCGCCCCGACCGGATCATCCTTGGCGAGATTCGTGGAGTCGAGGTGGTCGATGTGCTGACCGCGATGAACACCGGTCACGACGGCTCGATGAGCACCGTACACGCCAACAATGCCCAGGATGCGTTGCTGCGGTTGGAGACGCTGGTGGGGCTGACCGGTCGCTCGATCGCCGAGCGCACCTTGCGCCAGATGATCTGCGCCGCCCTCGATGTGATCATCCAGCTGACTCGCATGCCCGACGGCCGCCGCTGTGTCAGCGAGGTGGTGGAAGTGGTCGGCATCCGTGAAGACGTCTACGTCACCAACACCTTGTTTCGCCTTGATCGGCGCACTGGTTTCGGCTTCCTGCGCGAAGCGGTCAATCCGGCGGGCGACAAGTTGCGCTACGAGACCCACCTGGGCTGACCGCATGGGACTTGCATCATGATCGGACCGGCCATTCTTATCCTCCTGTGTCTGATCCTGCTCGGGCTGTCGATCTGGCTGTTCGTGCACGGTATCCACAAGACCAGCAACGAACGGGTTCTCAATCGTCTCGCGGCGGGGCAGCCGCAACTGGCCGCACAGAAACCGACCTGGGTCGGGCTTGAACGGATGTTTCTGCGCGCCGGGCTTGGCCGTCCCAGCGAGCGTTTCGGGCTGTGGATGACCCTGTGGGGCGTGGCGATTGTCCTGGGTTATCTATTGGCGGACTGGATCGGTTTGCTGGCGATGCTGCTGGCGCCGCCGCTGATCCTGCGCCTGTACATTTCCTGGCTGTACCACCGGCGGATCAAACGCATGATCGAGCAGTTGCCACAGCTGCTCGACTACACGGTACGCAGTCTCAAGTCCGGCCGCACCTTGAGCGACGCCGTCATGGGCGGCATCGAATCGAGCGAGGATCCGCTGAAAAAAGCCATGGGCCGGGTGCAGCGCAACGTGCAACTGGGGGTCAATCTGCCGGATGCGGTCAGCGATTTCGCCGAACTCTACGAACAGGACGAACTGCGCATGTTTGCCCTCGGCCTCAAGGTCAATCATCGCTACGGCGGCAATGCCAGCGAGCTGTTGGAGAACCTGATCAAGCTGATCCGCGAACGTGACCAGGGCGCCCGGCAACTGCGCGCACTGACTGGCGAAACACGCATGACCGCGTGGGTGCTGGGTTCGCTGCCGGTGATTCTGGTGAGCTACTTCATGCTGACCAACCCCGGCTACATGCTCGGCATGTGGCACGACTCCGGTGGTCGGACCATGTTGATCATCGCCGTGGTGTTGCAAGTGACCGGTTGCCTGGCGCTGTGGCGCATGTTGCGGAGTATTTGAAATGGTCTATCTCGCCGCTCTGATGCTGCTGCTCGGCGCGCTGTTGCTGGTGGTCAATCACCTGCTGACCGAGCGCCGCCGGGTGCGCCAGGTCAACCAGCGTTTGCAGGGGCATCTGGTGCGCGAGAACCGTTTCGGTAACTGGCTGCGGGCTCTGGGTAACAGCAGGTTCGGTCAGCGCTCGGTGAGCATCGACAGCGAAACCCAGACCCTGCTCAGTCGCCTCGGCTGGCGCCGCGCCAGTGAGCGCTCGCTGTTCGCCGCCTGCCAGATCGGCACGCCGCTGCTGACGCTTGGGTTGGCGATCTTTCTCCAGGAAGTGTTTTTTCCGCACGCCGCCAACCGCTGGATCGTGCCGATGCTCGCCACCGGCGCCGGTTACCTGTTACCCAAGCGGCTGCTGGCTTACGCCGCCGGGCGTCGGCAGAAAACCATCGCCGTGGAAATCTCCACGTTCATTCCGCTGCTGCGCATCCTCTTCGAGTCGGGCATGGCGGTTGAACAAGCCTTGCGCGTGCTCAGCACCGAAGGGCAGAAACTGCTGCCGGAACTGACCCGCGAACTGCGCCTGATTCTGGCCCGGGTCGACTCGGGACTGGAGCTGGGACAGGAGTTGAACAAGACCTCGGTGATGCTGGCGGTCGATGAGTTCACCGACACCTGCGTGATCCTGCAGCAACTGATTCAGCAGGGTGGCGGGGCAATGAAATCGCTGCTGGCGCTCAAACAATTACTCGACGACCGCCGCCTCACCCGACTGCAGGAATACATCTCGAAGATGTCGGCGAAGATGTCGGTGGTGATGATGCTGTTTCTGTTTCCTGCCTTGCTGATCGTACTGGCCGGCCCGGGGTTCACCGCGATTACCCGGGCGTTTGCAAACTGACGTTGGCTCATGGAGAGCGTTTGATGAAAGCACTGATTGTCTTGGCAAGTGTGTTGTTGCTCGGTGGTTGCGCCACCGACGGTCCGGCGCCGTGGTCGGCGATGCTCGCACCGACCAGTTGCAGCAAACTCGATTCCGAACAGGAACTGGCACTGAACCTGGCGGACGATCTGGCCAACGACGGCAAACTGCACGCCAGCCTGGCCAACCTGCAAAGCCTGCCCGACAAACTGGTCGAGGTCCGCCTACGCAAGGCCAGGGTGTATCGCTTGCTCGGGCGCAATGAAGCCGAGCCGCTGTATCGCGGGCTACTCGGTACTTGCCTCACGGCGGACGCCGAACACGGCCTGGGGCAGATCTATGCCGCCCGTGGCGACAACGGCCAGGCTCAGGCGCACTTGCAACGCGCGGTGCGTCTGGCGCCGACCAATGAAAAAATCCGCAACGACCTCGGCGTGGTCTACCTCAACCAGTTGCGTCTTGAAGATGCGCGTTTCGAGTTCCTGACGGCCATCGAACTCAAGCAGAACGATCAACTGTCCACGCTGAATCTGGTGAGCTTGCTGCTGTACCAGAACAACTGGCAGCAAGCAGCCGAAATCGTCAGCCGCGCGCACCTGACGCCGGAGCAGTTCGCCGACGCCCAGGCCCGCGCGGAAAAACTCAAGGTGCCGGCCAAGGCCCCGACCGCGGTTGGTAATCAAGTAGCGGTGGTGGCTGACCCACAACCGTCGAAGCTCAAGTGACACTCCGGGAGATGACCATGAACACCTTGCACAGTGTTTATTGCCTGGCCCTGCTCAGCCTGCCGTTCGCCGCCCAGGCGATCGACGCCGGCCCGGCCTCGGCGCAGCAACAGGAAACCGAAGGGTGGCTGGTGCTGCAAAGTCGCAACCAGGCCGCCTCGCTCAAGCCGCAAACCGCCACGGCGGCGGAGCGGGAGCTGGCGCTGCAACGCTGGTTGAAGAAATACAAATACGAGATTCCGGATTTTTACGACCCGGATGCGGGCGGCAAGATCGAGACCAAGAACTAGGTTGATCGCCACGCTCAAGCGCGCAGGAGATGCGGCCTGAGCGGATACTGGATGGATTGTCTTGAAAATTGACGCCATCACTTTGACATTTGTGTGGTATCAAAATGATGGCTCATGTACATTCCCCGCGCCCGAACCAGGACGACCTGGTGGGACGGTAGGGATGCCTGAATCATGTAATGAACCCTGCTGAAACTGTTTCTCATGTTTTGGAAGGGAATCTCGCGTGACTATCGTTTGCCTGCGCCGCTCTGCCTTGGCGCTCTCCATCTCCGCCGCCGCTTTGCACACCTCTATGGCTATCGCCGCCGGCGCGAGCCTGAACCATGACCTGAGTGGCGGCCCGCTGACCAGTAACCTGCAGAATTGGGGGCTGATCACTCTGAGCGGTAACGGCAACATCGCTCCGGTTTCCCAAGTGAGTACAACCTACGGCGCACAGCTCTCGGGAGTGACGGCGGATCAACTGCGCAACACCGGCAACATCCAGATTGACGGCGCCAGGTTCGGCACCGGTATCAGTCTGGGAACCGCTGGAGTGGTGCCGACCAAAATCGCCGGCGCGCTGCTCAACGAAGGCTCTATTTCAGTTCACGGTCTGGCCGACGCTGGCACCTCCAGCGGTATTTCCGATCTCGGCAGCACGCTGGGCGATTCGTTGGTCAACAGTGGCAGCATCGACGTCAGCGGCCAGACCGCCAGTGGCCTGTTGCTGGTGCATACCAACATGACCGGGCTCAGCAACCGAGGCACCATCAGCGCGAGCGGTACTGATGCATTGGGCGTATTGCTCGATGGTGCGACGCTGAGCCAGTCGGTCAACAACACGGGGACTATCCGTGCGACCGGTGCCAATGCCGAGGCATTGGTGTTCGAGGGGGTCAAGTTCAGCGCTCCGGCAAGCGCCAATTCCACCGCGCTGTGGAACGGCGGAACCATTTCCGGCGCGGACATCGGTGTGCATGTCAGCGGTCAGGCCAGTGGCGCCCGGCCTTTCGGCATCTATCAAATGAACGGGTTGATCGAGGGTGGCAAGGCGGCGATCCAGGTCGATGACGGCACGAGCTACTTTTATTTCTATGGCGGTGCGGTGAAGGGTGACCTGCTCGGCCTGTCCGGCGTACTGGTCGACGGTGATGCGACTTTCGACGGTGCGACCATCCGCTCCGGCTACGTCACCATCGAAGAGGGCACGCTGACCCTGATGAAGCCGCACACCACCTTCATCGGCGACTTCGATATGGAAGAGTCGAACTCGGTGCTGGAGATGTACCTGGGCAATGACACCAACCCGGCGCTGCCTGTGCTGAAAGTCACCGGCACCACCGATATCGCCCCGGGCGCGCAACTGCGTCTGCTGGCGCGCTCCAGTGATTTTCGCGTGAGCCCCGGTGGTACGCGCTACACCCTGATCAGCTCGGGGAATCTGGTCGGTGGCAGCAACCTGACTGTGACCTCGACCTCCGCGCTGCTGGATGTGAAGAGTTTCGGTGTGGTCGGTAACGACATCACCAGCGTGGTGACGACCAAGTCGAGCGAGGTGCTGGCCGAAAACACCCTGGCAGTCGGCGGCAGTGATAATGCGGCGACGGCGGTCGGGCATGTGCCAGGACTGCTGGCACGCCTCGATGAACAGGATCCGGTGTTCCAGGCATTCGCCAACGCTGGCACCGATGCCGAACTGGCGCGCCTGAGTGAAACCCTCAGCCCGGATGTCAGCCGTGGTGTACTGCACGCGGCGACCAACAGTCAGACGCTGGTCTCGGGCGTGATCAATGATCGCTCCAGTCGTGCACGCTCAGCCACCGGCGCCCCGGAAAAAGGCGTATGGCTGCAAGCCTTGAGCAGCGATGCCAATCAGGACGAGCGTCGCGGTGTCGCCGGTTATGACGCCGACAGCCACGGGATCGCGGTCGGTGCCGATGGTCAGTTGAATGCCGATACCACATTGGGTCTGGCCTACAGCTACCTCGATACCGATGTGAAATCCGACCTCGGCAACAAGACCAAGGTCACTGGGCATGCGCTGACGCTGTACAGCAACTGGGTGCATGACAACTGGTTCGTCGACGCGTCGCTGATGTACGGCTGGAACGATAACGAATCCAAACGCTATATCGCTGGCACTCAGGCCAAGGCTGATTACGACAGTGATGTATTCGGCGTGAGCGCACTGGCCGGGTACAGCCTGCGGCTGATGCCTGATGTGGTGCTGGAGCCTCAGGTCGGCGCGCGCTATGCCAATGTCGGCATGGATGCGTATCGCGAGAAGGGCAGTTCGGCGTCGCTGAATGTCGGCAGTCAGCGTTATGAAGTCGGTGAGATGGGCGTCGGTGCACGTCTGGCGGCGGCATTCGATGTCGGCAGCGGCAGCCTGGAGCCGGAAGCGAAGCTGATGGCCTGGCATGACTTCATCGGTGACAAGGTCAGCACCACATCGGCCTTCGTGCTGGGGGGCGAGTCGTCCGTCAGCCGCGGTACCACTCCGGTGCGTGACAGTTATGAACTGGGCCTGGGCGCCAACTACCGGATGGGCGCGTGGAGCGTCGGTGGCTCTTACAACTATCTGACCTCCAGCGGTTTCGACTCCGACAGCTTTACTGCGAAGGTGCGTTACGCGTTCTGATCCATATCGGGTAAAACCTGTGGGAGCGAGCCTGCTCGCGAAGGCGTAGTGTCAGTCGGCAAAAATGCTGGCTGATCCACCGCTTTCGCGAGCAAGCCCGCTCCCACAGTGATGTGCGCTGCAATGTGAGAGCAAGCGGTCTGCCTGCTCAGTTGATTGATCTGACACCCTACAGTTGATAGCTGAAACTGATGCTGTAACGCGCCCGACGATTGAACGTATCCAGCGCTTCATCGGACATCGGCTTGGCGGCCTCCAACGCAATGTTGTAGTACTTGGCATCGCCAAAACGCAGACCTACTGCTGCCGATGACAGGTCATTGCTCTGCACCGCCAGCTTGTTGAACCAGGTTTTCGAACGGTCCAGCACCACGTACGGCTGCAGGATGCGCACCCAGTTGCCGTCGCGATTGAAACTGTAGTTGACCTCGTAAGCCGCACCCCAGCCCTTGTCGCCCGACGCCTGATCGTCCGGGTAGCCACGGCCGAAATTCTGCCCGCCGAACACCGCGCGTTCGCTGTCAGGCAGGGTGTCATCACTCCAGTACAGCGCGGCCGACAGCACGCCTTGCCAGTTGTCGAAGAACTTGTCGCTTTGCACCCCGGAGAGGCGCAGGCGCAGGAAGTTCAGGTCCAGCGCCGGGTTGTTGGAATGCGCGCCCATGCTGTCCAGACCCTGATACACGCCACCACTGAGAATCCGCAGTTGCCGGGCATCGCTCTTGCGCCAGTCGCCTTCGAATGCGAGGGCACGCACGTTGGTGCGCTCTTCGATGCTGAGCGGATAGCCGACCACGTCGTAGCGGTTTTTGTCATCCACTGCATAGAGCCGCGCTCCCGCGTTAAGCAGTTCGTTGGAGGCGGCAATGAACGGGTGGCTGACACCGATGGAGTAACGATTGTCTTCCTTGTGCGGTTTGAGTTCGAAGCCATCGCTGGTGAGCACATTGGTGCCCGGATCGGCCCGGTAGCGCGAGGCAAACAGGCTCAGTTGCGTACCTTCGCTATTGAGAAACTGGTTGTAGTCCACACGGTAGTAGCGCTCGTGATCGTCGCCCGGCGGAAACAGCCCGCTCAGGGTCAGCTGCTCGCCCATGGCGGTCTGCGAGTTACTGCTGACCCCCAGCAATGCCTGCGTGCCGTTGCGGTTGTCTTCGGTGGTGCTCATTGTGCTGGTGAACGGTTTGCGGCTGGCCTGGGCCACCAGCGTCGTTGCGCCGTCGGTGGTGCCCGGCGGCGGCACTTGCGCCTGGATGGTCACGCCGGGGATGCGGGTCATCAGGGTGGTGTAGCGTTCGAAGGTCTTGCGGGTCAGCGGGCGTTCGGCCTGGATTTTGGCTGCCAGTTCGTCGAGCAGGCCTTTGACCCGGCCGACATCGCCCTGCACCTGCACATCGCGCACATAACCTTCGACCAGCACCACTCGGGCTACGCCGTCGTCGAAACGCTGTTGCGGCAGGAAGGCATAGGACAGCAGATAGCCGTCCTTCTGGTAGCGCCGGGTGATGTCGCGTGTGGCTTCGATCAGGTCGGCGAGGCTGGTCTGATGGCCGATCAGGGGTTTGTAGACTTCGGCCAGTTCGTTGAGCGGGTAGATCGTGCCGCCTTCGATCTGCACGGTTTTCAGGTTGATTTTGGTCTCCATCAACAGCGGCTGCGCCGTGGCCGCGCCGGGGTCGGGTACTTGCAGGGGCGTGGCGGCGGGGCGATAGGCATCTGCCGGCAGATTCGGCACGGGCAGGTTGCGGGTGGTTTCGTTGCTGTTGAGAAAGCTGGGCAGGGTGTCGGCGAGGGCGGCGGAACTGAGACTGAGGAACAGCAGGGATGCCATTACGCGCATAGGACACTCCATGGTCAGATCACAGCGCTGGGCTGAATTTTTCCTAAGAAAAAAGCGGAAGACTCGTGGGAATCTTCCGCCCTCAACCAAGCGTAGGCGCTGTAGGTGAGGCCGTCGAATCGGCCAGGTGCAATTTAGCGTTTGTTGCCTCCAAGAGCGCCGGTCAGGCCACCGAGTACACCGCCCAGACCTCCGGTTGCGGTGCCTCCGGTGGCGGTGCCGCCGCTGACCAGTCCGCCGACCGCACCGACGGTGGCGCCGACGTTGCGGACCACACCACCCACGGCGGTGGTGACCGGGTTGTTGGTGGCGGCGATGGTGTTGCCGATGCCGCTGACGGCGCCGCCAACCTGGCCGGTGAGACCGGCGACCGGCGCGCCCAGACCTGTCGCGGCGCCGACTTGTTGAGTGACGCTGGTGACCGCACTGGTGACTGGATTCAGCCCTGCGCCGACGGTAGCGCCGACGGTGGCCAGTGGCGAGGTGGTGGCGGTGATCGGCGTGCCCGAGCCGCCGAGTACGGTGTTGAGCGAAGCGATGGTGTTGCCCAGTCCGCCAGCCGTGACGCCGCCGGCGCTGACCACGCCGTTGGTGCTGCCGGCGTTCAGACCGGCACCGACGTTGACCACGGCGCCGCCAACCGTTTGCAGCAAGCCGGTACCGCCAAGGCCGCCGCCGAGACCACCGCCCAATCCGCCACCGCTGCTGGTGCCGTTGTCCACCAGCCCGCCGGCTTTGCCGACGGCGGTGCCGACGTTGGTCAAGGCGCCGCCGACGGTGTTGGTCAACGCGTTGCCGCCGCCAGCACCGGTGACTTGACCACCCACGCCTTTGACGGCGCCACCGACCTGGCCGAGGACACCATTGAGCGGAGCGCCGAGGCCGGTTGCATCGCCGACTTTGTCGGTGGTGCTTTCAACCATGGCAATCACTGGCACCAAACCGTTGCCGACACTTTTAGTCACCGAGCCCAGTGGGCCAGTGGTAGTGGCCAGACTCAGGGTGTCGCCGAGCATGGTGACTTTTTCACCGACGCCGTCGAGCACCGGAGCGACTTTGGTGACCACGCCGCCGACAACCGGAACGCTGCCGGTGGCGGTCGCCAGTTTGCTGCTCAGATCCGAGACGCCGGTACCGACATCTGAAACCACGCCGCCGACCGAGGACGCCGTGACGCCCAGGCCATTGTCGACCGTGCCCAGTTTGCCGATGCCGTTGGCCACGCCATCACCCAGGGTAGTGACCACATTGCCTGTGGTTTTTACTGCGCTTTGCACCACGCCGCCCACTACTGGAACGGTGCTCAAGGAGTCGCCGACCTGACCGACACCACTGCCGACGCCCGCGACGGTGTTGCCGACATCCTGCACCAGGGTGGTGGTCACTAGCGGGGTGGTAGTCGGGTTGGTCGGGTTGGTTGGATCCGTAGGGTCTGTCGGATTGGTAGGATTGGTCGGGTTCGTCGGATTGGTCGGATTGGTCGTGCCGGTACCGCCAGTGCCACCGGTACCACCTGTGCCAGCGGTATCGGTGCCGCCAGTACCGCCAGTGCCACTACTACCGCCTGTGCCACCAGTGCCGCCAGTGCCCGACGTCGCGCTGTCTGGCGAAGAGCTGCCGGAGCTGCTGTGATGGCCGCCACCGCCGCTGCTGCAGCCAGCCAGACCAAGGGAGAGGATCAATGCCAGAGCTGTTGCCGATTTGCACCACACTTGAGTTTTCATGATTGAGATTCCTTGCACCTGTAACAACATTCGTCGTTTTCGATGGCTCACCGATCTGTCGCCGGTGATGCCTCGTCCGTGGTGCAAATCTCGATCGCGCGGTGCTTTTCCACCATTCTCAAGTTGGTATTAACGCCTTTATATATAAGGCGCCGCGCCGTGCCTAAGGACTAATACCCAGGATATAGACGCATAAAAAAAGGCCTTGAAAATCAAGGCCTGGAGTTTTTCAGAGTGCGGCGCCAAACGCGGAAAAACTTAAGTGATATATACACAATTTACAGGCTTGCCCGGGCGGATACTCAGGCAACCGGTTGCCACTGACCGACCATGTGTTCCAGATCGCCGTTGCCGATCAGGCGCAACTCGCCGCTGGATCCCGGCGCACTCGCCAGCAATGAGACCTCGCTGGGCAAGCGCACCGGTTTGCGAAAGTGCACGGCGATTTCAAGGTTTGCCTTGGGTAGATGATCAGCCAGTGCGGCGAGGGTTCGTGCCTTGTTCCACAGACCGTGAGCAATCGCCGTGGGAAAACCGAACAGTTTGGCGCTGGCCGCGCTCAAGTGAATCGGGTTGTAGTCCCCCGAGACTTTGGCGTATTGCCGACCGATGTCGGCCGGGGCTTTCCATTGCGCGACTTGCGTCAACACCTGGGACGGTTCCCAGTGTTGCTCGACGGGTTCGCCGTCGAGTTTCACGCCGCGACAGAGCATCTGGCTTTCGGCTTCCCACAGCGGCCCGAGTTGATCATCGAGGCTGGTCAACACCTCGAAGGTCGCGCCTTTGGGATGCGGCTGCAGGTTATGCACGCGGACGCTGACTTGCGCGCGACTGATCCCGCCCATCGGCCGCAACACGCGAATGCGGTTGCTCAGGTGAATCAGCCCCAGCAACGGGAACGGAAACTCCTTGGCCGTGAGCAATTGCATCTGCAGGGCGAACGCGAGGATGTGTGGATAAGTTGGCGGCAGCAGGCCGTCATCGGCAAAGCCGCAGACCTTGCGATAGGCCGCCAGTTTTTGCGGGTCGACATCGACCCAGCAGCGCAAACCGCTGTCGGGCAGTCGGGAGCCGGTGATCTTGCGCCGTGTCGCGGCCCGCGCGTACAGGCCGGGCAGGCTCGGTTCACGGTCGAGGGTGTGCCATTCAATGCTCATGCCTATGCCCCCAGAACACTTTGGCCACAGACCCGCAATGCCTGGCCGGTGAAGGCTCCGGTGCCCGGTTGCGCCAGCCACGCGACGGCTTCGGCGACGTCTTGCGGCAAGCCGCCCTGGCCCAGCGAACTCATGCGCCGTCCGGCCTCACGCAGGCCGAACGGGATGTGCGCGGTCATCTGGGTTTCGATGAAGCCCGGGGCCACGGCGTTGATGCTGATGCCGCGTTCGTGCAGCGTTGGCGCCCAGGCCTGAGCCAGGCCGATCAGCCCGGCCTTGCTCGCGGCGTAGTTGGTCTGCCCGCGATTGCCGGCGATGCCGCTGATCGAGGCCAGCAGAATCACCCGCGCATTGTCGTGCAGGGTGCCGCTGTCGAGCAGCGCCTTGGTCAGCACTTGCGGGGCATTGAGGTTGACCGCCAGCACCGCGTCCCAGAATTCCGGGGTCATGTTGGCCAGGGTCTTGTCGCGGGTGATCCCGGCGTTGTGCACCAGAATGTCGAGGCCGTCCGGCAGTTGTTCGATCAGGTGCGCGGCGGCATCTTCGGCGCAGATATCAAGGGTGATCGCCCGGCCGCCAAGACGTGCGGCGAGGGCTTCCAGATCAGTCTTGGCCGGGGGGACGTCGAGCAGAATCACCTCGGCGCCATCGCGGGCGAGGGTCTCGGCAATCGAGGCGCCGATCCCGCGTGCCGCGCCGGTGACCAGCGCCTTGCGTCCGGCCAATGGCCGGGTCCAATCGGTGACCGGCGTGGCGCACGGGCTCAGGCGAATCACCTGCCCGGAAACAAAGGCACTTTTCGGTGACAGGAAAAACCGCAACGGCCCCTCAAGCTGATCTTCAGCGCCGTCACCGACATAGATCAGTTGCAGCGTGCCGCCGCTGCGCAGCTCCTTGGCCAGCGAACGTGAAAAGCCTTCGAGCGCCCGTTGCGCACTGGATGCAAAGGGCTCACGCAGGGTTTCCGGGGCGCGGCCGAGAATCACCAGGTGCGCGCTGCTGTCGAGGTTTTTCATCAACGGCTGGAAGAATTCGCGCAGCTGTTTGAGCTGGTCGGTGTGCTGCAGGTAGCTGGCGTCGAACACCACGGCCTTGAGTTTAGGCCCGTGCCCGGGAATCCACGCGGTGGCCAGCGACGGTTCAGTGCCGTAGCTGTAGATCGCATCGGTCAGGCGGTTGGCGAACGCATTGACCCGCTCGGCCAGCGGCCCGCCACCGATCAACAGCGCGCCGTCCACCGGCCGCAGGCGTCCGGCCTGCCAGCGTTCCAGCCGCACCGGCGACGGCAGGCCCAAAGCCCCGACCAGACGGTGGCCGATGGATGAGTTGGCGAAGTCGATATAGCGGTCAGACATGGAACGCTCTCCAAAAGTTGGGGTTCAAAGTGTGGACTACCAACGGCAATCAATCGTTCGATCCACGCAATAAGGCCTACGCTAGAACAGCAGAGTAGTTGGCCGCCGATGGTTGTGTGGCCAAACACAAATTCAGAAACAACGTTGAACCTTGTAGGAGTGACCTGTGGCGAGGGGATTCATCCCCGATCGGCTGCGAAGCAGTCGCAATGTATAGCGATTGCAATGAGGGGGCCGCTGCGCGACCCATCGGGGATGAATCCCCTCACCACAGGCTCACTCCTACAAAGGATTCAGGTGAATTCGATCATTTGGAAAAGGAGCTTTTCATGAGTCAGCTGCGCCGCGTCGCCATCATCGGTGGTAACCGTATTCCTTTCGCCCGTTCCAACGGGCCGTACGCCACTGCCAGCAATCAGGTGATGCTCACTGCTGCCCTGGAAGGCCTGATCGAACGCTACAACCTGCACGGCCTGCGCATCGGCGAAGTGGTGGCGGGTGCGGTGCTTAAATTGTCACGGGATATGAACCTGACCCGCGAGTGCGTGCTCGGCTCGCGGCTGTCGCCGGCCACCCCGGCCTATGACATCCAGCAAGCCTGCGGCACCGGGCTGGAGGCAGCGCTGCTGGTGGCCAACAAAATCGCCCTCGACCAGATTGATTGCGGCATTGCCGGTGGCGTCGACACCACCTCGGACGCGCCGATCAGCGTCAGCGAAGGCTTGCGCAAAATCCTTCTGCAGGCCAACCGCGCCAAGACCACCGGCGACAAGCTGAAAACCTTTCTGCAACTGCGTCCGCGGCACCTGATCCCGGAATTCCCGCGTAACGGCGAACCGCGCACCGGCCTGTCGATGGGCCAGCACTGCGAACTGATGGCGCAGACCTGGAACATCCCCCGTGAGGAGCAGGATCAACTGGCCCTCGAAAGCCATCACAAACTCGCTGCGTCCTACAGCGAAGGCTGGCACAACGACCTGATGACACCGTTCCTCGGCCTGACCCGCGACAACAATCTGCGCCCGGACCTGACCCTGGAAAAACTCGCCACGCTCAAACCCGCTTTCGAAAAAAGCGCCAAGGGCACGCTGACGGCGGGCAACTCCACGCCGCTCACCGACGGCGCTTCGGTGGTGCTGCTCGGCAGCGAGGAGTGGGCGAAAGAACGTGGTTTGCCGATCCTCGCCTATCTGCGCGATGGCGAAGCGGCGGCGGTGGATTTCGTCAACGGCGCCGAAGGCCTGTTGATGGCGCCGGTGTATGCGGTTCCGCGCTTGCTGGCGCGTAATGGGTTGACCCTGCAAGACTTTGATTACTACGAAATTCACGAAGCGTTCGCCGCGCAGGTGCTGTGCACGCTCAAGGCCTGGGAAGACCCCGAATACTGCAAGACGCGTTTGGGGCTGGAGGCACCGCTGGGTTCGATCGACCGCAGCCGGCTGAATGTGAAAGGCAGCTCGTTGGCGGCGGGGCATCCGTTTGCCGCGACCGGCGGGCGGATTGTCGCCAACCTGGCAAAACTGCTGGATGCGGCGGGCAAGGGCAGGGGGCTGATTTCGATCTGCGCTGCTGGCGGCCAAGGTGTCACCGCGATCATCGAACGTTGAGCACAATCCCCTGTGGGAGCGGGCTTGCTCGCGGAGGGGCCGTGTCAGGCGCCGTCATTGTGTCTGACAGACCGCTTTCGCGAGCAAGCCCGCTCCCACAGGGGAAATGAATGCCAATGTCAGATTCTGTCGCAAATGCCCTTGACGGCCGATAACTACAAGTAAGGTGGGCTCGGCTATGATCGGCAAAGCTCGATTATTTCGGCACAGTGTGTGCATCCACAGGGTTCACAGGTCGGCAACCCCTCCCCGTAGCGCGAGGATTGCCGTATAACGAGTGACATTCGCGTGTTTGGTAATAAAGGACCCACAATAAAAGCTGATGAAGACTCCAAAACGCATTGAACCCCTGATCGAAGACGGTCTGGTCGAC
>Ga0182006_1001458_pt1 | contig 14249 bp, 13 predicted proteins | sample Sormic07211104_1_FD_123022 | JGI IMG/M metagenome (GOLD analysis project Ga0182006, IMG submission 123022) | Rhizosphere microbial communities from Sorghum bicolor, Mead, Nebraska, USA - 072115-104_1 MetaG | ecosystem: Host-associated > Plants > Roots > Rhizosphere | place: USA: Nebraska...
CAGGTGCTCGACGAACTCAACGACAAGCTGGCCGACAAGTACATCTGCAACTTCTCGGTATTCCAGAGCCTGCCGGACACCTGGGCCATCGGCCAGGTCCTGCCGATCCTGCCGCTGCACCGTCTCGACGAAGAGCCGCTGCGCCGTGCAGTGCTGCAAGACTTGACCTGCGACTCCGACGGCAAGATCAAGCAGTACGTCGACGAGCAGAGCATCGAGACCAGCCTGCCGGTGCACGGTCTGAACGAGGGTGAAGACTACCTGCTGGGGATCTTCCTGGTCGGTGCCTACCAGGAAATTCTTGGCGACATGCACAACCTGTTCGGTGACACCGACTCGGTGAACATCTATCAGAATGCTGACGGCAGCGTGTACCACGCCGGTATCGAGACCCACGACACCATCGAAGACATGTTGCGTTACGTGCACTTGTCGCCGGAAGAACTGATGACCCACTACCGCGACAAGTGCGCCAGTGCCCGCATCAGCGCCAGCGAGCGCACCCAGTTCCTTGATGCCTTGCGTCTGGGCCTGACCCGTTCGTCTTACCTGTCTTCTTGAGGTAGGGCACCGCGCCCATCAGGTTGTCTGAAATTTCTCCGTAGGTTGCGGAAATTTCAGATGACCTGGTGCGGGGCTTCTCTTTTGTCACGCGAAATAGCCCACATACCGAGCAATCCAAGCGATGTGGTCTTCTTTTCGCGTAGGTCATTTCCTAAGTTGTACTTCGGCACTCTACTCGGCCATGTCTCTCAGCGAGAATCCCCGGCCGCCCCTCCTGTAGAGAATCGCCGATGTTCGATTCAGTCAACGAGCCGTCATTTCGTCTGGATATAGCGGGTCTTGCCGACCCCTTTGAGGTCTTGACCTTTACCGGTAGTGAAGCGATCAGCGAGCCTTTTGCGTTCGACGTGGATCTACTGAACGATGACCCGACACTGGACCTTGCAAGCCTGCTGTACCGCTCGGCCTTTTTACACTTCGGGCCGCAGGGGGAGGGTATTCACGGACAGTTGCTTGGCCTCGTTCAACCCGGCCATGGCAATGAGCCCAGGCTTTGTCGTGTGCGTCTGGGCCCCAGGCTTGCTTGCCTGGCCCAGCGCTTCAATCAGCGAATTTTCAGCGATCGCTCGGTGCCGGACATTCTCGCCCAGGTTCTCAAGGAGCACGGCATTGCCGGCAAGGATCGTCGTTTCGACCTGAACGGCGATTACCCGTCCCGTGATTTCTGCACGCAGTACCGGGAGTCGGACCTGCAGTTTTTCCAGCGTCTATGCGCCCAGGAGCGGCTTCATTACTACTTCGAGCACCGTACACGCGGGCATTGTCTGGTCTTGGGCGACGGTCCGGGGCAGTTTCGCCGTGGCGAAGAGAGGGTCTTCGAGGATGTGAGCGAGCGACCGGGAGTGCATCAGTTCAAGCTTCATGGCTGCGGGCAGATTGCCGAGGGGCAGACGAACCTGCCAACGCTGCGCAGCGGTCAACTGATGCCGTTGTCCGGTCATCCGTATGCGGACTGGAATCGTCTCTGGCTAGTGACCCATGTCGAGCATCAGGGAGGACAACAGCCAGATTTTTTGTATCGCAACCAGCTGCGCGTCGTTGCGCAGGAGGTGCCTTACATCGCGGCTCATCCCGTTGTGAAACCCAGGATGCACAGCCTGCAAAGGGGATGGGTAGTCGACGTCGGTGAATCTCGCCCCGATCCCGGCAGATCGGTCGCCGTGCAGTTTGACTGGCTATATCAGGGCGAAGGCGCAGCCCCCAGCCACTGTTGGTTGCCGTTGTCTGGCGAGCTGGAAAGCGCGGGTGTCATGCCCTTGAGTGAGGGCACGCAAGTGCTGGTGAGCTTTATCGAAGGTGATCCTGATCAACCGTTGATCAGCGGATTTCTTCCCGGAGCACCGTCCAGCGCAGAGCCGGGCATGGTCGAGCTGCTATCCGCCTCGACCACTGAAGCCAGCCGCGCGGTTGATGGTTTATTGGGCTTGCTGCAATCCAGCGAACCCTTGGTACTCCTGTGTTTGCTGCCAGGTGGGGGCAGTTTCAGTCATTGCGCGCAATCCTTATGCACTTGCCGGGCAGCGACGCAGCTTGGCCAGAGCGGTGCGGCATGATTGCCGTTCAGGCGCCCGACTCGACCCCGCAATGGCTGTTGCTCGATGTGCCGGGCGTGCCTCAGGCCGGTGCGATGTTGCGGCAACAGTTTGCTCATGTCCGATGGTTCTGGCTGTTCGAAGGCAGCGAGTTTCATCCGTTGCGTGAGCACGGGCCAGTGTTGGTCGACCTTCGCGAATGCCCGGCACTCGCCGAGCTGTACTCAAGTGAGCCGCATACATGGGGCGGGTTGCTGCTGGTCAGTGAAGCCTCTTCATCACAACTGCTGGAGCATTTGCGCCGCATGCTCACTGTCACCTTCAGCCTGCATCACCGGGCCTTGTTGAGTTACTACAACCCTCAAACGGCGAGTTACTTTTTCGATGCCTGCGATGCGCAGGAGCTGAGTCGCTGGCTCGGTCCGATCGATCAGTTACGCTGGTTCGGCGGCACTTGGGCCGATCGGGCCATTGGCTGTCTGGGCTGGCAACAGTTGTTCAATCCACGGCTTGCCGTCAGGCCGCTGGCCATCGAAGAAAACCTCAGCTCGCGTCAGCGAGACAGCTTGCAGACCTGCCTGCTGGAGCAGCATGCCTGGCGCTGGAGCCGATCCACCGGCACCGACTACAACAGCTTGTGGGCTCACCTGCAGGAAGGGCTGGCGCTGGGTTTCAGTGAGCGCCCGGTGCTCGATGGCTGGTTATGGCTGCGCTTGCAGCACCCTGATGCCGTGCCGGGGCAGTCGTTATCGGGAACCACCCAGCAGGAGCGTCTCGATAGCCTGCGCAACCTGTGGCAGAACGATCAACCCTGAACGGGTTGAAGGTATGTCGCTCGTCATCCTTTTAACCAGCCGTCGTTCTTGCGCAAGTACCAGGCGAATGTGCCAAGGGTCAGGCTGCGCAGCACCATGAACAGCAGGAAGGTTATCCACAGTCCATGGTTGCCCAAGCCTTGCAGTATCCAGGCGAAGGGCAGTAGCAGGATCACGGTCAACAGCATGCCGTTGCGCATTTCCCGGGCGCGGGTGGCGCCGATGAACAGGCCGTCGAGCAGGTAACTCCAGACCGCAATCAGCGGCAGCGCGGCGAGGTACGGCAGGTAGATGAAGGCGGTGTCGCGCACGCTCTGGATGTTGGTCTGCATCTGGATGAACAGGTGCCCGGCGAACAGAAACAGCAAGGCAAACCCCAGGCTTGCCAGCAACGACCAGCCGCACGCCACCACCAGTGAGCGGCGCAGGGCATCACGGTCGCGAGCACCGATGGCGTGTCCGCACAGGGCTTCCACGGCGTGGGCCAGACCGTCCAGCGCATGGGCGGTCAGCAGCAGGCCGTTGAGCAGCAGCGCATTGGCGGCGACCGTGGCATCGCCCAGTCGTGCACCCTGCACGGTGATCAGGAAGAACACCGACTGCAACGCCAGGCTGCGGATGAAAATATCGCGGTTGACCGCCAACAATGGGCGCCAGCTCTGCCACAACGCCAATGCGGCCCAGGCGATATGGCCGGGATAGGCGCGCAGGGCTTTGCGGGTCATGAATAGGCCGATCAATGCGCCGGTCCACTCGGCGATCACCGAGGCCCGTGCCGCGCCGACCACTCCCCACTCCAGGCCAAGCACAAACCACAGGTTGAGTGCGATGTTGACCAGGTTGGTGCTCAGCAGAATCGCCAGCGGAGCCCGGGCATTCTGGGTGCCGAGAAACCAGCCGACCAGCGCATAACTGGCCAGCGCCGCCGGCAGGCCGAACAGCCGTGTGTGGAAAAACTCGCGGGTCAGTTGATCCAGCTCTGCCGACGGTTGCATGAAGTGCAACGCGACCCCGCTCAACGGCACACCTAACGCCCCCAACAAAATGGCCAGGCCCATGGCCAACAACAGACCTTGCAGCAAAATCTGCCGCAACGCAGCGCCATCCCCACGCCCGGCCGCCTGGGCGGCAAATCCGGTGGAGCCCATGCGCAGAAAGCCCATGGCCCAGGCAAGAAAGGTATACAGACTGGCGCCCACCGCGACGGCGCCGAGCTGATGAGCATAGGGCAGGTGACCGATGACGGTACTGTCGACCAGCGCCACCAGCGGTACGGAAATGTTCGAGAGAATCATCGGGGCGGCGAGCGCCCAGACGCGGCGATGGGTCGGACGGTCGCGCCAGTCGGCAATCAGGTTGGACATGCAGGCTCCTTGGGGGCGCCTGCATTGTAGCGACGAACTCGGAATCCGCATCGATCCATTGTGGAAGCGAGCCTGTGTGGCTGCCTTAGTGAATGATCCAGCTCAGTAACCACAACCCCAGCAGCAACCAGATAATCCCCATGATGATCGACGCGTTCATGAAGGCGCGGATCGCCGACCACAGCAGCATCAGCCCGAGGATCAAGGTGATGATGCTGATGATCGAGGTTTCCATGCCCAATGCCTGGGCCAGCCCTTCGACAAAATTGCTGCCGGCGTTGCTCAACAGGTTGAACAGGCCACTGAGGGTGTCGATGATAAAACGGATGACCGAACCGATTGCCTGGCCGAGCCATTCGAAAAAGCTGTCTACCTGCATGTGTACGTCCTGATGGAGTGGTGGCGTGGTTGCCGGATCCGAGCCTTGGGCTATTGATCGTGCTCCCGGGTTCCCGTGGAAGCTGCCGAAGGCTGCGATTTTTTTGAGTATGGCGCAAGTACGCAGGCACAACGCTGCCACTTGCCTTCACCCGTCATCCCCCTGAAGCTATACGCCTTCAGGAGAGCCCGATGAACCTTGTTGAACTGACCGAACGCCTGCACGCCATTCGTGACCGCAATGACTGGCGGCAATTTCACAGCCCGAAAAACCTGGCCATGGCCGCGAGCGTGGAAATGTCCGAGCTGGTGGAAATCTTCCAGTGGCTGACCGAAGACCAGTCGCGCCAGTTGCCGGCGGACAAACTGGCCCATGCCGGGCAGGAAATCGGCGACATCGTGCTGTATTTACTGCTGCTGTGCAGCGAGTTGGGACTGGACATGAATGAAGTGGTACGTAACAAGCTCGCGGACAGCGAACGGCGGTTCAGCTGATGAGCGACCGTCATTTCGATCAGTTGGCGACCCGCTTCGCTGAAAAAATCTACGGTGGCGCCAAAGGGGCGATCCGCCTCGCGGTGCTGCAGGCCGACCTGGCCGAAACCCTGCCGGACCGCCCGTTGCGTGTACTGGACATCGGTGCCGGCCTGGGCCACATGTCGTTGTGGCTGGCCCAGCGCGGTCACCAGGTGACCCTGGCCGAACCCGCCGAGCCGATGCTTGAAGGCGCTCGCCAGCGTTTTGCCGAAGCCGGGCAGACCGCGACATTCATTCAGGCGCCGTGGCAGGAGTTGCTCGGTCAGCTCACCGAACCCTACGACCTGGTGCTGTGCCACGCCGTGCTGGAATGGCTGGCCGAACCCCATGCGATTTTGCCAGTGCTGCATCAGCTGACGAAGCCGGATGGCTGGTTGTCCCTGGCGTTCTATAACCGCGATGCGCTGATCTACCGCAACCTGCTCAAGGGCCATTTCCGCAAGATGCGCAAGAACGACATGGCCGGCGAGAAGCAGAGCCTGACGCCGCAACAGCCGCTTGATCCACGGGATCTGGCAGCGCAACTTGAGGGGCTGTGGCGGGTCGAAACCCAGAGTGGAGTGCGGGTTTTTCATGACTACATGCCGGTGGAATTCCAGGCCCGCGCCGAACTGCTCGACTTGCTCGAAATGGAACTGGCTCACCGCCGTCACCCAAGCTTCGCCGGGCTTGGGCGCTACTTGCACTGGATCTGTCGGCCGATCTGACCGGAGTGCGCAATGAATAGTCGTTCAGGTTTACTGGTGATCTGTCTCGGGTTGGCGGCCTGTCAGGGCAGCAACCCTTACATCGCGACGTCCAATCCCTTGCCACCGGCACCGCCCCAGGCCGCCGGCACTTTCGACCGCAGCGCCTACCCGGCGGCGCCACGGGATTACGGTCGCTACCGCAGCTGGGCCTGGCTCAACGGGCGCCTGCCTGCGGGCACGGCCTGGGCCGATTCGGAGCAGGTGGCCGAAGTCGTCAGCAATGCCCTTGACCAGCGCGGCTTGCGCCCACTGCACGACAACCGCCCGGCGGACCTGTTGGTCAGCGCCGACCTGCATCTGGAAACCCGCTTGCGCCAGGTGCAGGACGGCTCTGGTTACGGTGGCGGCTATGGCGGCGGGTATTACGGCGGTGGTTACAACCGCTACGGCACGGGTTACGGCATGTACAACAGCGTGCCGGTCGTCCGTACTTATCAGGTACAGGTTGTGGTGGTGCGGGTCGATCTGTTCGACGCAAGCACCGGTCAACCGGTGTGGAGTGCCAGTGCCGAAACCAGCAGTCAGGGCAACCAGAGCGAACGTGCCGATGCCCTGCGCGAAGCTGTCGAAAAGGCCATGTCGGCGTATCCTCCTAGTTAGCTTCCTGTTCAGGAAGCCTCCCGCAGGTGCATGTCTTCAATCGGAGAAAAATCATGTTCCGCCGTCTCGTTTTACTGGCCATCGCCGCGCTGCTCACTGCCTGCGCCGCCAACGAGGTCAATCATGACTTCGATGCCAGCCGCGACTTTGCCGCCTATCGCAGCTGGAGCTGGAAAGAGCCCGCCGTGCAGTACCGTCCAGACGACCCACGGATCAAGAGTGACCTGACCGAGCAACGCATCCGCCAGGCCGTTGCCGATCAACTGGATCAGCGTGGCTTGCGTCCGGCCGCCGCCGGCGCCAAGGCAGACCTTAAGGTGCAGACCTACCTGATCGTTGAAGATCGCCAGCAACAAGTGACCACCTCCTATGGCGGTGGTTATGGTGGTCCATGGAACGGCTATTGGGGCGGGCCGATGTACAACGAAACCCGCAACGTCAGCTACAAGGTGGCGACCATCCAGATCGACCTGCTCGATGGCAAGGACGGCAAACTGGTGTGGCGTGGCAGCGACGAGCAAACCCTCAGCCGCACACCGAAGCCAGAGGACCGCAGCAGTACGATACGCCAGACGGTCGGGCGCATATTGGCTAACTATCCACCGCGCTAAATGGCTTAACCCTCTAACACTACAGCCCCTGTAGGAGCGAGGCTTGCCCGCGAAGAAGACACCGCGGTTTTTCAGTCATTACGCGTTATCGTTCTTCGCGGGCAAGCCTCGCTCCTACAGGATCTTCGTCGTCACACAAGCCCACAATAAGTTGGTGGGATGGCTAGTTGCCAGCAATCCGGCAAACCCTTGTCTACACTGCTCTTCATCAATGGAGGTAGCCCTCGGCGGTGCGCCGGCAAAGGAGTGCGCCATGTCTCCCTGCTTGCAGTTTCGTAGCCCGGCCCGGCAACGGGGAGCGATCGGTTTGATGGCAGTGCTGACCATCGGCATGGCCCTGGTGTTCCTGCTGATCGTGGTCGACAGTGGCCGCTTGTACCTGGAAAAACGCAGCTTGCAGCGGATAGCCGACATGGCCGCACTGGAGGCTGCCACGCGCAACGGTGATTGCGCCGTGGGTGCCAGCGCTACCGCCTATGCCACCGCCAGCGTAAACCGCAACGGCTTCACCCTTCCTGACCCCACGCGCAGCCTGGCGGTAGCCTGTGGCACCTTGAGCCTGGACGCCAACAGTCTTCGGGTTTTTGTGGCTAACCCAAGCAGCAGCGAAGCCATTCGGGTGATCGTCAGTCATTCGGTGCCGCAGAGTTTCGCCGGTGGCGTTGGCGCCCTGTTCGGCGGTGCACCGGCCGGGGCCACCCTCAACCTGACGGCGACCGCCGTTGCGGGGCTGCCGCCACCACTGGCATCGCTGACCCTGCGCACCACGGCGCTGAGCATCGATAGCAGCAAGTCGGCCACCCTCAATGCGCTGTTCGGCGGTTTGCTCGGCGGCAGTCTGAACGTGTCCGTGGCAGGATGGGATGGGTTGGTGAACACCAACATCAGCCTGCTGGGTTACCTTGATCGACTGAAGGTCGACCTCGGCCTCAACGCCGCCGGGTATAACCAGGTATTGGGCGCTTCGGTGGCCGTCAGCCAATTGATCCAGACCGCCGTCAATGTGCTGGACCCCGGCGGCACCCTCGGCGCGACGGCGACTATTGTCGGTCTGCAAGCTCTCAAGGTGGCCGCTGGCTCCACGACTGTGGTGTTGGGCAATCTGCTGCACGTCGAGAACGGCAGCGACGTCTCAACGTTCGCGACGACTGTGAGTGTGTTCAACCTGATCGAAGGCGTCGTGCAACTGGCCAACAAGAAAAACGGTGTGGTGGCGACAGTGCCGATCAATCTGGCAGGGCTGGCGCAAATCACCGCTCGGGTGCAGGTGTTGGAGCCGCCGCAACTCTCCGCGATCGGCAATCCGAAAAACGCCGCGCTGGATCCGCTGGGGCCCAATCGGATCTACGTGAGAACCGCACAGCTTCGCACGTTGTTGTCGATCGACTTGCCGGCGCTGGACGCCATCGCGGCGCTGGTCAATGCCGCGGCGGATCTGGCAGGACCGCTGACCAACACCCTCAACGCCTTGCTCAATCTCGACCTGGTGGCGGTGCTCAATTCACTGACCTGTGCCATCGGCGTGCCCTGTCAGACGCCCGACGTCATCGTGCTACCGGGGCCGATACGGCTCGACGTGGCGGTGGACGTCGCCAGTGCCGATAGTTACGTCACGGCTTACAGCTGCATCAGCAACACCAACAAAACCCTGACCACCAACACCAGCGCATCGCTGGTGAACCTGAAAATCGGCCGGATCGATGCCGCCAGTATGTTCGGCAGCAACACCGCACCACCGACGGTCACGGTGCAGCCGTTGAAACTGATCGATATCGGGATCAAAACCTGTCGCAGGTTGTTGTTCGTGCCCATCACCTGCGATCCGCGTGTGCCAGGCGTCGGTGGTGGCATCGATGTCGTTGCCGACACCAGTGTGGCGGCGAACACCAACATGCCCCATGTCTACTCCGCACCACCGGCCAACAGCCTGCCGGACATCAACCAGCCGCCGTTTTACTATTCATTTTCCACCAGCAGCATTGTCAGCAACTTGCTCAACACCCCGGTCAACCTTCACGTCGATATGTATGGCCCGTCAGGCAGTCTCGTCGGCGGTCTGGGGGCGATCCTGAGCAGCGTGACCAGTTTGCTGGTCAGCGCAATCAACGGCGTGCTCAACCCGTTGCTCGATAGTCTGATCAACACTGTGCTGATAAGCCTTGGGGTCGACTTGAACAAGGTCGACGTCGGCGCCAACCTCAGTTGTCACTCAGGGCGCGCGTCGCTGGTGATCTGATCGCCCGTGACAATCGGCAACTCAATGCAGAAACGCGCGCCTTCGGCCGAGTTTCTTACGCTCAACCGTCCGCCCATGTTCTCGACGATGCCGTAACTCACCGACAACCCGAGCCCAGTACCGACGCCCACCGGTTTGGTGGTGAAGAATGGCTCGAAAATCCGCTCCAGCAACCGTGGGTCGATGCCGCCGCCGTTGTCCTCGACCCACAGCCGCACTGAATGCTCATCACGTTCGGCGTACAGCGAAATCCACGGTTTGAACGCCGGGTCGGCCTCGCGTTTGCTCAGCAACGCATCCCGTGCATTGACCATCAGGTTGATCAGCACCTGTTCCAGCTGATCGACGTAACCGCGCACCTGCACATCAAAACCGCTCTCGCTGACCCGCAGCTCAATGCCTTTGCCGCGCAAGCCTTCGGACAGCAGCGCCAGCGTGCCCTCGATGGCTTGAACCGGATTGAACGGCTGCTGCTCGACCTCCGAACGCCGGCCGAACACCCGCATGTGATCCACCACCTTCGCGGCGCGCTGGACTTGTGCGTCGATGCGATTGAGCTTGTCAGTCAGGTAATCGATTTGCGCATCGCCATTGCTCAGACGCTTGAGCACATTGACGATGGCCATGCGCATCACGTTCAGCGGCTGATTGATTTCATGGGCAAGCCCGGTGGCCATTTCGCCGAGGGTGGCCATTTTCGCGCTCTGGGTAAGCTGCTGCTGGGCGCGCCTGACCTCAGTGTTGTCGCGGCCCACGGCCTGAATTTCCAGCAAACGACCCTGGTCGTCGAACACGCCGCGATCCGACCAGACCCACCAGGCATGTTCCCGTCCCGGCAGTTGCAGGTTGATCTCCGCAGTGCTGACCGGGAACTCCGGGCTCAGTCTACTGAGGCGCTGGAGGAACGCTTCGCGCTGCTCCGGCGACATCCAGCTGCCCAGATTCACCCCCGGCAGCTGCTCGGGCTGGCATTCCAGATAGGTCGCCAGAGGCCGGTTGCCGAACGTCAGCGTCAGGTCGGGGCGGTAGCGGCAGATCATCGCCGGGGAGTCTTCCACCAGGATCCGGTAGCGCTCTTCACTCTGTTTGACTTTCTCGGTGGCCAGGGTCGCCTCGGTGACATCCAGCCACAGGCCCACGGCTTCCACCGGCAACCCGAGGTCATCGCGCAGCAGTTTGGCTTCGTCGAGCAGCCAGTGGTAATCGCCGTGACTGTCGCGCAGTCGATAACGGGCGCTCACCGAACCCTCGCGCAGCAGTTGCCGGGTACGCTCGAAATAGCCGTCGCGGTCTTCAGGATGGACCCGCTCCACCAGCGAGCCTGCGGCGCAATCGGCGAGCGACCAACCGAGCAGCGGCAACAGGCTGTCACTGAAAAACGTCGGTTGCAGCGCCCCTTCGACATAGCGCTGCACGTAGATCACCGCCGGTGAACTGGCGATCAGGTTGTCCAGCCGGGCATGGGCGGCAGCGGCGTTCTGCTGTTGGTTTTTGATGTCGCTGATGTCGAGCATGAAACCCACCAGCCGGCGGTTTTTACCGATGCCCAACGCCTGGCCTTGCAGTCGATACCAGATCGGCGCTTGCGCCGTGTCGGGGCGATGCAGACGTACGCACAACAGCAACGGCGCGCCTTCGTCTTGCAAGGATTGCAGGCGAATCGTCAGCTCTTCACGGTCGGCGGGATGAATCTGTTCGAGCCAGTCGTGCAGCGGAAAACGAGTGCTCGCAAGGTTCAGCGTACTGGCGAGCGACGGCGCCAATTGCACTTCGGCATGGTCGCTGAAGACCTCCCACCAACCGGTACCGAGCAAGGCTTGTAGAGATTCCAGCCGCTCCAGTTGCAGGTGGTGCTGATGCTCGCGCAAGCGCTCCAACAGCGGCCCGGCCAGGGCGGCGGTGAGTTGCAACCAGTCGCGCTCGCTCAAGTCGGGGGCACGTTCTTGCACCGGGTAGAAACCACAGAGCAACCACGCGACCACGCCCTGGGCATTGCGATAGGGCACCGCGAACCCTTCGGCATTACCGAAGATGCTTTGCAGGCGTGGGTGCTCGCTGGGTGTCAGCTGTTGGGGGACTGAGCCATTCAAACTGTCGAGGCCGGTGCCCAGGTGTTGATGGGTTTCCCACAACCTTGGTGCATCGAAGGCCGCGTGCTGCTGGTGAATCAACCAACCCTCGGCCTGTTCATCGAGCAAGGCCATGGCCATGCACGGGATCTGAAAACGCTGGGCCAGGCCTTGCAGTTGTTCGGCCAGTACCTCGGGCAGGCGCGTCAGGCTGCACAGGCGCAACTGCTCGCTGACCTGCGCCGCGAGCAACTGGCACTGTTCACGACTGCGCGCTTGTCGACGTTCGAGCAACAGATCGCCGATGTCGATCAACTGCAATAACCATCCTTCGCCCAACGGCTGCACCCAGCCGCGCAAGTGCAGCGGTTGCCCGGCGAGACTAAAAAAGTCCAGGTCCAGGTTTTGTCCCTGCCACTCGGCCGGCCTGCCTTCGACCGACAGGGCGCTATGGGGCATGAGGTAATCGAGCAGGTGCGGTGACTGCGCGTCGGGTATCTGTTGCGCCAGCAGATGCCGCAACGGACCGCTCAGCTGAATCACTCGACCTTCATCATTCAGATGCAGCTGCAAGCCGACACGCTGCACGCTCGCAGGCTCTGGCGTGTTCGGGGTCTGTGGCGGGTGACGATTGAGCAGACGCCCGAAGAGTTTGTCCCCGGAGCTCAAAACTGCAGGCTCGATTGGGCCGTGAGGGTCGGCGGCAGATTGGGCACCGAACCGATTCCCGGCAGTACCAGAAACGGCAGCACTTGATTCAGTTTACTGGTGGGGTAGTTGATGCTGACCGTCAGCACGCCGCCGGTGTAGGTGGCGCTGGCGTCGGTGGCCACGTTGAAATTCAGCGCGGCGGGAATCCAGGCCAGCTGCCGGGTCAGTTCGGTGGTCGCGATGTTTCTGACCGCCGTGTCGTAATTGGCGGTGCTCGGGTCCAGCGCCACACTGCGACGCACCGCTTCGGCCGTGGATTTATTGAACGATTGCATCAGCAACAGCGGCAGGCTGTAACTGACCAATCCATAAAACACGGCGAAAAAAATCACGAACACCAAGGCAAACTCAATCGCCACGGCACCTTTTTGCTTGCGGGGGAGGCCTGTTTTCATGAGTGCGTCTACCCTGACAATTACTGCGTAGTGTCAGCATAGAATCATTCAGCCAAAACGGACGTTTTTTACCGGATGCAGAGCCTTGTCCTACTCATCTGGCTGACGCTTTGCGCAGCACAGGATGCCCGAGAACGCCACATCGCCAATGGCCTGACCGTCGGTGCAGGTGTGCTGGCGCTTATCTATCTGTTGTGGACAGGGACTACGTGGCTGGGGGCCGAGGCGGTGCAGGGCGGCTGGGCTTTGTTGTTGGCATTGGCCTTCACCTTGCCCGGTTATGCAGTGCGACGCATGGGGGCAGGCGACGTGAAGCTGATGGCGACGCTGGGCCTTGCGACGGACGGTACGCACCTGCTCGGCGGTTTCATCGGCGCCGGGGTGGCCAGTGTGCTCTGGCTGCTGCTGGCGCCAAGACTCTGGCTGCATATGGGGCAGAGGCTTAGAGCGCGTCTTCGTTACCTGGAGCCTGGCGCGTCAAAAAAGCAGCCCTTTGCGCCGTTCGTGTTGGTGGGTGTGCTGCTCACACTGGCCTGGATGCATTAATCGCAGGCGTCCCCTGTTCTATGTACATAGTTGGAAAGTGCGTCTACTTTCAAAATTGTTGTTGTACAGCCTGTGGTGTCGGTGCAGGAGCAGCCAAGCCAGACTTGGCATGGAGTGGCACGTGAACAAGCTTACCTCGGCAGTAAAAGTTCTTGTGGTTGATGATGAGCCGTTGATTGTCGAAGAGCTTTGCGAGTTCATCGAGCTCAATGGTTATCGCTGTGTGCCTTGTGTCTCCGGCCATCAGGCGATCGAGCGTTTCAGCGAAGACGTGAATATCGGCTTGGTGCTGTGTGATTTGCAGATGCCTGACATGGATGGCATCCAGCTTGTCCAGGCGCTGCAGCGGTTGTCCGGCAAGCATCGGGCATTCGAGGCGATCATGCTCACCGGGCATGCGAACAAGCAGGATGTGATCAAGGCTTTGCGTATCGGGTTCGCCGATTACTATCAGAAGCCGATTGATCTGGCTGAGTTGCTCGAAGGTTTGCAGCGTCAGGAGGTGGCCTTGCAGGAGCGGCAGAGAAATCTGCAGTTGGGGCATTTGAGTCAGAAGCTGCAGTATCTTTGTGAATCGATCGATGAGCTTTATCAGGATCTGGACAAGGTTCGTCGGGGGGCGTCTCCGGAACCTGTGTCAGGTTCAGTTGATGGTGTGGTCGGTGAACCGGAGCGGGTGGTGGGGATGCCGGCGGTGTTCAATCAGTTGTCGCCGCGTCAGTTGGAGGTGGCGCAGTTGGTGGGCAAGGGGCAGACCAATTATCAGATTGCCTGTGAGTTGGGGATTACCGAGAACACGGTGAAGCTTTATGTGTCGCAGGTGTTGCGGTTGACGCATATGCATAATCGTACGCAGGTGGCGTTGGCGTTGTCGCCCGGGAATGCTGGGGGGCGGCGGGTTTCTGCGCATTGATCTTGGCGGCCTTTGGGCCGACCATGTTCTTGTTGACCGGGTACATATCCATTTCTGCGGTAACGGCTGCTTAGGGTTCCGCTCTTACAGCGGGTCACTTTTGGCAAACGCCCCAAAAGTAACCAAAAGGTCTCGCCGGTATGACTCACCCACATAGGTAACAAAACAGTTCAAGCACATAGGTAACAGTTTTTAACTGGCACTGGTCGATTCCGAGGATCTGACCATG
>Ga0182006_1001463_pt1 | contig 14229 bp, 14 predicted proteins | sample Sormic07211104_1_FD_123022 | JGI IMG/M metagenome (GOLD analysis project Ga0182006, IMG submission 123022) | Rhizosphere microbial communities from Sorghum bicolor, Mead, Nebraska, USA - 072115-104_1 MetaG | ecosystem: Host-associated > Plants > Roots > Rhizosphere | place: USA: Nebraska...
AGGATCAACTCCCGGACAAGCGGCGTAATAGCAAGTGTACAGCACCCATCAGGCATGACAGCTGCGCTGGGCTCGACGAACAGAAAGCAGGTACTGGCATTCGCGGTTACACGACAACTGTGTGGCGTGCCGCCGGGGATCCATACCGCGTGCTGGGGTGGCACCAGCCAGATTGCGTTCTGCACCTCACAGCTCACCGCCCCCCGCAAAGACAAGATCAGTTGGCCTTTACGATGATCATGTGTGCCGGTGCCGGAATGATTAGGTTCCGGCACAACCTTGAGTGCAATCGCCGCCTGGAAAAAAAGGTCTGAATCGAAATCTTCTGGTGAGGAAACGACATTTTTTGAGAATGGCATGATTTAGGTATCATATGGCTTGATATCTATATTCTATAACTCTCAAGCTCTCTACAGTTGCCTTTGTTTTTAGAGGACAGCTAGAGAATATGTCAGATACAAAAAACAAGTGGCAGGCCACCATGCTCGTCGCGGGCATCCTGCTTATTGCCGTTAATCTGCGCGCTCCCTTCACGGGCATCGCGCCCATTCTGCCGCTAATCCAGAAGGATTTTGGCTTGAGTGCATCAGCACTGGGCCTGCTCACTTCACTGCCACTCCTTGCTTTTGCGGGGTTCTCCCCGCTCAGCGCTGCGGTCGCACGAAGGTCCGGTACTGAGCGCACCCTTTTCGGTGCTCTGTTGGTGAGTTCAGTGGGCATCCTACTCCGCTCCGCAGGTAGCGCGTGGGCGTTATACGCTGGTTCGATACTGATAGGCACCGGAATCGCCCTTGGCAATGTGTTGCTTCCCAGCCTGATTAAACGCGACTTCTCATCGAAAATGGCGTCTATGATCGGCGCTTACTCCATCACGATGGGCGCAGCAGGTGCTGTTGCGTCAGCCGCTATCGTTCCTCTGACCCAATCATGGGGATGGTCGATAGCCCTGAGTTTGGTGGTGGCAGCCCCGCTGTTGGCGATGTTGGTGTGGCTACCGCAGTTGAAAGTTAAAGAACACCTGAGCCTGCCCAGCCCGAACCAAGCGGCATCTGTGGCAGTATGGCGTTCGACGCTTGCCTGGCAAGTCACCCTGTTCATGGGGCTCAACGCGATGCCTTTTTATGTCACAGTGAGCTGGCTTCCTACTATTCTCATGAACCATGGGATATCCCCCGAACAAGCAGGAACAATACACGGCACGCTTCAACTGACTACAGCGATTCCCGGCTTGATCCTGGCGGCCACGCTTCGCCGTCTCACAGACCAAAGACTGGCGGCCGCTACCGTCAGTCTGCTAACAGCCTTATCACTTATCGGACTTATTTATGCGCCAGGCCACGCTATGTGGTGGGCCGCATTCCTAGGCTTTGGTTCTGGCGCCAGCATGATGCTCGGCCTGACGTTCATCGGTTTGCGCACAAAGAACTCCGTTGACGCGGCTGCACTTTCAGGAATGGCGCAATGTGTAGGCTATTTGATGGCAGCAGCAGGCCCGATATTGCTGGGGCAACTGCACGACTCAACCGGTGGTTGGACGGCACCGCTGCTGACCACCGCCGCCATCTCTATCGCAGGTGCATTCACCGGCATTTTGGCAGGACGCAACGTCCAACTCGAACCCTCTTCTCGCTGCGCAGAATTTACTGGTTCTGAGTAAGGGGAGGCAGTGCTTGCCAGATCGGCTTGCGGCTGAGTTAACGTCCCGAAGCCCGCTGCCATCCGATCGACAGCATTGGTAGCTTAAGGCACGGTAATACATGCGCACATCCCAGGCTCTAGGATCAGGGCCTACATTAGTCACTGCTTGGGAGAATATGGCATGCGTCTGCTGGTGAGTTTCGCCACCCAGCCTGCGACTCAAGACCAACCTTGATCAATCAATCGAAGGCCCGAGCGTCGAAGAACTGAATGGTAGTGTTTAAGGCTTCTAGATTGGTTTTATGAGTGATCGTACTATCTTGCTCGCAGATGAAGCTGTGACCAACATCGGGATACACAGTAAGTTGGTGCGGAACGTTAGCTGCAGCTAACGCATGCGCTAATTGAATACTTTGTAAGTAAGGGACTTTTTCATCTTTTCTCCCTACCAAAATCAAGGTGGGCGCTGTTTCGTTGCTAACTTCTAACGCCGGACTGGCCCCTTTAGGAACATCCGAGGAGTCGGGTAAGTAACGCAGTAATTGCGACTCTGGAGCGAGCTCGTGCTGCGGAAGAGACAACCCGAGGAGTTGGGCTTGATAAGGGAGGGTTTGGAAGCAGAACACGCCGTACCATACCGCTACGGCTTGAATTGTGACAGCACGGCCTCCAGGTTCGGCCGCGGGAGAGTTACCATCGGTCCACGGGTTGCCCAAACTTGCAGCGATCTGCGCGCCAGCGGATACTCCCCAGACGTAGGTATTGGTAGTGTCAATTTGAAGATCTTCAGCGATTTCTGCCAGATAATTCAGGGCGGCTTTGGCATCCTCGAGCTGTCCAGGCCAGCTCGCTTCCGCGCTCAGTCGGTAGTTGATCGACGCCACGGCATATCCGCGGGCGGCTATCTCTGCCAGCAGCCGCGGGAAATCGCTGAACACTCCTGACCGATGACTGTCGCCTCGTCGCCATCCGCCGCCATGTATATAAATCAGCAACGGGGAAGGAGAGGACCGACGCGGGCTGGGCGGTAGGTAAAGGTCCAGTGTCAGAGGACGATATCCCTCGATCCGTGCGTAGGGCATTGCTCCATTAAGGGTTACGCCATTGTCAAACTCAACAATCCAGGGCGGCATTGCGTCTTTGTACACCATCGAAGCGCTGGTCTTTGCGTCAATCCAACTGTCCATTCTATTGGGATGCTCTTTTGCTGATTCGCGAACGATCTGAAGAACCGAACTTGCCAAAAAATTGATTGATGGCACTAACGATTACCCTGTAACTGTTTGTTTTCACAGATCGGGACCAGTGAAGCCCATCAGATTATATGAGGCCTCGTCTCCAGTATCGACCTCAACGGGGTGCGCTGACGTCGGTTTGCCCGCTGGCAAGTAATGCACCCCGGATGAAGCCCTCGGCCAATCGTCGTTCGACGAAGTCTCTAACATAGGCTGCTCCAGCATCACGGCCTCGTGGCACTGCGACTGCTTGGCGGATAGCGGTGAAGGCTCCCTGCATCACCCGATAATTCTGATTCTTGGCTGCGATTTGTTCCAGCGGTTGTCTGACCCCGGCGGCAGCATCCAGGTCTTGGTCAATGAATAGGTCTACTGCACCTGCAGACGTTTCAGCTCGGTGTAGCTCTGCATGCTGCAACGTACGTGACAGGTACAGGTCGTAAGCAGCGCCGTTGCCTACCGCAAGCCGAAGTCCAGGTTGATCCAGGCCCTCGGTTTTGGAATAGGGCGACTCGGCCTTTACCAGATAGGTCCCTTCGATAAGTACGTAGGGTTCACTGAAGCTGATCTGGGCGGCGCGGACAGGCTCGATAGCCAGGAAGGCCAACGTCCACGCGTTTTCTTCAAGTGCAGCGAATACCTTCCCGGCCGCGTCGTATGTGCGCAATTCGAGAACTACGCCCAGCTCTTCGGCCAGCGATTTAGCAAGTGCAACAGAAACACCATGCGGTTCTCCGTCAGCGCCTGGCTGAGCCAGCACTGGGTTACCGAAGTTGATCGCCGCATGCAGAATGCCGTTGGGCGCCAGGTCCTTGAGGACCTGCTGGGCAATAGGGCTCATACCTTCTCCAGGGTTAGAATATTGGGAATGTGTAGGACACGATCAGGCGAAGCGGGAAGGCCATTCAGATTGAAGAGCGCGTCGACATGCCGGATGGCTCGGCTACCTACTGGCTTTCGATGAAATCTCCTCTTCGCAATGAATCAGGTGAAATCATCGGCCTGATTGGTTCATCCATTGATGTAACGGCAAGGAAGAAAGCGGAATCGGAGCTGCAGCTCAATCACACGCTGGAAGCACGCATAGAACAAGCCATTGCCGAGCGTGAAGCAGCTCAAGCGGCGCTTCGCCAGTCACAGAAAATGGAGGCGGTAGGACAACTGACCGGAGGTATCGCTCATGACTTCAATAATTTGCTGGCTGGCATTACAGGCAGCCTGGATTTGATCAGGCTTCGCTTGAAGCAGGGGCGCATTTCGGACGTCGAACGTTACGTGACAGTCGCTCATGGTGCGGCTCATAGGGCTGCCGCTTTGACCCATCGACTTCTAGCGTTCTCCCGTCGCCAGACGTTGATGCCTGTCCACACCGATGTGAATACCCTGATCAGTGACATGGAAGAGCTGATTAGCCGCACAGTGGGGCCTGGGATTGAACTGAAGGTAGAACTGAATGCAGCATCAAGCATCTGTTTGGTCGACCCCGCACAAGTAGAGAACTCGCTCCTGAACCTGTGCATCAATGCCCGTGATGCCTTGGAGGGTGGCGGGTATATTTTCATCAGAACGTTCAACCAGGAGCTGTCGCAAGGGGCAGAGCTGGATCCTGAGCTGGCGCCAGGCAGCTATTTCACGGTTTGTGTCGCTGATAATGGAACCGGCATGAGCGCTGAAACACTGACCCGGGCATCTGAACCATTCTTTACCACCAAGCCCGTGGGCGCTGGCACTGGCCTCGGCCTGTCCATGACCTATGGATTCGCCAAGCAATCCGGAGGACAGGTCAGGATTGAGTCTGAGGAGGGGGCTGGAACGCGGGTCTTCCTTCAGCTACCAAGCCATACGGCTCAAATCCCTGCGCCAAAGCCTGTTGAGCAGCAGCCCGAGTCGAAGATCTCCTCATCCGGGGAGACGGTGCTGGTCGTCGACGACGAGCCTTCCGTTCGCCTGTTCGTGAGTGAGTTGCTGGGCAGCAATGGCTACATTGTCATAGAGGCTGCCGACAGCCTGGCGGGACTTCAGCTGCTTGGATCGGACACCCGCATTGACCTGCTTGTAACAGACATCGGCCTACCTGGCGGCATCGACGGTAAACAGATGGTCGATTCAGGACGCAGTACTAGGCCTGATCTTCCCGTGCTGTTCATGACCGGCTATGCGCAGCCGCATGTCCTGGAAAACGCCAAATTAGGGCCGTGTACGGCAGTACTGACCAAACCCTTCTCACTCGAAGCCATGATGCAGAGCGTTAACACCCTGCTCAGGAGAACTTGACTGCTAGAGGAGGTAGCAAGCTCCGCCCATCTTCAACTGCGGCGATGCCCCTATGATGGAATGGAGTCCATACTTCCCATGTAGGATTTAAGTCCCTCAGGAACACGAACTGAGCCATCAGCCTGACGGTGATTCTAAATAAGGCAAACATACTGCGGGCCACGCCAGACCCGCGGCTACCAAAGCAGACTGTCTACCAGTGACAGACAGAACACTGACCTGAGTGCGCTCTGAAGCGGGTAAGGGTTACCGGTCGGGTAGGTGTAGAGATTACTGGCGAACCCCCAGCAGGAGTACGAATGTACTCCTTGCCGATGCTCCAACAAAACCCTCCGAGCGTGAGCCACGTACTTAAAGCTCGCAGGCTGGGCTTGAGAGGTGGTCAGCAAAGAAACGGGCAGGGCCTGAACTTTTCTAGTCCGTGCTCGCGCCGACGGGCTAATGAGATATAAACCGTCATGCGTCACTCGAGCGAGATGAGTTTTAGTCGGTCGGCGGCCTCGCCTGCCCGCTCAGCTTCACCAACCACTGGAAACTCCACTTCAGCGACAGCGTGCAGTTGTCTACGGCGCGGCAGCTGCCGTGTGCGAAGAGGGTCAGTCGAACAGCCATAAGGATCTCCTGGCGCTAGGGAGCCGTCAGCATGGGGTGGGCGATGGTCAGTATGTGTCGTCTCTGCCGCAAACAGAGGAAAGGATGGCATATTGTCTTCCCGTTTGATCTGGCCGAGCCGATTACTGTAGGGACTGTGACACAAGCTGTCGGGGTCAGCGGTGATGTTGGCCATGCATTAGTTTTCTCAAGGATGTGTAGTGATGCTTATCGCGGCGCACAAACAGTTCAGTGAATGCTCGGAAGGCTGAAGCGCAGGTCAAAGCCGCTCGACCCTTTACATTGACGTCACTTCTGACAACGACGTTTCCCGTCGAAGCTCATGGTAGCGAGTGAGCTGCCACAATCGATGGGAGTAGAGTTGTGGACGCAGAGGGTGCAGCCACGGGGAGGCGTTAAGTGAGCTGGACGTACAGACCTTGGTTTTGGTGAAGGCGGCACTGAGATGGTGGTAATGGCTAGCAGCGCTAAGCAGGACTTCTTGTTTTTATTCCTCTAATGAGGGAGGATAACCGGAAGCGCGTCCCCTGGAGGAAGTTGGCATGCAGGTTTGTCAGGTTTACGAAGGTGTTGTCGAAGTGGCTGACCGTCTCGGCCAGTTGCGCATGCCAGCCAAGGCGATCGCTGAAGCTGTCTATCAAGGCCACTTGCACCGGGTCAGGCTGACCCCCAATCACCCCGGGATTTTCCCGGGTATGGAAATGTGGGGCTGGATAGTGAGCTCTCTTCGTGATCAGTTGCGCCCGTTCGGTTGGATGGCTCACGAAAATGCCAATTATCCGCTGACCGTGCACCCGGATCTTCTGCTTGCTCTCACCGTCGCCTCGGCTGACGCCGGGGTAGGGAATTCGTCGTGTACGCCCACCAATCGCTCGAAAAAGGGCAAGAGCACCGTCGATGCGGTCCAGCAGAACCGCCAATTGGACATGTTCGCCGAGCTGCTCCCGCAGTTGAGCAGCACCCACGGCACTGACGGACACGAAACCTGGATTTTGCTACATCACACGGACACGGTAACAAATGAAATTCGCCTGGAGCTGTCCCGTCCAGCGAGTATTGGCCGCGGCGGAAAAATTACTGCCTGGTTTGAACGCATCCTGTTATCTCCCATTGACCTGAATGATGATTTCATTGCCCTCTCAACGCCGAGCGGTGCTGACATCGAAATTGACATCCGTCGTAAGAACGCCTGATTTCCTGTATGTTTAACTCCCTGCGGTTTGCGCTTGCCCGACGGCGGCGCGGTATGAAAAAACGGGAGCTAGCCTCCCGTATCGGTGTGACCGAACGTTCGGTATCGAGCTATGAAAGTGGCACACAAGAACCTGAAGCTGCTACGATGGCGCGGATCGCCCAAGCACTGGGTTTTCCTGAAGCGTTCTTCTTCGGAGACGATCCGGAAATACCCACCCCTGACGTGGCCAGCTTTCGCTCGCTGTCGAAAATGTCAGCCGGCCTGCGTGACAGTGCGCTAGGCGCCGGGGCGGTTGCACTTTTGCTCAACGAGTGGCTGGAATCACGCTTCGATCTTCCACCGGTAAATGTGCCTGACTTAGGCAGCGAGCGCGGCGCACAGACCCTTGTGGATGGAGTGGCGGGGGCCGATCAAACCCCGGAAGTCGTTGCCGAAATGCTGCGGGCGCAGTGGCAGCTCGGTGAGCAGCCGATTAAAAATCTCATTCTGTTACTTGAATCGAAGGGCGTGAGAGTCTATTCCCTGGCCATTGACGCCAAGGAGGTCGACGCGTTCTCCATGTGGAGCGGAGGGCGCCCGTTCATGTTCCTTAACACTTATAAGTCAGCGGAAAGATGCCGGTTTGATGCGGCCCACGAATTGGGCCATCTGGTTATGCACCAGCACGCCCATCCTCAGGGACCCGATTTGGAGCGCGAAGCCAACGCATTCGCGTCGGCATTTCTGATGCCGCGCGCAAGCGTACTGGCGAGCGCACCGCGGTCGATTACTTTGAACAGCTTGATCAAGTTCAAGCGGGTATGGGCCGTCTCGGTTGCCGCATTGAACTATCGTTTGCACAGCCTGGGCCTCAGCTCGGATTGGACCTATCGAACCTTGTGCATTCAGATCGCCCAGGAAGGCTACCGCACCAATGAGCCACACCCGATGCAACATGAGCGCTCGGTAGTTCTCGAGAAGATTTTTGCGGCGTTACGGGCCGAGGGACTGAGCAAATCGGCGGTGGCCGCGCAGCTGGCCATTCCGCCTGAGGAGATCAACGAGTTGACCTTTGGCCTGATGCTGAATGTCTTGAAGGGGCAAGGCGGGGATGCCGACATCTCGCGCCCGACTTCCACGGCTCACCTGCGTCTAGTCAAAGGGTAAGCGCTCTGGTCGCTAGGCAAATATGCCTCAACCAGTGAAGGATCATGTCCCTTGGGTCGAATACCCTGGCAGCGGTCGCTGCCGCTAGGTGTCCAGCCTATACGAAAAGCTCAGCCCCCGATTGGCAACTATTAAAGGATTCAGTCGCAATGGATTATGTCGCCGCGTTTCCCCTGGACGGCGTCATCAATTCCTTCGCTGCGCTCAACCGGCCCCTGCGTCGAATCCTTGCAAGGCGATGACGGCTCCGTCCGCGCTATTTGTCGCACTGGTCATGTGAGCTGAAACAATCATCTATGAGGCTTCGCAAGCGGTTACAAGAAAGATCGTTGCTTTGGATTTCGCGGTTACCAGCTTGGTAAAGGTGGAGCGTACGATTTTAGCTCTCGCCCTCGAAAGCGGAGCTGGTCCATGCAGCTCGCATCCACTTAGGCATTTTGCAGGCCATGAGCGTCTTGTGTTCCTCAGGGCTAAGCGAGTATGCCATCTTCCTTACCGATTGCTCAGTCAGCCCTGTTTTCCCAAGATAAAATAAAGCAGTCAGTACTACTCCTACTTGCGTGCCTGCTAGCTGGAGTCGTTGCCGCGACACATGACGTAACCGAACCACCGCGTTACCGACCTTGATCTCACGCGTCGATCCGCTGGTGTAATAAGTCGGCTGAACCTGCATTTGTGTGCTCAGTCCAAGCCGGCGCACGGCCTCTGCGCCATGGATCTGGATAGTCTCGCCTCTAGCCCTGGCTACCGCCTTCATAACTGCAATCGGATTGGCTCGTATCTGTTTACCAGTGTACTCACTCTTCTTGGGGCGCATGTATACGCCGTGAGCAACGCGCTCTAGGGAGCCACTTAGGACCATACGAGCCAGCGCTTTGTTAACCGCAGAACGGGAGCCGGCTGGCGCGAAAACTGCGCCAACAAAGGGTTTACCCTTGGGCATGTACTTGATACGGTTGGAAATAAACTCTGAGACAGATATGACTGACGCCTCTATGTCATCTAGTGAAGCTGCGTTTTCAAATCTCCGAATGACCTGCATCTCTTCTATTTTGCAATACGTTTCCTGCAAGTTTCCCGAGGGGTTCAGCATCTCTCCCAGCAGCTTCCGCACGCGAGAGAAATCTTCCTCTCCGCTGGCTGAAAATGTCGGATTCCAAGATCGCTCTGGCATCTTGAGTGAACTGCGAAATTTGCTTCCACTTTCCCGACTTTGCTTTACGTCGTCCCTTCATCTACTCCTCGCGTCGGTAACCTGGTCTGAAGAATTGATCGATCTGGAACTGATCACAGCTCATCCCCCGCGGAAAACTCAAGGTCCCAGGAATGTTCACCAGGTGCCCCCCCCCCCGCGAATGCTGCGGTCAGTGGCGGGAGAGGCCTCACAAGCATTTCACTTTCGGCTGAGGAGATCATTAGTGGAGTCGAACAGGACATGACTTGTTGAAAAGCCTTGCGGGTCGTGTCTTCCGTTCAAAAAGTAGCTGTGGCCGCCCTTGACCTCGTATTGCAGCTCAAAGTCATTGGTGCCCCTTGAGCTAAGCACACTCAATTTCTCCAGCTTCTCCATCATCCATTGAGCTTGCCCGTTGGTATGTGGTGGCGTTACCAGCATCACTTCATCAAGCCATGTGTGGCTGGATTGACAATCAATGAGATCTCGAAGTTCTTGGGCATGATGAACCATCATCATGGACGTTGAGATCTGACTCCCTGACTTGCGGCTCACCTGTAGATAGAACCAAGGGTGAATAAGCTCCTGCTCAACGCATCGCCATAGCTGGCTGTGACCATGACCCTCAAGCCCTTCGATTATCATCTCAGTGTGGCGATAGGTAGTGAACATCGGCAAGCCCTCAAAATGAACACTATAGATTGTAGCCCTATAGGATTCGATAGCGCTTCATCGTTCCTTTTGTGGGAACGGAAAATTGGACCTCAACATCGCATTCGGCCAGGCGCTCAGAAAGATTCGAGCCAGCAAAAATCTCACGCAAGAGGATTTTTCTACTGTGAGCAGCCGTACGTATCTCAGCTCATTGGAGCGAGGCCTGAAAAGCCCTACGCTGGAAAAAATCAATCAGCTCGCGGGTACGCTCGACGTGCACCCGCTCACCATTCTCGTAGCCACATACGTCGCGCGGGACGCCAATCTGGGCATTGAGGGTCTTTTTCATACAATCAAAGATGAATTAGCTGGGATGAGCTCTTTCCAGGATCTCTCTCAATGATGCGCTAGCGCCTATCGCTGAATCTGGGATGAGTGAGCGCATGCTATCGCTGGCCATGGAGGTCTTTGAGGGTACGGCGTGACCAAAAGGGGCAGGGCGGAGGTACATCGTTGGTTACCACCAGAGTGAGAGGCATAAGATCTGCCGCGTGCCTGGTGTGCCGGGATACACTGTTGACGCAGCCTTGCCTGAGCCACGCTAAGTTCGGCCACACCAGCCGATTGGAGTCTATGGAGCATGGGAAGGACTATTGGTAGACCCCCAACTCGACTCGTCCTAGGTAGTCTTCAATCGCTCTAAATCGAAGTAGGTTATCCACCAGAGTGAGCGGATGCTGGCCCAGCGTTACCTGTTACCCAACGGTTCAGCCACGGCCAAAACCTTGAGCTGCAGTCTGAGGCGCTGGGTATCGCTTCCGATCGCTTGCGATTTGCAGAGAGCATCTATCGGCTCCCGGCGTCCCCGAAATAATCATCCTTTGCGACCAGACCGAGATTATCGGTGAGAACATCGCCATCCTCGCTAAACAGATGTAGAGTTCGCCGCTCCTGCTTGAGGTAAGCCAATGCTTGGAAGAAGCAACCCTCACACAGGTGCAGTTCATAGCGCTCCCCATCATGGGCAGCGCCATAGCCCCAATGTGCTTGTAAGGTGCCGAACTGATGCCCGCCAGTATCCAAGCGGGTGGAGCATCGGCATACATCGCACACGACATCTGTAACGCCCTCCATTTGGACTCTTCCGGTTATTTTCATCGCTTACTCCTAAAAATATCTAATATCTCGGTCTCTCGCTTACAGCATACAGCCACTAGGACAGAGCGTAGGTTAGCCAATGTCGTACCCATAGTCGCTCACTCGGTCATGATCATGCTGGCGATGAAGATTAAATTGCCGCGAGCATGTGCATCTGCTCACGATCGTCGGAGCCCCATTCCGGCGGGCGTGGATCGAGTCGCCAGTGAAGAGGTAGACGACCACGGTGATTGCAATATATTCAGAGATCACGATCTACAATGCTCAGATCTTTGTTAGACCGGTGACGTTGTTCGTCAATGCTGTGGTAGTAATTGTTCACCGTAGTGGACAGGCTTTCGTGACGCAAATCAGCCTGCAAGTCTTTATCATTACGAACTTTTGCATCGAAGGTTGCTGAGGTATGACGTAGCCAATGGGTCGAGGCAGAACGTAGGGCATCTATCTCGTCCTCAGTTCGATCTTCCTCCTTCATTCGACTTAAGGCCTCATCAAAGACACTCTGCACCAAAACACGAATGTGTCCTTCAGACAACCCTTCTCGACCATGATGAGCGCGGAGGAGGGGGGTTGCGTCATCCGAAGTGGGAGTAGCAGTTAAGCCTAGATAAAGACGATACCGACGCATCCAGACATCGATATATTCATTTTTAACGCTGATCTTGGCAATTTTATTTCCCTTGCCAATCACGTGAAACCACCAGGCGCCGGATGAGTCCTTCCGGAAATCACTCATTAAAGGTTGCCAGTTATCACGACCAGCTAAGTCAGAGATACGGAGGTACATCGAAAAGATTGTTGAGACGATGAATAAGGTACGCTCATGCTTATTCGGATCAGCATTCGCCATGCCTTCAGCCGTATCAAGAACGTAGCTCCATTGGAGTGGGGTCAAGGATTTAGCTTTTTGAGTCCCGGAAACACGCTGCTTATACTTGGATTTCTGCTTAATGGCTCGAATGGGATTGACGCTTTCAGTCAGGCCTTCATCAGTACAGAATTGGAAGAAGCTGCCGCATACCGCAAATATTTGAGCGATGGAGTCTTGAGCCAGCTTGCGTGGCTGCGGCTCAAGCTCACGCAGTGTCTCTTTTGCAATTTTCGCGGATCTTTTACTGGTGGTAAAGAAAAAAGGACGCCATTGAGGATTGGCAATATACATGTCTGTGTCCTTAGCTTTGCGGCCTCCGATGCGCTTAAATCGGGCCTTGACGATTGGACCGATCCACTCAGCCGGAGGCTTGATGCAAAACTCCATGAAACGCTCGCCATCCTGGCGTTTCATCTCCATTAGCGGTTTTTTTGCCACGATGAGACACCACAGAAGCATTCGCTCCACATGGGTGCGGTAAGAATTGTAAGTAGCCTGGTTACCCCCGTACGATCGGAGAAAACTGCGGACCGCTAGATAGCCCTCAAGAGGCTTAAGGGCTTCAGGGAATGACTTGAGGAACTCGAGGACTGAAGGCTGCTCAGCACTCAAATTGCTATGATTTAACTCTTGGAACCGGTCGTAGGTTTCAAAAAGCGGAAATGGTGAAACTGCAGTTGCCATTGGAAATCCTGGGGTGGATGCTAGTGAATCGTACAGCTGAACCTCCGGCGACTGCAATATTCGATTCTGACAATTATCGAATATTGCAGCGCTCAGAATGAGTTACTTCAACTACTCCGTTGAGGCGCCGGAGCGCAACGGACGGAAATCCGATCGGGACCATGCTTGATCTTCCGCTAGCGCGGCATCGCGCGCACCAGCACCCTTCAGAATTGCAAAAGGGGCAGTCCTTAGCTGAAGGCATCGCTCTTTAGTGACACCACTGGCTTCCATCTTGTCAGCAATAAGTGCGAAGAAAACGTTAACAAGTTCTCGAATTTGTCGAGCGCTGAGCCCAGGCCTTCCGTATGAGGTCTCTAACAGAGCGACGTCCTCTTTATCTGTAGGGAATGGAGGCAGTCCGCGGCTTAACCGATAACGCTCTAGGTACGGTAGGAGACCTAGCGGAACTCGAGTAGGAGTTATCTCGTGCACGCAACTATCTAACTTGAACCACCATACATCGCGACGCTTAAAAAAAGAGGTCATTAACGGGGCTTGCCGATTGCTACCCCCTAAGTCCGAAATACGGACGCGTAAGTGGTATGCGCACATAATGATAAACAGTGCTCGCTCATGTCTCTGATCTTCATCAGCTAACGCAACTGCAAGCTGGCTTGCAAACTGCCACAGATCGAAAGCCAAAGCTGGTCTGGGTGCACGAAAGGGTTTCTCGCGCTTTGAGTGCACTGAATTTAGGACTGCAACTGGATTGACGAAAGCGTTCCCAGTAGCCAGCAGGTAATTATAAAGAGAGCTGCATATTCGGAGTAGCTGTACTATAGAGCTGTTTGACATCGAGAGTGATCGCGCATTGTTGAAGGGTCGCCAATTTTCGTTGAATGATATTCCGTCCTCCCCACTCACGAAGCGTTTCCGGGGGGCACGCTGTTTGCCAGTGGTCAGGCGGCATCTTATTAAAAGCAATAAAGTCTTTAATTTCCAGGACCGACAGATCAAGAATTGACTTATTTGCTACTAGCCAGCTCCAGAGCAAAAGACGCTCAGCAGACTGCCTGTAAGATAAGAACGTGCTTTGCTCATCCGTGTATTGAGCTAAGAAGCCGCGCACCAAAGTAAAGTCAGTCAAATATCTTTCAGGGGCGAGCAAATTTTGAAGGAAATCCGAAACAGGCGCGTAGTGCTCCAGAAAATCCTGCAGAGGAATCTCCACGGACATACGGTCATTAAATATTGGGCGAGGATGCATTCGGGCGTACCGCATAACTGGGACTGATCTTTACGTTAAGTTGACATCTTCGGCGCGTCAAGAACGCGTTTGTTCAAGCGGATGTAATCGGTAAATTCCACTCATTACCAGTAATGAGCGGAAAAAATTTGGATGATTTTTTTGCTGCCATTGTCACTCGAACCCCCGTGATACAGCGCCTCCAGTGCGACAGCGCCGGAAAGCTATCGATTAATAAGTGGACAAGGTATGACGCGAACACGGTTCGTTTCGCCATTAATGGGTGGAGAATCTGTAGATGCAGCCGGGCCGAAGGGTGATTTCCACTCAATAATACGGTTTCAAGTGGTACGGATTATG
>Ga0182006_1001464_pt1 | contig 14221 bp, 9 predicted proteins | sample Sormic07211104_1_FD_123022 | JGI IMG/M metagenome (GOLD analysis project Ga0182006, IMG submission 123022) | Rhizosphere microbial communities from Sorghum bicolor, Mead, Nebraska, USA - 072115-104_1 MetaG | ecosystem: Host-associated > Plants > Roots > Rhizosphere | place: USA: Nebraska...
CCACGCGGCCAGCAGCGGTGGCAAGGTGATCTACACGCCGTCGCCGCGCATGACCCAGATCTACACCGGCAACTATGGCGGCGGCATGGATGCCGGCCTGCTGCACAAGGCCATGTATGAAGTGGTACAGCCGAACGGGCTGCTGGTGTTCCGCGATCCAGCCCGCAGCACGGGGGCCTCCATCACCTTTGATCCGGATGGCAGCGGCAGCAAGCTGGAATCATTCCCGGGCCAGGACATCTACAGCAACAGGATCATCAGCGCCAACGGGTACCGCGATCCGGGCGACACGTTGAATGTGAGCGCGAACGTGAGCGGCGATATCAATCCAGGCTACCTGCGTACCGGACGCCAGCTGCAAGCCTTCGTCGATGATGATTTCGCGCGCTGGAATACCGACTGGCAATCCACCTACATCAACCTTGCGCAGAGCATCTACAACGCCTCGAGCCGCGGCCCGCAGGGCATCGGCCCGCTGTCGGTGCAGGGTTACCTGAATGACCCGGATATCCAGGACCTGCTGCTGTCCAAACTGCGTCTGGCGGATCTGGATGCCTCTACGCTGGACAACGCCATGGGTGTGATCCGCGTGACCAATGGCGCCACCTGGCGCACGTCCGCTACCACGGGTGCGGACATCATGCTGGTGGACAACGGCACCATCGCCCTGGAAGGCGGTGCCCTGCGCGCCTCGGAAGTGCGCGTGCTCGGGGCTGGCATGCTGGTTGGCCACGGCGACGTTGCCGGCACGGCGATGGATCTCAATGCACTGGGCGAAGGCACTGGCCCTTCCTACCGTGAAGACGGCTTCAATCGCCTGCGCGTGTTCGGCACACTGATGCCGCGCGGTGGTGATCTGGTCACCCATGGTTACGTCAATATCATGCCGGGCGGCAAGGTGCTGTTCGATGTGACCGAGGGCGGCGGCACGGCAACAGGCCGCCTGCGCGTGGGCACCTTCTTCGATGACGAACAGACCGACGGCGCGCTGGTGATCTCCAAGGGCGCCTTCCTCGAACTGAACGTGGCACAGGGCTACTACGGCCAGGACTTCCGTCGCGATCTGGTGGAAGGACCGATCTACCAAGGTGGTTTCGAAGAAGCCGTGCGCTTGGGGGATACCGGCTACAGTGCCAGCATCACTGGTGGTGATGTGTTCCGCCCGCGCCACAACTCGCTGTTGAGCTTCAATGTGAAGCAGACCGCCGATGGTCTGTGGTTGACCGCCAACCCCGGCTTCGACCAGGTGGGGCTGTTCGCCAACGGCACTTCGGGCGATGGCCTGGGCCGCGCATTGGCAACCGCCTCCGATCGCCAGGACAAAGGCCTGAAGTCGCTGCTCGGTGCACTGCAGTTCGCCGATCGCGACGTAATCGCACAGCAGGCCGGAGCCCTGCGCGGTGATGCGCACGCCAGCCTGCGCCTGGCCGACACTGCGCTGGTGGGCAGCATCGGCAACGTCGTGCAGCAGCACCAGGCCGCGATGCGCAGCGGCGGGGACGCCGACGGCCTGGCTTCGCAGGCCGCGCAGTCGGTCTCATCTCAACCGGGCATGCGCCATGGCAGCCTGTTCAACCAGCTCGCCATGCATCTGGTCGAGCCGGCGTCGGGCAGCGCTGCGGGCAGCGGTGATGCTGGACGCAACCATGGCATCTGGGCCCGCGGTTTCGCCAGCCATGGCCGCATCGATGCCGACGGTGGCGTGGCGGGGCTCAGCCACAACATCGGCGGCATCGTGATCGGTGCCGACACCCGCGTGGCCGATGACCGCGTTACCCTCGGCGTCAGCGTGGCAGCGGCCGACATGTCGACAAAGGCCAGTGACGGCTCCGGGTTCACCGGCGATGTGCGCGCGCTGGACGTGGGCGGCTACCTGGATGCGACCTACTCGCGGGGCTACCTGTCGGCAGCGGTGCGCTACACCGACCTGCGCCACGATACCCGCCGCAGCATCGGCGGTATCGATGGCCTGCAGCAGCCACTTCGCGCCAGGTACAGCAACGATGCGATCTCCGCACGGGTAGAGCACGCGTTCTCCTTCACCACCGGCAAGGGACTGGTGATCCAGCCGTTGCTGCCGGTGGTGGACTACGCGCGTACCTCGGCCACCCGCTTCAATGAAGGCCAGGGCGCGGGTGCCTTGGTGGGGCGCAGCGGCAGCCTGGAGAGCATCCGCGTGGGCGCAGGCCTGCAGCTGTTCAAGACCTTCGAGGGCAACAACGGCGAGCGCATCACGCCGCGCGCCCGCGTGGTCTGGCAGAAGGAACTGGGCGACTCGCAGGCCCGTTACAGCACCGGCTTCGCCGCTGCACCTGATCTGGTGTTCGGTGCCAGCAGCCAGGCCGTGGGCGAGCAGGTGCTGGCCTGGAACCTGGGTGTGACCAGCCGGGCCAGCGAGCGTCTCTCGATCATGGCCGATTATGTAGGCGAGCGCCGCGACGGGCAGATCCAGAATGGCGTGATGCTGGGGCTGGGCTACAAGTTCTAAGCGGTACACGGCACCGGCGATGTGGACATCGCCGGTGCCGTCCCCAGAAGGCGCGTTGCTGCGGTATGGTCGGCGTGGCATCCCACCCAGGCTCTTCCATGCAGATCGCCGTCTTCAGCGCCCGCCCTTACGATCGTCGTTTCCTTGAGGAAGCCAACCAGCGCGACGCCGCTGGAGAGGGCTTCGTGTTTGTCTACTTCGATGCGGCCTTGGATGTGCATACAGCTGCTCTGGCCCAGGATTGCGCGGCGGTCTGTGTGTTCGTCAATGATCGACTTGATGCACCGGCACTGTACGCCCTGCATGCAGTGGGTGTGCGGGCAGTGCTGCTGCGCTGCGCGGGCTTCAACAATGTGGATCTTGCAGCGGCAAAGGCGCTTGGCCTGTTTGTTGCCCGCGTGCCGGCCTATTCGCCAGAAGCGGTGGCCGAGCATGCACTGGCACTGGTGATGACCCTCAACCGTCAGACCCACCGCGCCTACAACCGCGTGCGCGAGGGCAATTTCATGCTGGATGGCCTGCTTGGGCGCACCCTGCATGGCCGCACGGTCGGCATCGTCGGCACCGGCAAGATAGGCTTGGCCACCGCGCGCATTTTCAAGGGCATGGGCTGCACCGTGCTGGGACACGACCCGTATCCGTCGGCAGGCTTTGCGGATGTGGGCGAGATGGTGGGCATGGATGAACTGCTGGCCCGCGCAGACATTGTGTCGCTGCATTGCCCTTTGACACAGGACACCCAGCATCTGATCAACGACACCTCACTGGTGCGGATGAAGCCGGGCGCGATGCTGGTCAATACCTCGCGCGGCGGGCTGGTCGATACCCATGCGGTGATCCGCGCGCTGAAGTCGCGCCGGCTGGGTCATCTGGCCATCGATGTGTACGAGCAGGAGAGCGCGCTGTTCTTCCAGGACCTGTCCGGAGAGATCATCGACGATGAGGCCTTCCAGCGGTTGATGACCTTCCCCAACGTGCTGGTGACCGGCCATCAGGGCTTCTTCACCGTGGAGGCGCTGCAGGAGATCTCGGCGATCACGCTGGGGAATCTGCGGGATTTCGCGGCGGGGAGAGCGTGTGCGAACCGGGTGGAGGCAGGCTGAGCCGGATGGATTGACCGCCGGGGCGCCCAGCCCGTAAAATCGCGGGCTCAGCCGGAATAGCTCAGTTGGTAGAGCGGCGCATTCGTAATGCGTAGGTCGCAGGTTCGACTCCTGTTTCCGGCACCAGTTGCATGAAAAGCCCCGGCCTTGGTCGGGGCTTTTTGCTTTGGGCGATCGGAAGTCATTGTTGGTGAAGGAATTCGCTGCGAGCTGATCATTGCTGGGTATCCATGTTTCTTGTTGCATATGGTTCGTCTCCGCATGGATGTTGTGGGCCGCATTCGGAGATCCGGCTTCCAACGTACTTGCGCCCAAGCAGGGTCTGGCTCTGACTCAGCAGCTCGACGACGTGAAGCTTGGCGCTTCAGGTGGGGGAACGTCTGCAGCGACGTGCGGTGCCGATCCCCTGGAGTCGGCTGAGTCGCTAGAGGAGTGGAGGAAGCATCAAAATGGGGTGCCAGCTATGAACATCACCGATCGCGGGATATCGGGGTCGAACCCGTGTTTAACGTAACCGACCCCATGTAGGGGGTGGGCGAAGCTGGGCAGCGACTGTTGATGAGCGACGTTAAGTCGTGTCGTGAAGTCAGGTGCGTATATCACATTCACGCGGTGTTGATATTTGCCAATTTTGGCTGAATACTCCTGCCAACAGTCAGGGGGCAAGGATGCAGATCGAATCTTCGGGAGTCGGCAAATGGCCGACTGCGCGAGTATGCGCAGTCATTCTTGGGATCGCTTCAAGCTGGAACGTTCAAGCCCAGCAAGCGGTGCAACAACCCTATCAGGAGTACGACAAGCAGGTTCGTTCGGCGGAACAGGTGGGCGCACTGACGTCAGATCTGTTCGGCGATGCGGTCAATGTTTACGATCAATCCGCGTCGTTCCAGCAGACCGACATCGATCTTCGCGGAACCAATGCTCTGCCCGTAAGGCTGTCACGCAAGCTTGCTGTCCGACCGATCCCGACGGGCGGAATGCCACCGCAGATCTACGGGGGTGCAGGTGACTGGAACATCGATGTTCCTTTCATCTCGGGTGTTTTTGATTCCCACTATGGCTGGATCTACGGCATGGGGGCGCGAAAGACCGGGCGCTGTACGGATACCTTCTATCCCTGGACATCACCTCCCCACAACATCACCAGCATATGGTCCGGCTATACCGTCAACCTGCCTGGTGACAAGGCGCGCACGCTGATCGGAATGCCGCCCTCCCAGTTCAAGCCGACCGGTGGGCAGGGCAACAACTGGACCACGAGCTCGCTGGACGCGATCTCCTGCACTGCGATGATTGCAGGCTACGAAGGTGAGGGGTTCGTTCTGCAGACTACTGAAGGAGTCAAATACACCTTCAATGTGGGAACGGTGCGCACGGTTGGCGAGATGGGTACGGACACATCGACCTCGCAGAGCCGACCGCGGATCGAGGTCTACATCCTTGCCAGTCGCATCGAAGACCGTTTTGGTAACTGGGTCAACATCGCCTACAACGGCAACGGGCATCCAACGTCAATCACTGCCAACGATGGGCGATCCATCTCGCTGCAGTACTCCGGAAACCAGCTGACAAGTGCAACAGCAAATGGGCGTACATGGGCGTACGGCTATGCTGGGGCTACGCTTCAACGGGTGGTTCAGCCGGACTCGGCGAGTTGGGAGTTCACCCACCTTCCGAACATGTTCGTCGATCACGAGTACTGGACCGAAGATCCGGGTCCTGGCTGTGGTGGCGTAGCGCCGCTTCGTCCTAAGACCTATTCGGTGCAGATGAAGCACCCTTCGGGGGCGGTTGGCTCGTTCCGTTTTGATCATGGCCGTTTCTACCGTGCCGGTGTCCCCATCATTCAATGCACGGCGCAGACGCAGGGCGGCGCAACCGAGAGCGGGGGGACGATCACCCACACGCTTGTGACGCCCTACTATTTCGATGTGTTCTCCCTTTCCGAGAAGACCATCAGCGGGCCGGGTATACCTGTGATGCGTTGGACCTATGGAGATTCCGGTGAATACCAGGGCATGTGGGATGGAATTCCGCCCTGTACGACCTGCACGCAGTCAAAGGTGGTGAGCATCACCCAGCCAGATGGAAGCAGGCTGGAAGAAACTTATGGAATCGTCTTTGACCACAACGAAGGAAAGCTTCTGGGGCGCCGCACGGTGTCACCTTCCGGGGGGGTGTTGGAGTCAGAGACATTGTCGTATGTCTCTGCTGGGCAGATGTCATCCATGCCATTTCCAGAGCGCTATGGATATCGCTGGGGCGGAAGTGATGACAGTTCAGTGGTCATTCGCCCGATGCAGCGGCGGCAGTTGACCCGGGATGGCGTGACAATGACCTGGCAGGCCAGTTCGTTCGATGGATATGGACGCCCGGCGAGTGTGACGCGCAGCAGCTCCCAGGGAGCCAGCCGGACTGATACCACCAGCTACTACAACGACACCGGCCTCTGGATCCTCGGCCAGTCTGCTGCGCAGACCAACAACAATTCGGGCTTGGTTGAGGCTCAGACCACGTACAACGCTGCTGGGCTCCCGACCGAGCAACGGCGCTTCGGTAAACTGGTTCAGACGCTGTCCTATCACGCCGATGGCAGCGTGGCCAGCGTGGCGGATGGTCGGGGCAATGTCACCACATTGAACGCCTGGAAACGCGGAACGCCGCAGTCGATCGGCTTTGCCGACGGTACTTCGATATCGGCATCCGTTGATGACAACGGTTGGATCCGATCGATCACCAACGAAGTTGGATACCAAAGCACGTTCGACTATGACGCCATGGGGCGGCTTGTACGCAAAGCATTTGCCACTGGTGACTCCGTTGCTTGGAATCCAACGACACAGATATTTGAGCGCGTCGATGCCGTGGAGCACGGGCTGGCAGCCGGCCATTGGCGCTTGACCACCAATACCGGCAATCGCAACAAGGTGACCTGGTTCGATGCCATGTGGCGTCCGTCACTGACGCTGGAGCAGGATGCTGGCAGCGTCGCGTCAACCGCGCGCTATCAGCGCTTTGCCTACGATCATGCAGGCAGGACCACGTTCCAGTCCTATCCAGCTGCAGGGAGCAACCCAACCATTGGGCAGTGGAATGAGTTCGATGCGTTGGGACGATCCACGTCGACTTCGGTAGATAGTGAGCAAGGACTGCTGACCACAGTGACGGCTTACCTGTCCGGCATGCGCGTACGTACGACCGATCCACGCGGGCAATCCACAATTACCCAATATCGAGTCTATGACACGCCGGCTTATGAATTTCCGGTGGCCATTGAACATCCGGGCGGTGCCTTCACTGATATCGGGCGCGACGTGTTCGGCAAGCTGACGTCCATCAAGCGCCGCAATGCAACCAGTGGTGTGTCGGTTACACGTTCCTACGTCTACAACTCCCAGCAGGAGCTCTGCAAGAGCGTGGAGCCGGAAACCGGGGCGACGGCGATGGGCTACGATGCAGCAGGGAATCTCGCCTGGTCCGCGGCGGGATTGGCACAGACGGCGACCAACAATTGTGATGCAGCTTCGGCGCAGGCGTCCGGTCGCCGCGTTGATCGCACGTATGATGCCCGCAATCGCCTGAAGCAACTGATCTTCGCCGATGGTAATGGTGATCAGGCGTGGTCGTACAACAACGCGGGGCTGCCTACGCAGATAATAACGGCCAATCCGGATGGAAGGCAGGTCATCAACACCTTTGCCTACGCCAAGCGCGGTTCAATCATCAACGAAACCCTGCAGCAGACCGGAACGGGGATCTGGTCGATGGGATATGGCTATGACGCCAATGGCGCGCTGGCCAGTCTGCAGTATCCGAGTGGCCTGCAGGTGACGCTGGCGCCAAACGCGCTTGGTCAACCGACTCGGGTTGGCAGCTTCGCTACCGGCGTCGGCTACTATGCCAATGGTGCGTTGCGCGCCTTCACCTATGGAAACGGTGTCGGCCACAGCATGTCTCAGAACGCTCGCGGGTTGCCAGCCCGGGTGATTGACTCCGGAGTGATCGATACCAGTATTGCTTACGACAAGAATGGCAACGTCGCAAGCATTACCGATGCGATCGAAGCGGCCAAGTCACGGCAGATGCAGTACGACAGCTCGGATCGCTTGACGCAGGCCAGCTCTGCTTCGTTTGGTGGGGACAAGATCTATCGGTTTACCTATGACGTTCTGGACAACCTCCGCAGCGCCAAGTTGGGGGGCATCAAGCAGCACAACTACTGGTACGACGCCCGTAATCGGATGACGACAGTCAACCAGGACGACGGTAGCGCCATCATTGGCCTTGACTATGATGTGCAGGGCAATCTCGCCAAGAAGAATGGTGAAGGCTTCCGCTTTGATCTAGGGAACCGACTGCGTGATGTGGGGGGGCGTGAGGCATATGCATACGATGCCCATGGTCGTCGCGTGGGCAGCTACAACGCCGCGCAGGGAGATATTCTCTCTTTCTATGGCAACGATGGCGTGCTGCGCCGTCAGCACAACAAGCGCACCGGAAAAGAGATCGAGTATGTGAGCCTCGGCGCCCATCTGATCGCGCAAGTGGAGACGGGAGTGGCTCTGGCCATTCCCGTGGTTTCCGCGCCGGCTACCGTGGCCACTGGCAACTACACGGTGAGCTGGAGTTCAATCGGGAATGCCAATCGGTATGAGCTTCGTGTCTCTACCAGTTCGGGTAGCTCGTGGAGCAGTGCCTATGCGGGCAGTGGGCTGTCCTACGCCGTTACAGGTGTTGAGAAAGGAACGCGTCATTACCAGGTCAGGGCGTGCCAGGGGAGCGGGTGTGGAAGCTGGAGCACGTCCGTCCTTGTCAGTTATGTCCCCATTCCCACAGCGACGCCTTTGCTGGCCATCCCGGCGGTTGGCCTTAATGGCAGCCATACCATCAGCTGGCCGTCCATTGCAGACGCGTCCCGCTATGTCGTCGAAGAACAGGCTGGAGCTGCAGCATGGGTGGTTGTGCATGATGGAGGGGCACTTGCTGTGACGTTGAATGGCAGGGCGGTCGGCGCTTACAGCTATCGTGCTCGCGCCTGCAACGTGTCCGGTTGTGGTCCGTACTCGGTTGCGCAGGCGATGACTGTGATCTACCCAACAGAAACGGCACCGGCAGTGACCGCCCCCGCCAGCAACTATTCCGGAGCTTTCACCGTGAGCTGGACAATGGTGGCGGGCAGCATCCGGTATGAGCCGCAAGAGCGCCTCGGGACCGCCGCATGGACCAATCTGGCCAGCGGCGCTGGAACGTCCGTGCAGATCGCCGGGAAATCGACCGGCAGCTATGGGTATCAGGTGCGCGCCTGCAATTCCGCAGGCTGCGGCCCTTGGTCGAACGTTGTTTCTACATCAGTTCTGCTGGCGCCCAATGCCGCTCCAGCGATCTCCTTGGCCAGCAACAGCACGACAGGCGCTTTTCCTGTTAACTGGAGCAGCGTGGCTGGCGCGGTCGAGTATCGACTCGAAGAGAGGCTCGGCACTGGCTCCTGGCAAGGGGTGCAGGCAGAAGGAGCAACAGTGCGTAGTGTTTCCGGTAAGGCAACCGGAACTTGGACCTATCGCGTTCAAGCCTGCAATGCTGGCGGCTGCGGGCCTTGGTCGGTAGAGATGGGAATAGTTGTTCTGCTGGTGCCAGGCACGCCCGCAGTTACTGTCCCTGCCACCAACAGCTCGGGTGCCTGGACGGTGAGCTGGTCATCTGTTCCAACTGCGACCTCCTACCAATTGGATGAGCGGGTTGCCGGTGGCGCATGGGCCAATGTGCACAACGGTTCCGCAACCAGCAAAGCAGTCAGCGGCAAGGCCAGCGGCGCCTTCGAATATCGTGCCAGAGCCTGCAATGCCAGTGGTTGTGGCGGATACTCCGCGTCGGTATCCACGGTAGTGACCCGGCCGCCGGCGGCTGCCCCGGCCCTGACGGTGCCCGGTTCCAGTACGAATGGGGCCTTCACTGTTACCTGGACCGCCGTTGCGTCGACGACAGAGTATCGATTGGAGGAGCTGGTGTCTGGCGCCTGGACGCAGATCCAGAACGGAGCAGGTACCTTTATTGGTGTCAACGGGCGAGGGAGTGGCAGCTACTCGTTCCGTGTCCGAGCCTGTAATGGCGGGGGCTGCAGCGCCTATTCCAGTACGGCCGTGGTAACGGTCCTGCTTCCGCCGGCAGGCGTTCCCGCTTTGAGCGCGCCGGCCTCGGCACCAGGTACTTACTCGGTCAGCTGGTCGGCTGTAACCGGCGCAACGCGTTATAGCCTTCAGCAGAGCATCAACGGTGCGGCGTGGGCCGGGGCGGGCGATCACACCGGCACAAGTGCATCGTTCAATCCTGGTTCCCGCGGCAGTTATGCGTATCGTGTGTCGGCTTGCAACAACAGTGGTTGCAGCGGTTGGTCGGTGACGAAGACCATCAATGTAATACGAAAGCCCTCGACGCCAACGATGACCTATGCGCATCACCACTGGTACTACGCCGGACCGCACGACAGCGAATTTGCTTCCTGCAATGTAAGTTGGACTGCTTCTGCTGGAGCAGAGCGCTATGAGCTGCACGCAGGGGATGGCACGACGGTGTATGGCCAGATGTACTCAGGGCCGCTGAATGACATTCAGGGTGGCGGCTACTCGATTCAGTACTGCGCAAATCCCTACGTCGTAAGGGCATGCAACGCGGCGGGTTGCTCCGGGTGGTCGGCACCTTTCGTGCCCACGGTGGAACGGGATCCGAAGCCAGAAAATCCGGGGGATCCGCCGGTATGAATGGGGAGAATGTGATGTCGAAACTGATCACGCGTCTTGCCGTGTGCGGGCTGTCGCTTCTTTGCGTTGTGGTTTCTGCCGGAGCCCAGACGGTCACCTACATCCACACGGATGCGCTGGGCTCGGTTGTGGCCGAGAGCGATGCCAATGGCAACGTGATCAAGCGCTATGACTACGAGCCGTACGGGGCCGTGGTGGGTGGCCAGGTCACGGATGGGCCGGGGTATACCGGGCACGTAAGTGACTCGGCTACCGGGCTGAGCTACATGCAGCAGCGCTACATGGACCCGCAGTTGGGTGTGTTCCTGTCGGTGGATCCGGTGACGGCTCACGAGAATCCTGTCGGAATGTTCAATCGCTATCGTTACGCTGCGAGCAACCCTTACAGGTTCAAGGACCCTGACGGCCGCTGCTATACAAGCACGGGGGCGTGCATGACGGAGGCTGAGTTTGAACAGGCGTGGAAAGGGGAGCCAAGTCGGGTCCTGAACACGATCGGAAGCCCGTTGGGGACTGTTGCAGACGCCTTGAATGGCGATTTCAAGGGCATGATTGTGGGCGCGGTGATGTCCCGTGCCCCGGGTGGAAAGAGCGGGGTCAAGGCGGCAGGGTTCTTTGTCCGATTTGGAAAGGGCGCAGAAAGCGCTGAGTCGCTTGCAGCTCAAGCCATTAAGGCGGAGAAGGCCGGGTTCCCGCATGGGGTTTCGGTCAAAGCGCAGGAGAGGGTGAGTGCGGCAGATAGAGTCAAACATCGAGTTGCCGATCAGGCGGAGGCAAAGAACGCGTTCAATACACCTCAAACCGGAAACAATCCGAACCACCATACCGTGGAACTTCCCAAGCCAGTAACGGAGAAAGTGGCTCAGAAGTTCAATGAGGTTTACAAATGAAAATCGACTTGATTGTGGAATGGTACGACGGTGAGTTGCAGCAAGTCATGGAGGATGGTGGTCGATACTTCTACGCTATCTGTGTGGAGGCGGACTTCAGCAAACCCTTTCAGGATAGAGTCTACTTCGTGATCAATATTATTGCGCAGGAAAAGCATCTGATTGAACGCTTTCTTGCTGATGCAGACGTGGATGGCCTTGATCGTCTGCTGCGCGATGAATTGTACGGTCGCCGAGGTGCGATTTTCTTTGGGTGTCCAAACGACTGGAGGGTGGAGTCGGCTGATTTCAGTATTGAGCCAGCCCCCTATCTTAAATTCTTCGCGTTTCCGGTCGTCGACGTGCTGGCGGCCTGAATCTACGGATAGCGGCACCGTTATGGGTAATTTCCGTCCCGCTGGTTAACTAAGGCAGCGGCACATGGACCCGCAGTTGGGTGTGTTCCTGTCGGTGGATCCGGTGACGGCGTATCAGAAACCGATTGAGCAGTTCAATCGGTACCGGTATGCCAACGGGAATCCTTACAAATTCACCGATCCTGATGGACGGGCCGTCACGTGCGATGAAAAGCGGTGTGCTGGTGAGGTCAATACCATAGCCGATGCTCTAGCTCTTCCTGTCATTCTAACGGTGGCCTAAGGCGGTCGGTTGCTTTCAAACCTGATCGATACGGTTCAACGAAATGAGTCGGCTGATCCGTCCGGCTCTACAGCAGCCCCCAGTGGCACGAAGCCACCGGCATTGCCAGTGGATCTGGTAGGTGATCAGAGCAGCCCCTTGGCAGGGTCGAATAAGAACGGCACGCGGCATACAAGTGGCAATCTGAAGCCGGAGTTCGGTGGCACCGGGAACTACGACGAAGACCTCAAGACTCTCGCCGGAGAAACAAGGCCCGCGGTTCGCGGGGACAGCGCTCCTCCTGGAGCACAGATCGGAGAGAATGGCGTCTTTGGTCGCCAGACGAACAGCTCGGGCGGCAAGAGTATCGACATCCCGGCAAATGGTGACAAGCCACATGAAACCCTACACTACGATTGAAGTACTTCCGGACGGCACGCGTTATTTGCCGATACAGTGGAATGGTGCGAAGCCGAGTGAAGTGGCTCAGCTGCTCCAGGGGCGTCGGCTTCTGGCTTGCAGGTTTCCCTCTACGCAGACGGCGAACCTGGCTTGGCAAGTAGTCTTTAGCTTTGATTCCAATGTGTCTCTTGAAGTGACATCGTCTAGTACCGTTGTTCATGGATGGGACGAATTTGGAACCATTAATGTTGAGATCTTGTCGAGTGCTCTGACTGAATCGGAATGTGAGTGGGTCAATCTAGAGCTTTCGGAAGCACTTGACGTTACGTGTGTTGAAGTCGTTCGTTGGCAAGGTGCTGGATTGATCGTTGACTCTGGTATTCGCCTGCGCTTCTCTGATGACCGCATCCTCTCAGTCGTTGCGGTGGACGTGCCGGGTGCACTGCTCTTGACTTTGCCGGGAGATGTAGCCCCCTGTTCGTGGCAATTTCCGGCAAATGACTACGTCTACGTATCGATTGAAGAGGTGGGCTGACTCTTTCACTGGGTATGCCCAATCGTCTCAGTCATGTCTGCCGCCCGACAATGCGTAGGTCGCAGGTTCGACTCCTGTTTCCGGCGCCAGTTGTAGAAAAGCCCCGGTCTTGGTCGGGGCTTTTTTTGTTGGGGGGCGTTGGAACCCGTTGATTGGAGAGAGGTTTGCGCCGAGCGGGGGGCTGGCCCGGCTTCATTGTCGCTGGTTGCGGATGGTTCGTGTCCGTACCTTTGCTTCGCTAGTGCTGATGATCCGGCTTCGTTGCGACTTAGGCGAACCATTCAGTGCTGGCCCCGCCTATGACGATCAATCGTTCGCAAGGTTCTCAAGAAAGGTCGCAACGCGCCCAGTGAGCTGAACGAGGTTGTCCACTTTGATGGCCTTGTCCGCCAGGGAATTCATCCTGTGCCAGAGTCCGCTTAGCGTCTTTCTCTGTTCGGTTGAGAGGCTGGACACTTCGGACTCGCTGAGAAAAATATCGCCGGTCGCGACCTTCACTGCGTCCCTGATTGCGGAGGCACCCCTCAATGGGTAAAGACTATTGATTTTACTGACCACGGCCGGCCGGGCAGTCATACGAACCCGCACGAACATCCTTACGAGCCGAGTGCTACCGGGGGCACTCCTTCACGCGGACCCGCGCGGCCGCTTAACGGAGGCGGATAGTCATGACCGTAAACGCTTGGGACTTTCCAATCACGGGAGACAGGGTAGTTGAGGCGTTAAGAGAGAGCTTCAGCACGAGTGATATTTGGCTGCTATCGCATTTGGATGTCCCTTCGGGAGCGAAGTCAAAAGCGACCTCGGGTCATCTTCGAGAGCGGATGGTGAACAGGCCGTTAGAGGTGTCTACAGGTGATCTGTGCGATGCGCTTGCTGGCGCGCCGCAAGTATGGGTACTGGACATCCGGCTATCATCCGACCACGAAGTTCAGCTCTACATTGAAGATGGTGAGGTATTTGAGGAGAGTCTGGACAGGATGGTCGGAACCGGAAATATCGCTGGACCGACAGACCAGGGACTGAGATGAAATGCAGGTTCGACTCCTGTTTCCGGCACCAGTTGTATGAAAAGCCCCGACCCTGGTCGGGGCTTTTCGTTTGTGCGTCTGGGAGATCGTCGGTGGCCGCGGCACCGGTAGCGGGGCGACCTTATCCACGCCCCACAATCACCGCATCCCGCGCCAACCACCACGCGAGCTGCCGCAGATACCCGCCCGCTGCACCGGCCAGCACACCCAGCAGCAACCGACGCAACACGCGCGCCGATCGCACGCCAGCCTCCCGCAGCCAAGGCAGCATCGCCATCACCTGGGCACCCAGCAACAGCGCCAGCACATCCAGCCCCAGCGCATCCACCACCGGCAACAACGGCAGCAGATCCGGATTGCAGGCCAGCACGATCACCAGCACCGTACCGAGCACGGCCA
>Ga0182006_1001465_pt1 | contig 14220 bp, 14 predicted proteins | sample Sormic07211104_1_FD_123022 | JGI IMG/M metagenome (GOLD analysis project Ga0182006, IMG submission 123022) | Rhizosphere microbial communities from Sorghum bicolor, Mead, Nebraska, USA - 072115-104_1 MetaG | ecosystem: Host-associated > Plants > Roots > Rhizosphere | place: USA: Nebraska...
ACTCTGGGCAAAGGACTGGTAAAGGATGAAGACTAGGCAGCGCTGGGCCGCCGCCGAAAGACCGTCTTCGCGCGCGAGCTCGAGCAAGAAGTCCGCCTGCCAGGTGGCGTCCGTGTCGAACTTGGCCGCGAGCCAGTTTCGGGTCTCGTCCACGAGGGCTTTGGGAAAGGGATCGGGGACGGGGATGAACTGCTCCAGTTCACCCTCGTCCTCCGCTGGGGGCGTATCGTCGGTGCGGGTTTCCCGCAGGATCGTGAAGGCGGTATTCAGGTCGAACACCTTCAGCGGCTGGGGCGGATACAAGGCGCAGAGGAAGTTGTCAGCTTCGGCCAGTAGCACCGGCGAGTGCAGCTGCATGACGTTAGGGAAGATGGTGCTTTCGAGGTCTGGCAACCCCATTGGCCGGCGCGCCCGAAAGGCAGCCTTCTGGGCTGCGATGAACAGCTCGTTGGAGGCGGAGATGTCCCGCACAAGCTTCATGCGGATGTCGCCGGCACCGCGCAGAGTTTCTCGCAGCTGCACCAAATTTTCTCGTGTGCGTAGTTCCGTGGCCTCGTGAAGCGCATCGCCGACCGCCTGCTCCATCCGGAAATCCTCCGCCTGACGGTCGCCGACGTGTTTGCGGGCTTCAGCCAACCGGCCCTGCATCTCCTTGCTCCAATTCACCGACGACGGGGCTCGGTATGCCTGCTGCAGCTTGTCGCTGATCAACTGGCGAAACTCGATGGAGAGCTTTCGGGCGCGGCGGGCAATGTCCAGCGCCGCCTCGAACCGGCCACGCCGGACTAGCAGGTCCAACATCTTCTCCATCAGCTCCTGGGAGTCCTCTGGCGATAGGTCCAGCATGCCCAAGTACACCAGGTAGCCCTCGGCGGTGGGGGTGTACCGGTACACGTCTTGGGGATCCGGCTGGAACTGCACCAGTCGGAACCGGAACATCCGCATGCTCGCGGATGGGGCGTCAAAGTATTCGGCCTCGAATTCCCGGTGTTTGTTAGCCTTGTTGTCCAGGGCGTCTAAGACTGCAGTGGCCACTCTCTGTGCCTGAGTCGAAGTCAAGCCAGGACGCATACGAGCGGCGGTGTCGGCGACATGCTGCAGCACTTCGGACGACATGCTGCCCATGGAGATTGTTGTGGCCTCCATCATGTGATCCAGTGCCGACAGCGCTAAGTAGTGGGTGTCAACTCCGTCGAACGGGCTCGAGCCGTCGGCCTCCTGCACAAGCGCCTTGGATCGCTCCAGCTGAAACATGGGCCGAAAGAGCAGTACATTGCGCTGCTGGCGCGACAAGTCCAGCAGGCCGGCGCTGCTTCGGATGGAATCGATAGCGCCTGCGGGGAGCGAAGGTTCTCTCACGGGTGCGACGCCCCGCGGCCGTTCTGCATCATGTTCCTCCAGATTTCGCCGCGGAAGCCCGCTGCCATCATTCGACTCAGCATATCAAATAGAACGATCCGCCCCATAGCCGGCATGCGCAATAGACTTCTCCAGAAGCGCGTGATGGGCAAGAAAAGGTCGCCCGCTTTTAGTCGATCAGTGACTACGAAATGGCAACGATGAGGTCATCTCCTCAGTCTGGAGCGGACGTATCCGAAGGACGTCTATGCTGCGGCTGTTACCTCTCATGTTCGATACGTCAACAGGGCAGATTCCCCGCGCAATAGCGATCATCCTAGGACGTGCTGCTCGACCTTACTCATTGACAGGATTGGGATGCACCGCGGGTGGCCCAGTTGGGCCACTTACCTAGAGGGAAGCAAGGTGATCATCGTCAGAACAGTGTCATCGGGCAGCTTGAGCGACTGAGTCTCCACGGTCCGTCGATAGGCCTCAGGGCCTTGGAGCCAGCGATCAGCGGCCTCTTTCATCGGTCTGGACAATCCACTTCCTTTCCCGAATGCCATTGAGAATGCCGCAGTGTCTTGGTGCAACTCCTGCTTAACGTAGAAATCGTGCGGAAACGCCAGGTTTTTCTGGCTCCATATCCTCTTGGTCTGGTTGTGGCAGGCGACGCAGGTTTGAGCTTGGGCGCGCCTAGCTACTTTGATCGCCGACGCGGTCAAGCTGGCGTCGAAGTCGTCTCCCAGAGCCTTGGCAGTGTCTAGATTGATCCTCTTGCCTTCGAGCCAGGGGTCTACCAAGAAACTCGGCAATATCAATTGGCTCGCGTATCCATTTGCGTAAGCCTCGACGCTCTTCGCTTCGGCGTTCTGAGGGCCGATGTCTTCGTTGGCACACCGAAAAGAGCCGCGATCCTTGTCGCAAATCCAATGCGCCAATTCGTGAGCCAGCGAGAATCGCTGGCGGCCGGGATACGATCTAACGTCGACGCTAATCACCGCTCTTTCGCCGGCTGCAACTAGGCGCGCAGCACACCCGCACAAGCGTCGGTAAACGACCTCAGCTCCCCGATAATTCGCGATAGCCTCCAAATCGATATGAGAGGGGTCGCGCACTCCATATAGCCAAAGCAGCTTTTCAGCTGGGCTGAACAATGAATGATCAATCGCCATGGTCTTCCGGCTTGATAATTCCCATCCTCACCAAGTCGTCATAGACGGTGGCCAGGTCCTCATCGGTCTGCTTCTTGCCGTCCCGAAACGCCATAGCGATTTTGGGCTCGCGCGTGAACGTCTCGGCCAAAATCCCCTTGAGGCGTTCCATTGTCGGGCGGACCCGGTGGACAGGTCGGCTCGCAGACGAAGTTTTGGTCGCTGCCTTGGCAGAGGCGAGCCTCACCCGCATACCGACCGCGACCACGTCTCGAAGCATGTCATGCGTTTGTTTGGCAACCGTAGCCAAGTCTTGCCCAGCTTCCCGATACTCGTTTCTGATTTCTTCGTCGCTGGTGTTGGCAAGATCTTCCAGCGCCCTAGCTCGGATGAAGCCGATCTCCCTGCTTTCCTTGGACTGCTTCATGATTTCCTCCGGCCTGGCATCAAGGTGTTGAGGCCACGGCGATACCTTCGCCGGGCTGTGTTGTATGCGGTTTGGTCCATGCCAGAAACGGCTCGAATTTCATCGGGTTTCATACCCTCCTTGTCGCCCATGATGAGGAACTGGATTTCCTCGTCGCCCGCGAAATGCGCCTCAATGAGTGCTGCGTCAGCGGCAGCGCGAGCTTGCCGCTCAGTTGCGTCTTCAACCTCCAGCGCCTGCTCGACAACATCCTGGGAGGAGAAGCCTTCCTGCGCGAGAGCCAGCTCTGCGTCACCGTCGCGACCCGCCATCGTTTCAAGGTAGGCAGTTCGCGACTGAATGATGGAGTTGCTGGATCCGTCCGCAATGGATTGCATGGTCCTGATGATGTAGGCCACGAAGTGCACGTCTTTGGGCCAGTGCCGGCCTTCTTTGACACCGACGCCCTCGAGCGTGCGTTGCACCGCTTCGCCTAGAAGTTCAAGCGGATTCGTGTATTCGGTGCCGAAGAGGGCGTACTGGGCCGCGCGGTAGATGCGCCCGAGTTCCGCCTCGGTCAGCCGTTCGACCGCTTCGCCGATCTCCTCGGACGTGGCGTAAGCGTGATCGGGCGATTTTTCAGTTGTCACATGGCCCCCATTTTCCTCGTCAGTGATATGTACGGAACTTTTCGCCTTCACGGACATTGTCAGCATTTTGTCCGCGTTTCGATTCTTTGCCGCACATGCAGATGAGCAGCAGTTCCGCTGTGACAAAGGTGATCGACATGACAAAACGCAATCAGCACGTTGTCCCCCGCGGAGACGGATGGGCTGTCCAGGGCGCCGGCGCCAAGCGCGCCACGGAGCTCTTCGACCGCAAGACGAATGCCGTCGACCGGGCACGGGAAATTTCCCGAAACCAAGGCACTGAATTACTGATTCACGGCCAGAACGGACAGATTCAGTCCAAAGACAGCCATGGGAACGACAAGTTCCCGCCTAGAGGTTGATACATGGCTAGATGCACAGCCCCAGTCGAAGGCCATCGCTCATCAAGCGCTGCGGCAGCCTGCCCGGCATGCCGTGGCCGCTACGGTCGCTACGGCGGTTACAGCAGCTACGGGTCATACTCTTCCCCCTCTTACTCTTCGTTTGGGAGCGACGGGAGCGGCCGCAGCGGCGGCGGGTCCGGCAGCAGTGCAAGGCCGCGATGGTCGCGAGCAGGCTCGTCCGTCTCGTACACGCCTGCCCAAGTGCAGTCACTCACGCCGATCCGCCGAACTATCGAAACGCGAGCAGCGGAGCAACCTGACCTTCGAGACGTCTTCCTTTGCCACGCATGGGACGACCGACAGGGGGCCGCCAAGGAACTGCACGATTTGCTCGTGTCACGCGGTGTCTCCGTTTGGTTCAGCGAGAAGGACGTCGGCCTTGGCGTTCCCTTGATGCGAGCGATCGACAAGGGCCTTGCGAACTCGCGAATCGGTCTCGTTCTGGTAACCCCTGCACTACTGCTCCGCCTCCCCAAAGAGGGCATCGCAGACAAGGAGCTTTCAGCATTGCTAGCGCGTGACCAACTCGTCCCCATCGTGCACAACACGACCTATGAAGCTCTTCGCGAAGTCAGTCCCCTGCTAGGCTCGCGAAGCGGGCTAAGCACTGCCGAAGAGCCGATGGCAGACGTTGCGGCCAAATTAGCCGAACTGGTCGCCATCTAACTCTGTTGCGGGGTGGCCCGCCCGACCTGGCATCAGCGGCCCAAGCGCTGGTGCGGCAGCCCGGTGCCGCGCCAGCATATTCCCACATGCCCATCGCTTGGCCTACCTCGAGCAGGTTATGGGTGATCCCGACGACGCACTGCACTACTACCTCATCGACCTCGATGCTGCCGAGAATGTGCCCGACGCCGGTGTGAAGAACACCAAGCTGCTTTGGGCGCGCGGTCCGATGACCTGGATCAAGTGCAGCAGTTCGTCGAAAAGCTCCAAGAAGAGGTAAAAACCTCAAGACGCCCCGACGTGGCCCAGCAACTTCTGACAGATGCTAAGGCGCGACTTGCAAGCTTGAACAAGCGCGACCAGTTCGAGCGGACGGCCTTAAGCCGCTGGCCATCGCTGACCGCGCCTGCACGAAAACTGCTTAGCGTGTTCGCCAGCATCAAAAGCTACAACGGACTGGCCGAGGTGGCCCAGTATGCCGGCATTGACTTGACGTTGGCCGGGCGGCACTACGACAAGCTGGTCGAGCTCGGAATGCTCTTGGTCACGGAAAAGACCTTCCGCATCAACCCGCACATCGCGCCCTTGCTTGAACGCGAGTCTCAGCATGCGGTCATTGGCAGAATTGTTCGCTCTCAGGGCACCAGCGCAGTCAAGCAGGTGTTCAATAGCCAGCGTGAGTTCACCATCTACCAGCGGCTGGTGCAGCTGTGCCCAAATCATCTCGTGTTTCCGAACTGCTCACTGCAGAGCATCATGAGCTACGAGCGCATGAAGGAGCTGGTGAGTGAAGACGACTTCGGCTACTACCTGCGAGCACGTGTAGATATCGTCGTAGTATCTTCGACTAGCTACCTGCCCATGTTGGCCATTGAAGCCGATTCGGTCTGGCACGACACGGAGCGCCAAAAGCGCAATGATGGCAAGAAGGATCGGCTTTTCGCGGCAGCCGGCATTCCGTTCATGCGTCTTCGGGCAGTCGGAAGCCCATCCGAGAACACCGTCCGTACTCAGGTAGCTGAGCATGTTGACGAGCTAGTGCGGAGCCTGCGCGCCGACCTACCTGGGTACGAGCAAGCGCGCGGGTTGCTGCAAGATTTATCTGATGTTCGAACCTGAACCAGCTGCAACAGGGAAATATCGTTTGACCACTGAACTAAAGATCAAAAATTTCTGGTGCGCTTAGCCCTGACGCTGTTCGATGGGGGAAATTCCCAACTCGCGGTAAAGGAGACTCATAAAGTCCAGCGGCCCAAAATCGGGCGGAATCGTGTAATTAAGTTTCACCGCCAGCATCCGCGCCGCCCCACCGGTTACCCCAACGGGAATGCACTTCGCGTGAGGGTGCATCGCGCTGAACAATGCATGCTCGTCATTTACGCCTTCCATGCCTCCGACGAACACAGCCGCGTCGAACTCCGCGGACTCAAGCATCGCTGTGCGCATAGCGAGCAAGCTCTTGGCCAAGTCATTCTCAACGGCCTCGACGTAAGTCACGTTGGCGAAGCGCTTGTTCTCCTCAGGAAAGTCTTCGTGGGGAATGAGCTTCGTCTGAAAAAGGCGGACCGCAGTGGCGTATTGCACCCCCAGGTCTTGCGCCGAAGCCCAGAGCATCGGTGTGATTGCCGGGTGACCGCCCCAAACGATGGCTTTACGGCCGAGAGCGACCGTTGCCAATGCGCTGACGGCAGACTGGATCATCTGCGGTTCACAGTCTCGGTCGAAGGGAGCGCGCCCCTGGAGGGGCACGCTGGCCGAGAGAAAGATGGCGCCCATGTCAAACGCCCTCAAGCCCAGACAAGTCCCAACCGGCCTCGCGACTTCTGATCCACTTCACGGTATTGAAATTTGCGCCCAGCCATCCGAGATGGCTCATCCACTGCTCAGAAAGTCCAACATGGTCATAGACCAAAATCGTCTGACGTGGGTCACCGTCGCGGACGGCGTCGTGCAAGGTCACTGCGGTGGGAACACCGACGCTAGGATGAGCGACGAGGGGAATCCCCGAGGGCATCCTGAGCAAGATCGAACGCCGTTGGCCTACGCCTTCCACGGAGCCGCCCATTCGTTCCATCGAACTGCGCAGGTGCCCAGTGATATTCGCGTGCCGCAGAGCTACGCTTTTGCTTCGAAGCACCTCTACTTTCAACGCGATAGATTCAACAATCGCATCTGTGAGCTTCCCATCTTCGATGTCGCCGTCGACAAGAGACATTGGCGTGGCCAGGGCGCTATAGCGCGATGCCTTGTGACCAGGCCAGAGCACCTGGAGGATTGAGATGTACTTGTCAATGGCCCGCCCCCATTCGATACGAGTCCAACGACTTTCGAAGAAGCCAGGCGTATCGAGCATCACCACGACATCGGAATCGCACAGGCGATGCCACAACATGGCTTGAAAGTCTGTTGCGACGCCGACCGAGTGCGTATCGAGAAAGACGTCGAACTGCCGTGCGGAGAGTTCTTCGAACAGTTGCACTGCGGCATCTCGTGACTCGGTGCGACGGTAGCTCACGAAGACCCGACGTTGGGCGGGAAGCAATCCGAGGCACTGCAAAGCTACGCCTGCGGGCTTGACCAGGCTCACGTCATCGGCCGCGAGAGCTAACGCGTTGAGCGGCCAGAGGCATTCAGGAAGCTCAATGCTGACGTTAGCGACCTTGCTCACGAGCGGGATGACAGGGATGCTCAACCGCAGTAAGTTCGCGTGCTCTGGCAATTTGGGGGCTTCGGTGCCGAAAAAGACCGCCACCGCTGGGACCGTCTCCACAAATGCATCACCGAAACCCTCGGTGATGGAAAAGTGCTCGACCGGCTTGAGGCCGAAGTCGTCCATCGCCTTCGTGATTGCGACGCTAAATGCGGCTACCTGCTCCGGCGACGGTTTACCGAAGATTAGGCACTGGTAGAGAGGCGCGACCATGAACAGGCTAGATGCTGCTGACCGGGCTGCCGCGTGCAGCACCGGGAGCAAAGATTCCATAGACCCCGTTCGAACCTTTGTCGATGTGTCGATAGAGGCCCAAATACTCGCTGCCGTGAGTCGTATACCCATCGCTGGTGGGCACGATGGCGATCTTCTCGTTCGGCTTCTTCCCATCCGCATACCCAAGCTCCCATGGGCACCAACGAGATGACATGGAGTTGGCAGTGGCGAGGAACAGAAAAAAGTCGGACGCGATGATCCGCTGTCGGAGTTTTCCGGCCGTTTCAACGCCAGGCGTGGCCGGCATCGAGGCATCTTGCCAATCAATATAGAGGTCAAGGCCGTGCTCCCGCAAGGTAGTCTGAAGGCCCTTCGCCAACTCACGGTCAAGATGGCTATGGCACAGGAAGGCCGTGTTCTGCCCCGCCCGTTTGACTACCGCTGTACTAGAGCGATGGGCTGCATTTCGTAGGTCCGCTTGCGAGATTGCCATGAGTGTTCGATGCTTGGATTTGTTCGGGTAACGCGGAGAGGACTGAGGTCACGACAATTGCGCCTTTTCAGCGAATGAACGCTGCTAGAAGCGTCATGACCGCACCGAGGCCCGCGTAATAGACGACCAGTGTTCGCGAACTCATCGCGAATAGCCAGCTGTTGCGCTTTTCCTTCTGATATGGGCCTGTATCCATCGAAAAGTCGATGGCTGCTTCGTCAAGCTTACGGACATGTTCATACAGGGCGCGAAACCGCCGCTCCATGCTCAAGAAGTAGCCGTCCAGCGTCCAGAAGATGAATAGCGGAAAGTAGGCGATGAGGATGTAGGCCTTATTGGTGTCCTTGGCTGCCAACGCGAACAAACCCGCGATCAGCGTGATGCTCCACCCCTTGAGGAGGAATAGGTTCCCAGACATCCGGTTGATGGATGTCTGAATGAACTCCAGATGCTTTTGCTTGTTCGGTGTGTCCATCACTTGCGCAAGGCGATGGCATTTTCAACCCACGCGGCCAGGTTGTCCTTGATGTTGTTGTAGGCAGTACTTGACGGCGGGTCGTACACCGGAGGGGTGACGATTACGCCCTTGTCCTTGAACTGGTACTGGTCGAAGGGATTCGTGCCTTTGGAACACGTACCATTGTTGGGGCACTTCAAGTTGTGGATGTGGATGCCGAGAAGGCCACGGCCGTCTTTCCAAGCCTTCTGAATCTCATGCTTCACCCACGGTCGCTTGTGAGTATCCGTCCCGATCAGCACGACGAGACAGCGCTTGTAGCTCATGTTTTCCTCGATCCACTTCTCAACTGCGCTGTCACCCTTCTTCTTCACTGTCTCCCAATCGTTCTTCGAAACCGGCTCATTACCATCGATCATGCCCATGTTGCGGATCTGTTGGACACGCATCACGTCGTTGTCGAAGTGGAAGCTGTAAAACACAGGGACCTTGGCCATACTTTCCTCCTTAGGGCCTACTTGAGTTCTCGCTTCTAGCGAGTGCGAATCTTCAACTTTTCGGCAGCAGCATCGCGAAATCTAACGGGCCGCGTCGATGCCAAGGGCGTAGGCGACCCGCTTGGCCAGCTCGCCGGATGCGCCGCGAATTGGCTCGACAGGAATGCCAATGGCGATGCGCTCAACGAGGAACGATGCGCCCCGTCGTCGATACAACCAATCCCGTCGATGAGCGCGGCTACTTCAACTGGTTCGATGTCAACATCGCTTGGCGCATAGCCAAAAGGCGCTTGACCTTCTTCCATGGTCGATGAGTGACCTAGGGCCGAGGCACACATCCTCCTCAGTAAGCCCCTCCTGATACAACCGGACAGGAAGAGGTCGACGACAGAGGTCTGCTCCACGACCAGCACGGCATCGCGATGACCAAAGCATAGGGGTGCAGCCTTCTGTAGCGAGCGCCGTCGGCCGGCGCGCAGCAATTCGGGTTGGGCGATTGCCATTTGGTTATTTGAACTCCTCCAATCAGCCACTGTAACCAATGTTTTCATTTCGTCAATTAGAAGTGATTTGCACATCTCACAACTAGCATCTTCGTCGACGTACGTTGCGCGGCGATACGGTGGTTAGCCCCCCCCTCCGGTAGAGGGCGAACTGATTGGTCGGCGGCTATCTCAGAACCGGCTATTGAAATTTGCTTTTCAACGATCGCCTGAGGAAAGGGCCTCTTCCACCTGATCGAGGAGCGCCGCGAGCTGCCCCTGCTTGGCACCACCCTCCGAGCGCCATTCGTCCATCGGCCTGACCATCGCAAGTTCGCTGGCATTCCGCGAGAGCTTTTCCAACTCGCCGTTAGTCATGTCGCGTCCGTGCAGGTAGTGCTGCCCCAACCGAGCAAACACCAGTATCCACATCGAGACTGTCAGGGCATCGTCCCACCGCGCCCAGTCTGAAGTGCTGGCGAGAGGTTGTTGCACGATCCGGCGCTGCCGCGTCAGGATCGCCTGTATCGGTCTCAAGAGGACCTGCTGTCGTTCGGGATTGCTATAGGCAAAAAGGAGCGCGGTGACGTTGGTCATCTGCCCTTCGCGCGCGCGGTCGAACAGTCGCGGCATGTGCTTCCGTCCCGGCGCCAGCACAGCAGCCAGTTCCTGAACCCAGATCTCGCTGGCATCGTCTATGTTGGCGCGGTCACTCCTCAATAAGGGCAGGACTACATCCTGGGACAGCCACGGCTCTGTCCCGGCCAGTTCTCGTGTATGCCCGCGCATGGAATCGACGAGGCACTTCAGCTCATCCGCAAGAATCCTCTTTGGCAGCACCTCGTGCAGCGCCGCGACCAAGCCGTTGTAGATCTCGGCTTTCTTCGGATCTTTTGCCGCGCGATGAACCATCCAGCCCAGCGCACGTACTTGTTCGGGGCGGGAAAAGGCAGCGACCAACTGCAGCGCGACGGCGAGCCCTTCCGGCTTTTCCAACTGCTGCTCGATCGCATTTAGCCCCATCCATTTCAGGAGGCCATGGCTGCTGTGAATGAGCAGGTCCCGCTGGCTTTCATCGATGCCAAACTGCACCGACAGCGAAAAGTCACTGGCGATCTGGCTCAGCAGAGACAGCCGCACCGCATCCGGGCCTTGAGGCTCCTTTGGCACCAGGGCCATTTGAGCTTCAGCGATCGCCACCAACCCGCCCGGGGCCCAGCACCACAGAAACTTGATAGCGAAGTACTCCGCCCAAGTCAGTACTGCGTACTTTGTCGCATGGAACAAGTGATATGGGTGATAGGGGCTACGCAGCAGGGCCTCGACCGGTTTTCGAAAGAATCCAACCTCCATCGCGACCAATTCCTTGTTTGCCTCGTCATGCGCGCGGCCGAAGGACGCTCCAAGGAATTGCGCCAGGAACTCCAGAAAGCCACGCTCGGATTCGAGTTCACGAAAGCGGTGATCCTCTATGCGGGAGTGCGCAAGGACATCGCCGAGCACCTCCCAGGTTGCTGTGAAGCCCGCAAAGTCGCCCGCTTGTCGGTCCATGAAATTGCGGAGACCTGGTGCCTCGGGCAGCCTGAGCGAGTCATCTTTGACTAGGCGCAGCGCCGTCATCCGTTCTTTCAGCGGGCCGCCGCACAAGCCCTGGAGCGATGGCTCACCGGTCCAAACGCTCAGCACATCGCCTGCGTGGATTTTCTCGAGAAAGCGTAGCGGCTCGTAGCGTCGCGGCGTCGTCGGCGACGCCGTGGAGTCGAAGAGAAGCCGCATGACAGGATTTTCGGTTTCGCCCCCAGGCTGCACGGCCTCCGCCTCCAGCACCAGCCCTGACTTGTATCGCTCAACCTCGAGCAAAACATCCGCGGGGATCGGGGTAACCAGCAGGGGGAAGTTTTCGGCGGCCTTCTGAAACGAGTTGGACAGATTGAAGCCCGCGACCGGAAGCCTATCGCGCCCAAAGATCAGGATGTAGCGATCATGCAGTCGCCCCTCCTTCAGGCCATAGATTCGCAGTTTGATGCGTTTCAGTAAGTGGAGATTGTGCTCACAGCCCGCCACCAAATTGTTGATCCGGCCTGGCGCGGGCTGGTCTGACTCGCTCGGCGCCGCCTCGCCGACTTTGGATGCCTTGGGTAGGGATGTGAAGACAATGTAGTCGGCCTCGGGTGCAACACAGAGCACCAGCAAGCCCAAGCCAGCCGCCTCGAAGTAGGGATCGAATACAACCACCTGGTGCTCCCGATGCTTGAGCAGCAGCCTTTTGAACCACTCCACGAATTGCAGCCGCCCCTCACCGTCCCCCTGACCCCAGCGCAGGAAGAACCGCCCCTCCGACTTCGGCGGATAGAGCCGCATGAAAAGGGATGCAAGATTGCGGTTGACTGGGACCCACGGGTCTGCCTCGCGACCGCCGATGCGATCCGTGAACCCTAGATTGGCGCGCTTGATCGTCAAGGCCTCCTTCACTCGAGCCGAAACGGACGGCCGAGTGGCTTTTTCCAGCCAGTCGAACTTGGCTGGTCTGGCCTCATCATCCGCCACATGCCCCTGAAGATGGATCTCTCGAACGTACGTGATCCGCCACCGGCAACACAGCGCGGCCTCATGGGAATGGCTTTCACGGAACCCAAATATTTCCAGTTCAGCGCTGTCAGTCCATGCGCGTAGTTGATCGCTCAGCTCGAACTTGCACTCGAACACGTCTTCCGCATCGCGGTTTGCCAAGGTAATGCCTGAGTAGACGATCTGGTCGCCATTCACGATGCACAGGCGGAACTGGAAGCCATTGAAGTGCGGGACCTGCATTGGATTGAATCGGGCAACCAGGGCGCGAGGGGAATCAGCCCAACTCACACTCAGCAAGTGGCGCTCCAAGTCATCCAACGCAGGAAAGACCAATAGTTCGAGGTCACCGAGCCGGGCGATATCGACTCCGCCGAAATCCAAGCCTGTATCCGCATTGAGGTGCTTGACCACTGATGCGGCCAAGGCGGCTTCGTAGTCATGACCCAGGCGGAATAGCATCCCTTTATCGGACTGGGTGATCGAAGCGCTGAGGGCCCCAGCTCCGCCATGCGGGCTGGAGGGCGAATGCCTGTCGTAGGCATCGCGATTGAGCAGGTAAGCAACGGGACGATAGACAAGGCTATCGGCGGCGATATTTGTAGCCCCGAACCGTCTTCTCAGTTGGTCAGAGAGCCCGAGCTTCAGTTCTTCACTGATTGCCGAGATCGTTCGGCCGGCACTCAATTGCCGTAGGAGCTCCGCGCAGTGGACGCTCTTGACGTACAGGTTGAGGCGAACAACCTGCACTTGGACTTGTCCGAATGTGCGAAAACTGTCATCTTCACTGCAGGACCAGCGGTCGCTTGAATGACTGTAGGGGAGCAAACGGCCGTAGATCACGCGATTTTCGATTGACTGCTCGGACTTGATCTGCAAAACCCACAGTTGCAGAGCGCAGTGGCGAGCGTCCTTCGAGAAGAGGCGGGCGAGCCGACCGTCGTTGAGTAGGTCATCAAGTACGGGAGCCATCGATTCTTTGCGAAGATCTTTGAACATTCTCATGCTGGCGCGGACCTTGGCATAAGCGCCGCTTCTGGAGATGTGCCTCCACCAACGAACTCTGAGCCTCTTGGAACCAAGCTCATATGGCTGCAGAGCCCCCTGAGAGGGCAGTTCGTTCGACTGTCGGCGTGGTAACGCGAAGCGGCATCGCTAGAAACAGTCTAGCGTTCGCTTTGCAGGGCACTGATGGATGCAGTGCCTCCCGTGAAAGTCGGCGGACCGAGTTGGTAGCCGAGCACTCGCTCAGTGCCGTGGCAGAGCGAATAACCGGTTCGGGAAGCCGCGGTTGCTCCGGCGCCTGAGTGTCCCATGCCAGTCTGAAGCAGCCGTCGCCTGATTCGACGACTCACTCGGTAGCAGGGCGAGACGCCTGCTTTGGCGTCACACCAGTGCGTTCTGGCCCACTCGGAAGACACTCCAGCTGAAAACGACCAAGACCGCCACTCTCCAAAGAGGCGGGTACCCAGGCCCCTCTCCATGGGGTATGAAGCTGGTTTTCACATACCCCCAATCCGGCATTTTGGTACCCCTCGAGATACCCCCAAGATACGTCGGATTGGGGCATACTGCATCGGACTCAATCGGACAACGGAATAGCCCTCTCCAGAGGAGAAAACAAAAAAGCCGGACACCTTTGGAAGTGTCCGGCCTTGTAGCTGGTCCCGCCGCCAGGAATCGAACCTGGATCTCAGCCTTCGGAGGGCCGAATTCTATCCGTTGAAATACAGCGAGGAATCTGGGCTCCGGCAGAACCGGAGCCACGCATTATCGCCCATCAGGCGGCGACTTCTTCAGCTTCGTTTCCGATGCCCGCCGCCAAGTTCCGCGCAAAGCCCAGTCCGGCCAGGTAAACGTTGAAGGTGCGCCGGCCGGTGGGCACCAGGTCGAAGGCGGTGGGGTCGAGCAGCCAGTTCTGGATGAGCCCGCTGATCAGCGCGTGCAGGCCCTGGGCCGCCACGTCGCCGGGCACGGGCAGCTTGATGCGGTCGCGCCGCGCGGCCAGGCGCAGGGCTTTTTCGAAATCGCTCACGCAGGCGTTGCGCGCGCTCAGGTGGCGCTGCTGCACCGAGGCCATGTCGTGGGTGTATTCGACCTTGTGGGTGGCCACGTCGAACACGCGGCGCACCTGGGGGTCGGTGGTCATGAGGGTGAGGGCGTGCACCATGCCCTC
>Ga0182006_1001468_pt1 | contig 14185 bp, 9 predicted proteins | sample Sormic07211104_1_FD_123022 | JGI IMG/M metagenome (GOLD analysis project Ga0182006, IMG submission 123022) | Rhizosphere microbial communities from Sorghum bicolor, Mead, Nebraska, USA - 072115-104_1 MetaG | ecosystem: Host-associated > Plants > Roots > Rhizosphere | place: USA: Nebraska...
AAATCTTAAAAGAAACCCTTTAACAGCAATGTTGAAGGGTTTTCTTCGTTTAAAAGCATTCTGTTCTGCACCCTTCACTTTTCTCAACATTAAGAAGTTAAGAAAAGTTAAGGTTTGTTCCCGCAGACTATGCTGATCCCCGCTGAGTTTTACACTACTGTCCCAGGTTCAATAGCCCTGATGGCAGCGGAAATCCCTTTTGGGCATAGGTAGCTTGTTTATCCAGGGTTCCCAAAAGGATTGCAGCGGACAGCAGGACGGAACCCAGCCTACGTTTTACTGCTATTGCGCTCCAGATTATCAAAAATTAATCTTCTGATTATGCTTTGCAAATAGACCGGTTTTCTGTTCCTTAAGCAGTTGAGAAAAGTTAAGGTTTGTTCCCGCAGATTATGCTGATCTCCGCTGAGTTTTACACTACTGTCCCAGGTTCAATAGCCCTGATGGCAGCGGAAATCCCTTTTGGTTAAAGGTGTATTGTTGATCAGCGCGGATATCCAAAAAGATTGCAGCGGACAGCAGGACGGAACCCAGCCCACGTTTTACTGCTATTGCGCTCCAGATTATCAAATAATAACCCATGAGTAAACACTTTACATTTCTTCCTTAAACAATTTGTATACAATAAATAAAACCATATGTGCCAATGTTGATAATTTCAGCTACATTTAAAACTGATTTCGTGCTAAATATGTTAATATGATAAGGTTTGCCACAATATTTGGTTATCTTTGTTTTTAACAAAAATATAAGTATAAGTAATGAGTTTTTTTGCAGATAAAAGAAGAGAAGTAATGTTGCATATTGAAAAATATATGCTGGAGTCGATGGGAACTTATTTGAAACCGATCGATACCAATTGGCAACCTTCTGATTTTTTACCAGATTCTACTAGTGAAACATTTTATCAAGATGTAAGAATTCTAAGGGATAATGCAAAAGACCTTTCTTACGATTTAGTAGCCGTTTTAATTGGCGATACCATTACCGAGGAAGCTTTACCAACATACGAATCGTGGTTAGCCATGGTTGATGGACATAGCAGGGACGAAGAAGGTGGCTGGATGAAATGGGTTCGCCATTGGACAGCAGAGGAAAACCGTCATGGTGACTTACTAAATAAATATTTATACTTATCAGGTCGTGTTGATATGCGCCAAATGGAAATTTCAACACAATATCTTATTGCTGATGGTTTCGATATTGGTACTGGACATGATCCATACCGTAACTTTATCTATACCTCTTTTCAAGAATTGGCTACCAATGTATCGCACAGAAGGGTAGCTTCTTTGGCTAAAAAAGACGGCGATACGTTATTGTCTAGAATGTGTGGTGTAATTGCATCAGACGAGGCCAGACACGCAAAAGCTTATAAAGATTTCATGAACCGTATTTTTGAGGTAGATCCTAATGAAGCAATGTTGGCTTTTGAAGATATGATGCGAAAGAAAATTGTGATGCCAGCTCATTTCTTACGCGAAGTTGGTTTAAAAATTGGCCAAACATTTGGCCACTTTACAGATGCTGCACAACGTTTAGGGGTATATACCGCGATTGACTATGTTGAAATTATGCAACAGTTGATTGAAGACTGGAAAATTGAGGGCATGCGCGATTTAAATGAAGCAGGTGAAAAAGCCCGCGATTACATTATGGCTTTACCTTCACGTTTACTACGTGTTGCCGAGCGAATGAAAAACCCTACTATAGATTATAAATTTACCTGGATTGCTGGTTAGTATTTGAATCTTTAATTAAAATTATAGTGAGCCCTTATCAAATTGATAAGGGCTTTTTTAATTACATGTTTCTTCTGTATTGGCCGCCAACTTCGTAAAGTGCTTTACTGATCTGGCCTAATGAACATATTTTACAAACCTCCATGAGTTGTTCGAAAATATTGTCGCCGGCAATAGCTGATTTTTGAAGCTGTTTTAAGAGATCTGTTGCACGGTCTGCATTACGATCCTGGAACTTTTGTAATGTTGAAATCTGATGTTGTTTTTCTTCTTCTGTAGCACGGATTACCTCACCGGGAACAATAGTAGGGGAACCATTCTTGTTTAAAAAGGTATTTACGCCGACAATAGGGTATTCGCCTGTATGTTTAAGCGTTTCGTAATACAGACTTTCTTCCTGAATTTTTCCACGCTGATACATCGTTTCCATGGCACCCAAAACCCCACCACGATCGTTGATGCGTTTAAATTCGGCAAGCACAGCGTCTTCTACCAGATCGGTTAATTCCTCAATGATAAAGGCGCCCTGCAATGGGTTCTCATTCTTGGCCAATCCCAATTCTCTGTTAATAATTAACTGAATGGCCATGGCCCTCCTTACTGATTCTTCAGTAGGTGTAGTAATGGCTTCATCATAAGCATTGGTATGCAGCGAATTACAGTTATCGTAAATGGCATAAAGGGCTTGTAAAGTAGTGCGGATATCATTAAAATCGATTTCCTGCGCATGTAACGAACGGCCAGAAGTTTGTATGTGGTATTTAAGTTTCTGCGAGCGGTCATTTCCCTTATACTTGTTTTTGATGGCTTTGGCCCAGATTCTTCTGGCTACACGACCGATAACGGCATATTCCGGATCGATGCCATTGGAGAAGAAGAAAGATAGGTTAGGTGCAAAATCATCAATGTGCATGCCCCTGCTCAAATAATATTCTACAAAGGTAAATCCATTGCTTAAAGTGAAGGCAAGCTGCGAAATTGGATTAGCACCTGCTTCGGCGATATGATAGCCTGAAATGGATACGGAATAGAAATTCCTTACTTTTTCATCGATGAAATATTTCTGGATATCGCCCATCATCCTTAAGGCAAATTCTGTAGAGAAGATACAGGTATTCTGTGCCTGGTCTTCTTTTAAGATATCGGCCTGAACCGTCCCTCTAACCGAGCTGATGGCTCTTGCCCTAATCTTAGCATAAACATCAGCAGGTAAAACCTGATCGCCGGTAAGGCCCAAAAGCATTAAACCCAAGCCATTGTTTCCTTCTGGTAAAGCACCATTATAGGTTGGTCGCGGTATATTTTTTGCTTTATAGATTGAATTAATTTTGGCCTGGATTTCTTCCGTTAAATCATTTTCGATAATGTATTTTTCACATTGCTGATCGATCGCAGCATTCATGAAAAAGCCTAACAGCATCGGAGCCGGGCCGTTAATGGTCATGGATACAGAGGTTGATGGCGCACAAAGATCAAAACCCGAATACAGTTTTTTAGCATCATCCAAAGTGGCGATACTTACACCAGAATTTCCGATTTTTCCATAAATATCCGGCCGGATGTGCGGATCTTCGCCATAAAGGGTAACCGAATCGAAAGCAGTGGATAAACGGTGCGCTGGCTGACCTAATGAAACATAGTGGAAACGTTTATTGGTTCTCTCGGGGCCACCTTCTCCTGCAAACATCCTAGTCGGATCTTCTCCTTCTCTTTTTAATGGGAATACCCCCGCTGCATATGGAAATTCGCCCGGAAGGTTTTCGGTTAGCAGCCACCTTAAAATATCGCCCCAGTCTTCATATCTTGGTAGTGAAACTTTAGGGATATTCAGTTTTGAAAGTGATTCGTAATATAAGGGTTGTTTAATCTCTTTACCGCGGACTTTATAAATGAAAAATTCTTCCTTATACGCTCTTTTGGTATCAGGCCATTGGCGTAATAAACGTTTGCATTCGCCATCTAATTGTTCTTCCAAGAAAGCGTATGTCGCATTTAAGTTTTTTAACATCCCATCTTGTTGAGGCCCTTCTGGAAGAGGAGAATTATTATTACTTATTAAATCAATTACACCGTTCAATTGATATATTTTCCTAGCGATAGTAGCCTGTTTATCTACCCATTCGTTATACGTTTGACTGGATTCAGCAATTTCTGCCAAATAGCGGATGCGATCGGGAGGGATAATGTAAATTTTCTCTGACTGATCAGAAGTGAGTTCCATTTTGGCCTTAAAATCAGTTCCGGTCTTTAACTTGATCTGCTCCATTAAGGCCACAAACAGGTTATTCATACCCGGGTCATTAAATTGTGATGCCATAGTGCCATAAACTGGAATTTCATTATCCTTGGCATCGAAAATATTGTGGTTGCGCTTGTATTGCTTGCGCACATCGCGCAAGGCATCTAAAGCACCTCTTTTATCAAATTTGTTAATGGCTACCAAATCAGCAAAATCCAACATGTCTATTTTTTCCAGTTGCGTGGCTGCACCAAATTCTGGGGTCATTACGTATAGGGAAACATCACAGTGTTCGGTAATTTCGGTATCCGACTGGCCAATTCCAGAGGTTTCTACAATAATTAAATCGTAACCAGCGGCTTTGCAGATATCGATACTTTCCTGAACGTTTTTGGATAGTGCAAGGTTGGCCTGCCTGGTTGCTAAAGAACGCATGTAAACCCTCGGGTTATTGATGGCATTCATCCGGATACGATCGCCTAATAATGCCCCTCCAGTTTTTCTTTTTGATGGATCGATGGAGATAATCGCTAAGGTTTTATCTTTCACTTCTACCAAAAAACGACGAACAAGCTCATCTACCAAAGATGATTTTCCGGCGCCACCAGTACCTGTAATGCCTAAAATAGGGGAGGTATTATTTTTTGATAATTTTTTTAATTCATCTACAAATTTTTGTGCGCCTTCGGGATCATTTTCTGCAACGGTAATGGCTCCTGCAATGGCTTTGATATCTTTTGTTGGGATGGTTTCGAGTTCATTGGTGATGTTGGCTGTGGTGATGAAATCGGTTTGTATCAGCATATCATTGATCATGCCCTGCAAACCCATCTTACGACCATCATCGGGCGAGTAGATTTTAGAAATCCCATAAGCCTGGAGTTCTTCAATTTCGGAAGGTAAGATTACACCACCACCACCTGCAAATATTTTAATGTGACCTGATCCTCTTTCTTGCAGAAGATCGTACATGTATTTAAAATATTCAATGTGCCCGCCTTGATAAGAAGTCATTGCAATGCCCTGAACATCTTCCTGTATGGCGCAGTTTACCACTTCATCAACCGATCTGTTATGGCCAAGGTGAATAACTTCAGCTCCTGAAGATTGCAGGATTCGGCGCATGATGTTAATGGTTGCATCGTGTCCGTCGAAAAGTGAAGCAGCGGTTACAAAACGGATTTTATTTTTAGGCTTATAGATTTCTACTTGTTGCATACTATGGGATTTTAGGGGGCGGTATTCGCTGATTACCGATCCTTGTTTCCAAATATATTTGGTATGCAAATGTACTAAAATAAGCAGCTTAAATAGCGAATACCCTATACCGTTATGGCTTTTGGTTCAGCTATAAATTCTGCCCGAACTGCAGTAAATAACCGTTATTATCGTAAATGGCAAATTCCCTCATGCCATATTCGAAATCTTCGAGTGGGTAACAGATTTCGCAGCTATCTTTTAAACTTTCCCACAGTGCGGCAACTTCGTTTGTATTGATATAAAGTGAACCACTCATAATCGATTTGGGAATATTGCGATGCTCATTAGGGGTACAGAACATGATCTGTATATCATCTTTATGGAGGGTTAACCAACTCAGATCCTCAAGCTTTACATCACAAGTAAAGTTTAAAACTTCTGTATAAAACTTTAATGTTGCTTGCATATCATGCGACTCGAGCATGGGTGTAAGTTTGATTGCGGTGTAGTTTGACATAACCTAAAATAAAGAAAATAGGAAATTGCTGCAAATTACCGTCATTTCGAGCGGATAATTTATTGCATAAAATCAATATTGATGAATGAGAACTTGATGTATGCCTACCTCAAGCTACCGTCATTTCGAGCGGAGTGTAGCGAAGTCGAGAAATCTATGATGATAGATCTCTCCATTCCACTGCGTTCCAGTCGAGATGACGACTACATTAAAACAAAAAAACTACGCTGGCGAGCGTAGTTTTTTAAATTATTTATTTGTGATCTCTGTGATCGGTTCTCCAACATTACCATTTGGCATCTGAATATGGAGCAGTGATGCCAGTGTTGGTGCAATATCGGTCATGTAATGTGTTTTATTGGAAGCTCCGGCTTTGATTCCCCAGCCCATAAAAACCAGTGGAATATGTGAATCGTATGGGTTCCAGTTTCCGTGTGTGGTACCTGTACTACTACCGTTAAACCAGTTTGGTTGTAAAACATAGTAGATATCGCCACTTCTGCGGGCATTGTAGCCATTGGTAATCATCTTTTTCTGGATTTCCTGAATTGTGCTTTGCGATATTTTTGCAATATCTACTGCATTTTGGAATCCATCCAATCTTTTTAAGAATTCTACAGATGCCGATTTAATCACATCGAAACTTACATCACCTTTATCGGTTTTATCGTGATCGAAAATGATCTGATTGTTCATCGATCTTAAAACCACATTGTTTACTTTAAATTTATCATTTAAGTAAGCATTTAATTTGTTTGCAATATCACGGTCACTTACTACGCCCGAAGGTAATTTGTTCTCTTGCATAAAGCCTGGTACATGCGCGGCACCATGATCAGCAGTTAAAAATACCGTATAATTTCCTTTACCTACTTTTTTATCCAGGTAGTTGAAAAATTCTTCGAAATCTTTGTCTAAACGTAAATAAGTATCTTCTGCCTCTACTGAGTTCGGACCATAAGCGTGACCAACATAATCAGTAGATGAGCAGCTTACGGCTAAGAAATCGGTAATGTTATCTTGTCCTAAATCTTCTGAAAGGATCGCTAATTTGGCAAGATCTAAGGTGATGGTATTGCCGTAAGGTGTGCTTCTGATAGCATCGAAATTTTTATCAATATTTTGGGTAAGCTGATGAGGGAATGTGCTCGATTTGCCTTCGTAAGCTTTCTCATCTGCTGTACTATTAACATAGGTATTCATAGGATACAATGTTTCCCAGTTTTTTGCATAGAACTTGTTTGCTAATTTCAATTTATTGTAATCGGCAATCCAGGTTGGCACTTCTTTCATATAATAAGTACTGGTAATCCAGTTTCCGGTGCTGCCCTGATACCAATATGCTGCATTTGCCGCGTGGCCTGCCGGAAGGATTGAACCTCTATCCTTTAATGAGATACCGATTACTTTACCTTTAAAGTTTGTGGCTAACCTCAACTCATCAGTAATGGTAGTGGTCAACATATTTTTAGGAGACATATTTCCTTCAGATGAAGGTGTACTGCCAACAGTTGATACTGAGGAATCTTCTGTACAATATACATTTTTTTTGGTTTCAGGATCGTACCAGTCGTTACCAATAATGCCATGAACAGCTGGAACCGAACCTGTATAAATACAGGTGTGGCCGCATGCCGTATAAGTTGGTGTATAAGGAATAAAAGTATTTTCTACAGAAAAACCTTCATTGATTAATCTTTTAAAGCCACCATTGGTATAGCGGTTATAATAGCGGTATAAATAATCCCAGCGCATTTGGTCAACCACTAAACCAACTACCAATTTAGGGCGGGCAACTTCAGCAGCAAATGCTTTAGGCTGTGCTGTAGTAGGTTTTTTAGTTTGGGCTGAGGAGGGTGCGATCGAAAAAATAGAAATGGAAAAGATTAAACAGAATATTTTCTTCATTGTGTTTTAGTTAAAGGGCTAAAGTAATAACTTTTAAGTGAAGATGTTTTGAAGTTTATGTAAAGATTTTATATCGCTTCGGCTACTACAAATGTACTTCCACCAATAAAGACTAAATCTTTTTGATCGGCAGATTGTATGGCTTTTTCTTTTGCTTCTGCTACCGATGCATAACTGTTGCCATTTAGATTAAATGCTGCCGCCTGTTCTTTAAGCTCGTCTGCTGCCAAACCGCGTTCTAAATCTGGCTTGCAGAAATAGTAAGTGGCATTTTTTGGCATTAGGGATAAAACTTTCGAAATATCTTTGTCCTTAACCATACCAAAAACAACATGTAAGTTTTGATAAGGGGTTTGTGCGATGTTTTTAATCACCTCGGCAATACCAGCTTCATTATGGCCGGTATCACAGATCACCAAAGGATTTTTACTCAAGGTTTGCCAACGCCCCTGTAAACCTGTTTGTTTTTTAACCTGGCTTATTCCTTTATGAATCGCTTCCTGATCGATTTTAATTTCCGTTTTCTCGTTAAGTAGAGCGAGGGTTTCTAATACGGTTAAAATATTTTTGTGCTGATAAACGCCGGTAAGATCGCTTTGAAGCCCCTTGTATTTAATTTCACTATTCTGATAAACAGATAGGGAAAGTTTATTGTTCCTGATCTTAAAATCCTGAGCAGTTAATACGGCGTCAGCAAAAACAATTGGAGCAGCCACTGCTTTAGCTTTATTGATAAAAACCGGAGCAGATTCTTCCTGTGTTTCGCCAATAACGACTGGGATATTCTTTTTAATGATACCTGCTTTTTCGCCAGCAATTTCTGCAAGTGTATTGCCTAGCATATTCATGTGATCGAGGCTTATATTAGTGATGACCGAAATTTGCGGGGTAATGATATTGGTGGAATCTAACCTTCCACCTAAACCCACCTCAATTACGGCCACATCTACCCCGTGTTTAGCAAAATGATCGAATGCCATGGCAACGGTTACCTCGAAAAAGGAAGGCTCGGTTTTTTCGATCAATTTTTGTTGACCTTTTACGAACGATACGACTTCAGTTTTACTCATCATTTTTCCGTTGATGCGGATGCGCTCGCGGAAATCTTTTAAGTGGGGAGAAGTGTACAAACCTGTTTTATATCCCTGTGCCTGCAATACCGAAGCAAGCATGTGTGATGTTGAGCCTTTTCCATTTGTACCCGCCACATGGATACTTTTAAATTTATCCTGCGGATTACCCAGGGCTTCGCAAAGAATAATGGTATTGGTTAAATCTTTTTTGAAAGCAGATGCACCAACGCGGGTAAACATGGGGAGTTTACTGTATAAAAAATCAAGCGTTTGTTGGTAATTCATAATATGCATCAAATATAAGTTATTGAGGTTTGAAGTTCAAATTGGAGTTGCAGACTAACTTCTCAGTTTTGACGATGGATTGACAGCACAATAATAAAAATCAAGCTTTTGTTGGTAGTTTATCATTTGCATCCAATATAAGTTGGCTGGAGTTATTATGAAACGAAATGTTCAATGTTTTAATTAGTCACTAAGTCTATTTCATTTTCCCTTAAATAAAATCTTAGTTTAGATCTGGTTTTATCATATAAATGAAAAACGAACTAAAATTACCCCTAATCTTTAAGATTCTTCCCCCTTCTTTTTTTTCAAAATAGCTAATATTTGATTGAAAAATTTTTAACCAAATTCAACTAAAATGAAAAACTTATTAATTACCTGTTCTGCATTAGCCATGCTGCTATTTGGTGGATGCAAAAAAGCAATTGTACAATCTGTTGAAGGCTTATCAAATCAAAAACTAAGCAGCAATTTCAATAATTTTATTAGCACAGTAGGAACCATTTATTATGTTGATCCTTTAGGAGACGATAATAATAACGGTATGAGTACCAGTACACCCTGGAAATCCATTAGCAAAGTAAATACGGTTACTTTTGCACCCGGTGATCAGATTTTGTTTAAAGCGGATGGTGTTTGGACCGGAAATCTTGCCCCCCTGGGCTCTGGAAGTGCAGGAAGCCCCATTATTATTGACAAGTATGGAACGGGTAATAAGCCAGTTATAAATGGCGGTGGGCTAACTAATGGTTCAATAACACTTTTGCTTAACAATCAATCTTTCTGGGAAATTAATAACCTTGAAATTACCAATACGGTAAACTCAGGACAACAATATGCGGTAACAGGCATTAAAGTAAATAATTCTGCTACTACGGCAGCAAGCAATATTACCATCAATAATTGTTACGTGCATAATGTAAACTCAACGGGTTTTGGTACGCCCAATTATAATAAGGGTTCGGGCGGAATTATATTTACAGGTCTGATTAATAATGTGCTGGTTTTAAACTGCCATGTTAAAGATTGTGATATTGAGGGGATCAGAACATCCAGCTCAGTAAAAGCAGATAATGTAGTGTTTGAAGGTAATTTGATTGAAAATATTTATGGTGATGGTATTGTATTTAATGGGGTGAAGAACTCGAAAATTACGCATAATATTTTAAGGAATACCTGCAAAAGTGACGCGGCCAATTACGCTGCCTGCTGGACCTACGGCAGTTTAGGAACCATTATTTCATACAATGAGGTTTCGGGTATTAAAGGCGGTGGACCGTATGACGGACAGGCTTTTGATGCAGATATTGATACCAACGGAGACATTTTTGAATACAATTACTCACATGATAATGATCGTGGTTTTATGTTATTCATGCCCAGTTCACAAAATATTATTGTTAGGTATAACATTAGCGTAAATGATGTGAAGAACGCCAATTCTTCTCCGAGCGGTTCGAAACTTATTAATTATACCTCAAATTATACCACCAACAAAATATACAATAACACCTTTTATTCGAACGACAGCTTTACCAGAATATTTCAATACACCAATACCGCCAGTACTTTTGCATTTAACAGCACATTTAGCAACAATATAATTTATGCCACGGGAACCATTACCAGATTTTCGGACAGGCCCATAATGGCATCTGCTGTTTTTAAAAATAATTGTTTTTATCCCCAGTCTATCACTGCTGTAAATGGGCCTGCCGGAACTGTTTCAGGTAGTACTTACACCGATCCAAAATTTAATAATGCATCTTCTACCGGTACGCCTGCAGATTTTAAATTGCAAAAAACTTCTCCTCTAATTGCCGGGGCGGTTAATATTACTAATAATGGCGGAATTGATTATTTTCAAACTAATCTTCCCTTAAGCAATCCAGATGTTGGCTTTGCACAAAGCTCATACTCGTTTACAGGATTTGTTGTTAATGCCGATACCTATGTAAGAAACGGTACCTACGCCGACAATAATTACGGTACTGAAAATACGTTTATTGTAAAATCCGATGCAAGCTCTTATGCTAGAAAAGCCTATTTAAAATTTGATTTTTCTGCGCTGTCTGGTACCACGGTTTCTAATGCGAGATTGGTTTTAAACGCTTCATCAGTAAATACAGATCCTTCCAGAACAATCAGTGTATATACTGCAACAACAAATAACTGGACAGAAACCGGACTAACCTGGAATAATGCTCCTTTAAATAATCCATTAGTCAGTAGTTTTGTAGCCTATGGAGCGGATCGTTATTCAATTGATGTAACCAATGTCGTCAACCAAAATCTAAGTACAGGTAATAAAATTATAACCTTTGTACTTACCAATGATGCTCCAGCAAGTAGTAAGAGTGATATTTATTTTATCAGCAAGGAACAAATGAGCAATAAGCCTCAGCTCAATATAATTTTATAGTTATCATAAAAAAAGAGCCCAATATTTATCGGGCTCTTTTTTATTCAGAACGGTAATGATTCTACTTCACTTTAAAGTTGAACATTACAATCCCCGTTTGTACATCGGGTGCTGATTCTAATTTGTTTAAGCTTGCACCTAATACTGCCTGTTCACATTTCCGCCAAAGTGCTAAATCAGATAGGGTAGTGCCTTTTGCACCTGCACGGGCCTGAACCACTTTACCATTTTTATCTACGCGAATTTGAACAGCAATTTTTCCCGCACTTTGCCCGTCATCCTGTATCCTTGGAATATCGATAAATTTTCTGCTCGCCAGCGATAATTGTACATTGCCATTTCCAGAACCACCTTCTCCATAATTAGACGCCAATGGATCGCCATCTTTATCACCCTGGTTTCCTGGTGTTTTTCCAGTTCCATCTCCCTGCCCTTGGCCTGTATTCTTTTTGCCTTTGTAAAGCGCATTTTGGTTAATCACCGGTTTAGATGGCTTATCTTCAGTTACCGGAGTTGGTGCCGCAGTAGTCGGTTTTGTAGGTTTGGTATTTACGGCAATGGCATCTTCCGTATTTTGTGTCTGAATTTCCTTTTCAGTATTTTCTGTAGAGGTTGTTGGGGTTACTTTTTCTTCCGGCGTTACCTTATCAGGCGCTTTGCCATTGGCATTTGGATCTGCCGACGGTTCTTCAATACTGGTATAATCATCGCCCATTCCTTCTGCAGAAGTTCCATAATTTACAACCATACCACCCATACCCACTTCTTCAGGTGGCTGGAACGAGCCAATCACGATGAAAAAGCTGATTAACAATAAAAAGCCCATAATTCCGCTTGCTATGGCAATGGCCTTAGGGTAATTGTTTTCCTCGTTAGGTACGTTTTGTGCTTTGTAGTTCATTATTTTTTAGGCTCAACGGCTACAACAAGTTTTAATTTTAATTTATTGGCAATATCGTTTACTACAAATCCATCCTGATAAGTCACGTTACGCGATACATATAAAAGAATGGTCATATCTGGTGCCAATTTTTGGTATGATGCCAGTGTTGGCTCTAATTCTTCAATGCTAACGGGTTTCTTTTCAACGAAATATTTTAAATTTTCGTCTATCGTAACGGTAACTGCTTTTTTGGCGGTAGATTGCTGTCCGCTAGATGATTGCGGCAATAATAACTTAACCACGGTTGGATTTACCACGGCAGAGGCCAATAGGAAAAACAACATCAGGAAGAACATAATATCGTTCAACGCTGAAGTATGTACTTCTACCGATCCTTTTGTTCTTTTGCGTAAATTCATTATTTGCCTGGTTCTTCTAGTAAATCAATAAAATCAATTGCATCGGTTTCCATTTTAAGGATGATTTTTTCAACCATAATGTTTAAAATGTGATACAGTACGTAAGCAATAATACCGATAATCAATCCGGTTGCAGAAGTAATCATTTTGGTATATAAACCACCAGAAATGGTACCGATTTCGATCGCACCTTTTATTGATACCTGGTGGAAAATGGTAATTACCCCCACAATTGTACCGACGAAACCAAGCATTGGTGCAATACCTGCAACAATACCCAATATACTGATGTTCTTCTCTAATTTGGAAACCTCTAATTTACCAACATTTTCAATCGCACCTTCAATGTCTTTAATCGGGCGACCAATGCGTTTTAATCCTTTTTGCAACATGCGCGAAAGGGGAGAATTATTATTTCTTAAAAGCGACATTGCACCCTCTAAATTACCCGATTGGATATAAGACCTGATCTGACCCATTAGGTTCGATTCGTCTTTAGTTGCTTTTTTAATGGTTAAATAACGTTCAAAGAAAATAACTAAGGCTAACAAAGCTAAAAAAGCCAATGGAACCATTACCCAGCCGCCTTTAAAAAGCAGATCGATAAAATGTAGTTCTGGCTGAGGTTGTGTTACTGCTTGGTTAACCGCATTTGCTGTGTCTTGTAATGCTTGTGTGGTGTCCTGAATTAATAAAGTTATCATTATGGTTGTGTGTTGTTAAATATTTGTTGTACGTAAAACCCTTTTCCTTTTAGTTTTTTCTGTAAAATATCTTTCTGCTCCTCAGCCTCTTTTTGTGTTTTAAAACTCGCAATGCTTACTTTTTTCCATGGGCCTGCCATATTTGCAATTTTAGCATTTAAACCTCGGGCTTTAACTATGGCAATATATTTTTCGGCTCCGGCAACGGTTTTATAAGATGCAGCAATAACATCAAACGTAGAAGGACCAGTGTTTGGTACAACTTTATTTTCTTTTAGTGTTTCGGTAGCTGGCGTAGCTACAGGTTTTACCTCTACTTTTTTAGCTGAATCTGCTTTTTTCTGAACCTGATTGGCTTTTAAAATACTATCTGTTTTGGCTATTGAATCCTGTTTTGCTTTTAGGGTATCAACAGCAACCTTAGGCGAATCAATAATTACTTGTGCAGGCTTTACCGCTTCGGTTGTTTCACCTGTAAATAATTCTGGTTTAACCAAATAGGTTATTGCTGCAATAACAACCAAAGCTAACACTGCAATGGTAATCATCAACCAGGTAGACATACCTTGTCGCGTTTCGTCTCCATGTTCAATCGGATCGTGACCAAAACGGTTAGGGTGCTCAGCATGTTGCTCTTTTATAAATGCGGGGGCTTCAATTACAGGTTCTTCTTTTTTAGCTTCGTCTTCTAAATTGATGTATGTTTTTGGTTCTTCAGTTTCTGACCTAAGCGAGAAACGACCTGGATGTTCGCTTTGCGGGATAACCGTTTCTGGTAACGCTATAGTATTGG
>Ga0182006_1001470_pt1 | contig 14177 bp, 4 predicted proteins | sample Sormic07211104_1_FD_123022 | JGI IMG/M metagenome (GOLD analysis project Ga0182006, IMG submission 123022) | Rhizosphere microbial communities from Sorghum bicolor, Mead, Nebraska, USA - 072115-104_1 MetaG | ecosystem: Host-associated > Plants > Roots > Rhizosphere | place: USA: Nebraska...
ATAAGTAATTAACGGAACTGCACCGCTATAACCTGGCAAAGCCATAAACATAAAGCTACCATTTGCATTAATCGTAATGGTTCCCACACCTGGGATAACCACCGCATCTCCTGGAGTTTGTGTACCTGCAATACCCGCAATAGTATAACCGTTAACGGTTAGGGTTTGTCCATCTACATCAATATCATTTGATAATAATCCTGGTGTTGCAATGGTTAATTGTTCGCCTTGTTTAATACTGGCCACGTCATTACCCGCAATTGGCACATCATTTACAGGTGTGATGGTGATGTTTACGTTTGCATCTAAATCTGCATAAGTTGTGCCATCAAAACCATTCCATTTAAACGTGGTATTTCCATTAAAGTTAACAGTTGGCACAAAAGTAATTGAAGCCAAATCTGCAACATCTATTTCTTGGTTTACGGTAATGTTAACACCCGATAATTTTAAATCTCCATTTGCGGGCACACTCACAATCTTGATTTTTGTAAGTGCATTACTTTCAACATCTGTATACTTACTTGTAAAATCAGTGGCAACAAAGTTGATGGTTGCATCCTCTGCTCCTGTTTTAGGAACATCGGTAACCATTGGTGGGTCATTTACTGGATTAACAGTAATGGTTAAGGTTGCTGTTGCGGTTCCGCCATTGCCATCACTTATAGTATACGTAATTACAGGTACTCCGCCATTGAAATTAGCGACTGGTGCAAAAGTGTAGCTACCATCTGCATTGATGGTAATACTGCCCACACCTTGAATGGTAAATGCAGAACCAATAGTTGGCGTACCCACAATTCCAACGTAGGTAAAACCAGTAACCGTTAAAGTTGTTCCAGCATCAATATCACTATCGTTTGCTAACAATCCATTTATTGCTGTTCTGGTTAAGGTTGCATCTTCTAAAATAGTGGCTGCATCATTTGTAGCAACTGGATTATCATTAACTTGCGTAATGGCTAAGGTAAGTGTAGCGGTAGTTGATGTTGTGCCGTCACTTACGGTGTAATTTATTATTGGTACTGGCCCGTTATAATTTAACGATGGCATGAAAATGTAACCTCCATCAGCCGAAATATTGATTGTACCGACCCCTTGAATATTTACAGGGGCAGCAATGTTTTGAGTTCCGGAAATCCCTGCAATTGTATACCCCGTTATAGTTAATGCATTTCCATCAGGATCTGTATCATTTGACAATAGGCCTGTAGTAGGCGATGCCGTAACGGTTAGAGTTGCATCTTCAGCAATAGAATTTGTATCATTAACCGCAACTGGAGCGTCATTTACTGGAGTTATGGTAATTGTTAATGTTGCTGTTGCTGTACCTCCAATACCATCACTAATAGTATACGTTAATACTGGAACCGGACCGCTATAATTTGTTAATGGAATAAATTGTCCACTTCCATCTGCATTTATAATAGCAGAGCCAACACCAGGTATAGTAAAAGGGGCTCCTATAATAGGGGTGCCCACAATCCCAGGATAGGTAAAGCCAATAACCATAAGTGCATTTCCATCCGGATCTGTATCATTAGCTAGTAAACCAGCTCCTGCACCAACTATTAATGTATTGTCTTCTAAAATGGTAACGCTTTCACTTGCAGCTAAAGGCACATCATTAACAGGGTTGATGGTAATGTTTACATTATCAGTAGCAACTGCATAAGTTGTTCCGTCAAAGCCATTCCATTTAAATGTTGTAGTACCGTTATAATTGGCATCTGGCACAAAAGTGATGTTGTTTAGGTCTGCCAAAACAATCTCTTGACCAGCAGTTATGTTAACCCCATTTAATTTTAGTAAGCCATTTGCTGGTAAGGTTACAACCTGAATTTTAGTTAAAGTGTTGCCATCAACATCTGTAAAACTATTGGTAAAATCTGTATCAGTAAAACCGATGGCTGTATCTTCATTTCCGGATTTTACTATACTTGATACTATTGGCGCATCATTAACAGGCGTAATCGTAATGTTCACGTTAGCAGGGGTAGCGTAACCGGTTCCGTCATTTGCATTCCACCTGAAAGAAGTGCTGCCATTAAAATCATTACCAGGTACAAATACTAAATTCGGAATATCAGCAGCCTGTATCTCCTGCCCTGCAGTAACCAATGAACCATTCAAAAGCAAAACACCTTGTGCTGTTGTTGGCAAATTGCTAATCTGGATCTTACTTAAAGCATCCCCCTCTGGATCCGAATAATTAGTTGTAAAATCATTTAAGGTAAAGGCAATCTGAATATCTTCTGATGTAGTTTTACCAATTGGAGAAAGTGTGGGTAAATCGTTAACAGAGGTTAATGCGATGTTTATATTGTTATTAGTTGCCGCATATTCAGTTCCATCGTTTCCATTCCATTTAAAGATAATTGGACCATTGTAATTAGCAAAAGGCTCAAAAGTAAGCTGAGCTAAATTAGCTACCGGAATTTCTTGATTTACAGATGCTGCAACTCCATTCAATTTTAATATACCCTGCGATGCCGGAGGCAACGTTTCAATTCTAACTTTTGTTAGGGCGTCTCCATCCGCATCGGTAAATTGACTGGTAAAATCTGTTGCCGCAAAGGTTAAAATTACATCTTCAGCCCCTGTTTTACCGATAACTCCAACAACTGGTTTATCATTAACAGCAGCTATCGCTATGATGATATTTGCTGGCGATACAGCGTAATCTACCCCATCACTTCCGTTATAACTAAACGAGACATTGCCATTAAAATTAGCGGTTGGCACAAAAGTGATCAGCGCTAAATCGGCAACTGATATTTCTTGGTTAACAGTAACATTTACACCATTCAGTTTTAATAAACCTTGAGCTGGTGTTGGCAAAGTAATGATGCTAACTTTAGCCAAAGTACCATCTACATCTGTAAACTGATTGGTAAAATCAGCAGCTGTAAATGGAACGGTTGTATCTTCAGTTCCTGTTTTATTAATATTTGCAACAACCGGAATATCATTAACAGCTTGAATATTTAATATTGTTGTTTTTGTATCTGTTAAAGGCGCACCACCTGTGTTGCCCAAATCATTTATCAACGTTGTTAAGGTTACGTTTCCATTTAGGTTGGCAAATGGCGTGAATGTTAATTTGCTAGCCGCGATAAATGCATTTATATTTGCGATGCTTCCCGAAATTGAAATTGATGTTGTACCTGAACCTCCAATCACAATACCCGTTTCGCTCGTTGCTACAAATGTACCCTGGTTCGTTGGAACGCTTAGTGAAGCTGTTACAGAATTATTGCCGGCATCACGGTCTACAAAACTAATTCCTGTAATTGTTTTTGGCGTATCTTCTGTTAACACAATAGCTGCTGGTACAGTTGCTACCGGAGCGATGTTATAATCTTCTCTCCAATCTCTTTCTGATGTACCTGGTGTATCTAAATTAGGGAATGAAGTTGGCGTCTGTCCGTTAGTTGGATTAAATGCCGCATCGTTGTTATCAAAGTTATTGTCTAAACCATCTTTATCGGCATCGGCACCTGCTGCAACGATATTTGCCACACCATCATTGTCCGTATCGTATGCTTCTATGGTATCACTATCACCGTCATTATCAGCGTCTAAGTCTAAATAATCTGGTTGGTCTGCATTGTCGCTATTTACCGGAGTTAAGCCAGTAGTCGCTTCATATGCATTATCCAAACCATCACCGTCTGAGTCAATTCCAGTCGGAGCAATATAGTTTGCTGTAGTTTGTGCTTCAATGTTATCAGGAATACCATCACCATCAGAATCCAAATCCAAGAAATTAGGGATTCCATCTCCGTCAAGGTCACCAGCACCTTCAACAGCATCCAAAATACCATCATTGTCCGAATCGATATCTAAATAATTCGCAATACCATCACCATCTGCATCTTTCACCGTCATCGGTGTTCCAGAAGGATCGCCAGTTAAACTACCCGTATTGTTATTATAATCATCAACCAAATCGTTGATTCCGTCATTATCAAAGTCATTGGTAAAACCTATACCAGCTTTTCCATCACCATCAGGGTCTGGCCCACCATTTTCGATTACATCATTAATACCATCATTATCAGAATCTAAGTCCAAGAAATCTGGAGTACCGTCGCCATCTTTATCTCTTGGTGTATAACCGCCATTTGCAGCTAAGGGAATTCCATTGGCATCAACCTTGTTTCCAACTAAACCAATTCCTGGTAAGCCATTGTTGTCTGGATCCGAGCCACCAGCTTCAATTACATCTGGAATACCATCACCATCGGAATCAAGATCATGGTAATTTGGCAAACCATCTCTACCGCCTGTATCCAATATACCGTCTACTGTATCTAGAATTCCATCATTGTCATCATCTAAATCTACCCCATCCGGCACACCATCTTTATCATAATCTGTTGATGCCCTCCAATCTTTTTCACCGCCTGGAACTTGTGTATTTGGCATACTTGCTGGTGTCTGACCGCCATTTGTAGCATACCTCGTTACATTCGGATTTCCATTATCATTATCATAAATATCTGCCAGACCATCGTTATCTGCATCTGGCAAAACATCCATTATTCCATCAGCACCGTTCGCACCGGTTTGATTGTTTTTCAAATCAACTTCTAATGCACTTACGACTGCATTTTCCAACCAATCTCTAAACCCATCATTTTCAGCATCGGTATCTACATAATCTGGCGCACTTCCCCCATCAATATTCGAGTAACCAGAAGCCACCCCTCCATTATTTATATCGTAAGCATTATCAATGCCATCTCCATCTGTATCTATGCCTGTCGGCGCAACATAAACTGTTGTGGGCAATCCTTCAATGTTATCAATGATTCCATCATTATCTGCATCAATATCCAAATAATTAGAAAGGCCATCAAAATCGCGATCCTGATTAAACAAACTGCTAAGTGCTACAAAATCCGGGTCATTTAAATCTGATAAACCATCTCCATCCGCATCTACTGTAGCCCCAGTTCCAATTATACCATCATTATCACCATCTACAATATAGAAAGCAGCTTCGTAATTATCTGGAATACCATCTGCATCTGAATCAAGGTCTAGGTAATTTGGCTTGCCATCTTTGTCCTTATCTTGAATTACCAGGGCGGTTCCACCAACTGCTGGGTCTAATGAATCTAACAGCCCATTTCCGTTAGCATCGACAAAGGCGCCTACACCAAATTTTCCATCCTTATTGGTATCGTTATTTGGATTTCCGTTTGATTCAATGGCGTCCACAATGCCATCATTATCAGAATCTACATCTAAATAATTCGGAATGCCATCTCCATCTTTATCGGTAAGGCCTTCAACAGTATCTGTTATACCATCATTATCATCGTCCAAATCAATTGTATCGGGCACACCATCTCTATCTGAATCTATGGTTAAGTTAACAGCGGTAGAATTAACTGCAGCACAAGCATTATCAGATTGTGTGATGGCTGCCCTATACTTATAACCTTCCATAGTTTGGTTAACCTTGGTAATGGTTAGCGAAGTAGTTGTAGCACCACTGTAAGTTGCGTTATTGGTGATATTGGTAAAGTTTATACCATTATCGGTACTTACCTGCCATTGAATTTGACGTGTACCTGAACCCCCGGTTGCAGCTACTGTCATAGTAACATTACTTAAGGCTCTTACATTTTGATTAACGGGTTGAGCAGAAATTGTACTCGCTGTGCCAACTGTAATTACAACTGGAGCTGTAGTAGCAGATTGGCAAGCTACTGCCCCTACTGTTGATACTGTGGTTCTCCGATATTGCGTAGTTTGAGTTAATACACCAGGTGAATAAGTTGATAAATTGGCTCCAGAAATAACTGTCCAACTTGTTCCGTTTAAAGAACTTTCCCAGATGTAAGATAATGTTCCGCCACCGGTTCCATTTGCTGTCGAAGTGATTGGAGCAGCAGCTGTATTTGAACAGATAGTCTGATTGGCAGCAATTGTTCCAGCAGTTATCACGCCTTGTACCGTAACGTCAATACTAAAAGTATTACCAGAACAATTGTCTAATACAGGCGTTACCACATATCTAACGATAGCACTGGCTGATGATGAATTTGTTAGTGTCTGACTGATTGGTGCTGAAACCGAAGTCGCTTGATTGCTAAAACCCGTAACTCCTGTTCCACTAAGAATACTTGCTGTCCAAGTGTATTTTAGGTTAGCATTTGATGTAGTTGGAGAAACAGAGAATGAACTACCACTACAAATAGCAGCAGGATTAGATGCAGACGCAGTGATTGTAGGTCCAACTGTAACAGTAATGGTAAATGCATTCCCAGAACAACTTCCATTTGTTGGCGTTACCGTATAAATTAAAGTTGCGGTTGTTGTTCCTGTATTTGTTAACGTCTGACTAACCGATGTTGCTGCTGTTCCGCTAGTTGCTCCTGTAACCGTACCACCAGAAATTGAAGGTGCCGACCAGGTATAAGTTGTTCCTGCAGGCGCTTCAACCGGTTGAAAATTGAAAGTGCCACTAACACACAAATTATAATTTTGATTAGCGATAACCGGTCTTTGCGTAACACTAACCGTAAATGGTGAAGATGCAGCTTCAACGCAACCGCCGCCTGTAACAATTGCCCTATAGGTTGTGGTTACATTTAGGTTGGTATAACTTAAAGTTGTTGTGGTATTTGCAGGTGTATAAGTAATCCAAGTTGTACCCCCATCTGTAGAATATTCCCATCTTACTACAGATGCGGTTGTTCCACTCAAAAGTAACGTACCATTACTTCCACTACAAACACTTGCCGTTCCAGTGATAGTACCGGTCGATGTGATAACAATGGTATGAGTCGCAGTTTTAGGAGAACATCCAGCAGCAGAAGCGGTTACGATTGCTGTTCCTGAGAACAATGAAGAAAACGTTACTTCACCAGTTGCGGCATCAATTACAGCTTGCTGACTGTTTGTGTTAATGCTATAAGTTATCCCAGTTGAGTTTGTTGCTGTTGCAGAATAAGTTTGAGTTCCTGCACCCTGACACCTGGTAGAAGTCAAACCGGCTGCAAATACTGGCGTTGCCACTATTCCATTTACTTGAATGGTTCCAGATGCCGATACGTTCGGACTACCGCCCGTTGAAGTAACAACATAACCTTTTGGCCCAGTTGTAGTGGCTGTTGGTGTGCCAGAAATAGTTAAAACTTTTGTCGTGCTATTATAACTTGCCGTAACTCCAGCAGGTAAACCTGTTACATTTGCCCCCGTCGCCGTTCCTCCAATTGCATACGTAATGTTGGTAATAGCCGTATTGACACATACGGTTTGCGCATCACTTGGCGGCGTGGTAGAAGAGGTTAAAGAAATTGAAGTAATAGGAACAACAGTAACCGAACTTACATCATTTGTGGTATTCGCATCCGATTGGGAACCCGTTATCGTTGCAGTATTGGTGTAATTGCCTGATGAATTCACCTTTGCTGTAACCACTAAGGTAGCTGAACCATTTGGCCCTAAGGAACCAATATTCCAAACTCCAGTAGTGCCACTGTACGAAGTTCCTGTTGAGGCAACACTACTGATAAATGTATAACCAGACGGCAATAAATCATTAACCGAAACCCCCAGTGCAGTACCTACGCCACTATTTGATGCAGTTAAGGTAAAACGGACCGTACCATTTATCGGTGGATTTGGATCATCAACTGTTTTAGTAATACTGCGATCTACGTTACAAAGTGCAACCGTAATCGGCACTGATTGTGCTGATATACCACAACCTAAATTCGTGGTTAATGTATAAGAACCAGATTCTGTAGGTGAATATGTACGGTTAGTCGCACCCGTTATAGGAAGACCGTTTAGATACCATTGATATGGACCAACAGCACTTGGGTCTGCTGAAAGCGTTGCATTGGCGCAACTTGCTTGGGTTAAGATCGGTTTAATTGATTGTTCCGGTAACGGCGTAATAAAATTCGACATTGAGTAACCCGCTCCGCTTTGAACCAATACTGCATTTACCCTTGACCCACTTGTAAAAGTTAATGATGAAGGCGTACCAAGATTTATATTGGTAAAGTCTATTAAGTAAATACCTGTACTTCCCAATTGTCTTCTCACACCTACTCCAGCAACCGATTCTAAATCTGTATTGGTATAATTTGTAGTCGCACTGCCTGTAGTGGTTAATAATATTTTCTCTGTTGCACTTTTGGTTGTGATGTAGCCAAAATATGGAAGATCTGCCCCATTTTCGTGTCTGAATTTGTATGTTTTAGCAATCAAACTTCCACCGCAACTGGCAATTGGTGCCAAGGTCAACATGTCAACCTCGCAATTATTTGCTGTACCAGAATAAGCAACTACATTTTTTGTCGCGGAGATTTTTGAAGCAGAATATTGTATACCAACCTGATTAGCACCATTTGCTGTAGCACCAGGAATACCATTGTTTATTGTTACAAAACTGCCTGCAGCTACAAGCGTATAACTATTTGTACTAGCTAATGTTCCGTTTAAATTGTAATTGGTAACGGTAACCGTGGTGTTTGGTAAAGTTGCCACAATAGTAGTTTGTTCTGCTACGTTGTTACCTGCACTTCTAATGACTAAGTATTCGTTCCCCAGTGAGTTAACTGGAGGCACAGGGTTATAAACCCCGTCTCCGCAACCAAGCGGTGCATCTATATGTGCGCCAGAATTCATTACTGCAGATGCAGAGCTTTCTACTAATGAACCTATTGCAGTTTGAAAAAGATAACTTTGACCTGCATTTAAAGTAACCAATGCAGTACCATTTAACCTAATGGTAGTATTGTTCTCGAGAGCCATTATGCTATAAATTGGCCTTTGCGTTGAAGAACCCAAGGTTCCATCACGGTAATATCCTACCCTAAAAGCTGTACCGATAGCTGCATCGCCGAAACTAAATAACGCTGCATTTCCCTTACCATTAGCATCATTAAAAGAATCTGAGGCCACATTTCTTACATTTACAGAAATGGGATTGTTTCCTTCAACAATCATCCCTCTGTCCGAAAGAATTGTATTTAGTGTATTTAAAACAACAGTATTCGGATCACCCACAAAACGATAAACCGCAGGAGCATTAGGTGTTGGGGTAAGTGTAGCCACTGTGGTGCCGTCACTCTTTTTTACAGTTACAGTGGTATTAGCCACATTGGTTGTGACAACAAGTTCATTCGCTCGTGTCCAGTATTGCCAAGGCGCAGGTGCAATGTAATGGGTTTTGTAAGTTTGAGCTGAAGCGGACCCCAAATTCAACAGTAATGAAGAAAAAAGAAAAATGAGTAAATGAATAAAACATTTAACAATTTTTTGCGTTAAGTTAATGTTATGGCAAGGAAAATTTCGTGCGACAACACACGGAGAGGGTAAACTTTTATTCATACACGGGACGATAGGAACTGCACCATTTGGGATGGTACATTAATTTTTAATGTCTGTTGGTTATAAATCTTTTACGAAAATTTAAACCTTTTGGTTTTAGAATAAATTACCTATTACCTGTATGCACACAGAAGGGTGCAATAGGTTGCAAGATATTGCATTATTTTGACAAAAAACAGCTATAAATAATAAATAGATACAACTATTTGCTCTAAACCCGCAATTAGATAAGGAGGTAGTGATGAGGAAAGCACTAAATATTTTATGTTTTTTCATGAGTTTTTCTCAGTTTTCTATTTCAAATTTTCACCAAAGACACCAACCAGTTTAGCTACAGCCTGATTTACATATTCAGGTTTCCAGTAGGTTTGTATATGCGTTGCGCCATCAAGTAAAAAGAGTTCTTTGGTGTCGATCACTTTCTGCCTGTATTTTTGGGGAATCTGGATGAGCGCTGCCTCAAGGGACATCTCTTCATCTGCAGAGTAGCCATGCAGTTCTTTCATACGTGCAGATGTAACAATATGCTTTCATTTACAGAAAATTAAAGCTCTCCGAAATTGAATAAGTAAGTGCTAGAGTAGAAATTGCGTAAAATTCGCGTATTTATCCCTTTACATCTAACGTACAATTACAAGCAAATGTGTTTAATCCCTAGGAATCGGATGTAATAATCGCGATCTTGTAAACCTACCTATCATCCCCACCTATGCAGAACAAAAGCGAACAGATTAATGAACTCACGCAGTTAAATGAGGACCTTGAAAACTACTTTGCCAATACCATCATCCCGCAGCTCTTCGTTGATGCACAGCTTACCTTAAGAAAATTCACACCACCCGCAATGAAACATTTCAGGTTAAAGCATGACTATATCGGAAAGCCGATGGAGGAGATCAAGGAAAATTTCAGGTATCCTACAATGATCGAGAACATCAAAAATGTGATCGCTACGGGAAAGATCCTGGAAAAAGAAATCCAGACTACCGATCTGCGCTGGTTCCAGATGAACATCCTGCCCTACATTATCCGAAAGGAAAACAGGACAGATGGCGTGATCATTACCTTTGTTGATATCACCTCCCGGATCAGGGACCTGAAAGAACCGGAAAGAATGCTCGCAGAATATGAGCTTTTGCTAGATACCATTGCGCACGATATAAAAAATCCCATCCATGCACTTGGGCTAACGGTGCAGATGATCAAAAAACTACCTGACGGAAGCATGGAAAATTTCCCCCTGCTGATGGAAAACCTGGAGATGAGCGTGCTGGATATGAAAAAAGTGGTGGAAGATCTTGTCGACTCACACTGGCGACGCCTCCGCTATCAAGCTCCTGAAGAACTGCTAGACTTCCATAGTATTTTAGATGACGTAAGGCTTACCTTGTCCCATCAGGTACTGGAAACAGGAGCCGTCATCACACACAACATTAAAGTTCCCGAAATTACCTTTGTGAGACGGAAGCTCAGGAGCGTGCTCTACAATCTGCTGAGTAATGCCATCAAATATACCCCACCAGAGAGGTCCCCTGAAATCCAGGTCAGTACATATGAATGTAGCGGATACGTGGTTCTCAGTGTTTCTGATAACGCTATCGGTATCAGTGCGGAAGAACAGCAGCTCATCTTTCAGAAATTCCAGCGCATAAAAACCGAGACAGAGGGATCTGGTGTAGGGTTGTATCTGGTTAATACCATCATCAGTTCTGCGGGCGGCAAAATCGAGATCGAGAGCGAAAGCGGAAAAGGCTCGGTATTCAAGGTATATTTAAAGCAGACGGCCCAGTAGCCGGAGACTATAAAAGCCGCTGAGCCAGGCCGGCGTCCGCTGAACAGTCAGCATGTTACGCGGCAAAAAAAGCTTGCCCACAATACAGTCTTTGGGATTTTGGCTAATCTAGTCAGGATGTCTCTTTGAAACACGCTCATCAAGAACAGTTTCCCCTAGGTGTACCCTCGTAATGGATGCGCAGAGTTTTGTTATATCCCCATCTTTTAAAAGATAACCTTTTGCGCCTACGGCAAATGCCTTTTCGGCGAATATATATTTATCATGCATGGTGAGGATTACAACATCCATGTTCTGATAAAGCGATCTTATCTCAGCAGTGAGTTCGATCCCGTCCATCCCGGGCATGTTGAGGTCAGCGAGCACAATATCAGGGCAAAGACCGCTAGCGAGTAGCCTGAGTGCGGCGTTTCCATCTTCAGCGCTTCCTACAACCTTCACCCCTTTTTCACTTGCCAGTAGCATGGCCATGGTTTTGCGTACTACCGCATTGTCTTCTACTAATAAAATATTGATCATAAAAATATCAGGTTAACTTAACGGCACGGCACGTTTACCCTTGCCCATTATTGCAGCCTTAATTGCCATCCAATTCAAGTGGTAGCCTTACTTCAATAACTGTGCCTTTACCCTCCGCTGTATTTATATCCAGCCTGCCCTTTAACAGTTCTACTTTGTTCCTGATCGAAAGCAGGCCAATACCTGATTTGCTGGGTGTTGTCGCGGGCATTCCCTGTCCGTTGTCCTTTACGGCAATCAGGACACTGCCCTCATCAACCCTCACCTCTACCTCAGCGATGGTAGCCCTGGCATGTTTTACCACATTGATCATCAGCTCCTGAACGGTACGGAACACAGCCAGCTCAATGTAGTTATCAAGGTTGATTTTAGCCAATGCAACCCGGCAATTAAATCTGACGCTGTCCTGTAACTGATCACACACGTCCTTGATTGCGGCGTCGAGGCCGAACTCGGCAAGTACCGTTGGCATGAGTTCATGAGATATGCGCCGGATATCATTAATGGAATCAGACAATAATTTCTCCGTATAGGCTTTTGATTCGTTAAACCGGTCTGGCTTTTCCCTTGCCACATCGATTGTAAGGTGGTTTATAGCCAGTCTTGTTCCATAAAGTAGCTGGCCAACACCATTATGTAAGCTCTCCGAAATCCGTCGCCGTTCCTCCTCCTGGGTGGATAGGGTTATCCGGAATATTTCTTGCTGCTGCCTATTTTCCATATCGCGCAGCTTCATTTCTGCTTCCCGCATTGCTGTGATATCCATATCTACCCCCAGCATGCGCACAGGGTTATTGTCCTCATCACGGATCACGGTAGCCTTTAGACGGACAGCCTTGATAATTCCTTCAATAACCAGCTCTATTGTTTCCTCAAAATCCTCATCGCCGTTCCGTATATGCTCCACGATTTTTTCAGCGGTAGGACGGCATTCTTTAGTGGCATAATGAAGATAGATATCAGGGCTAAGCTCTTTTCCTACCTCAAGGTTAAAAAGGTGGTACATGCGCTGCGAACAGGTAAACTTACCGTTCAGCAAGTCATAGTCCCAGCTACCGATGCCAGCCAGTTCTTCAGACTGCTGCAAGAGTGCAAAAGCGCGTACACGATTATCTTCCAATACTTTTCGCTCAGAAATATCCAGACTTGTGCTCACCAGCAGATCTTCCCCCTTAACGAACGTGGTGGAATACCACATATCTACCCCTTCATGGATAAATTTTTGTTCTATCTGGACCGGAATACCTGTTTCGAATGTTTTGACCATCAGCTCAAAAACGCCAGTCTGATCCTTACCTGAAAACAGTTTGCTAAACAGCTTCCCGACTAGTCCCTTATGGCCATAAGCCCTTTCCATTTTTTTATTGACACTTACAATATTAAAATCCGTAATCTTACCTTCCGCATCCAATACCGGTGCAAAAACCGACATCCCGATCAGCGTAGTATCGTAGATGGTTTGCAGCAGGGCATAATTTTCCCTCAGCTCTTGTGTACGGTCTCCCACTTCCTTTTCAAGTACTAAGCGGTACTTTTCTTCCGAAAGCCGTAATGCCTCTTCTGACTCTTTTCTTCCTGTTATGTCAAAAAATGTGATAACCACGCCGTTGATCCTGTCTTCAGCAGTACGGTAGGGCAATAACCTCATCATAAAATGCCGCCCATCGTTCGTGGTCACTTCCCGTTCCACAACGGTCAGTTTCTCCAGAACTGCCTCGGTGTCCTGCACCAGACCGCTGTACTGCAGCTTATTGGTAATATCTGTAACAGGACGGCCATAATCGCCTGTCTTTAGGTTGAAAATATCTTGTATGGCCGGTGTAAAAAGCCTGATGGCGAAACTGCGGTCAAGGAATATGGTTCCCACATTTGCAGAATTAATGAGATTCTGAAGGTTATTGCTGGTCATACCGGTTTCATCGATTTTGACCTTCAGTTCCTGGTTTACCGTACGGAGCTCTTCGTTAATCGACTGGAGCTCTTCTTTGCTGGTTTCAAGTTCTTCAGCTGCCGAACGAAGTTCTTCGTTCATGGCCTGTAATTCTTCGTTCGAAGCTTTGAGCTCCTCTGCCTGGTATTCGTACTGTTCTATCGAAGTGCGGAGCTGGACCTTCAGGCTGATCAGTTCTTCTTCCAACTGCCTGGCCAGTGGCTCGTCTGAGGCCACCTTTATGGTTGTACTTTCATGGAAAGGCTCCTCGGAGGGTTTAAAAATAACGAGGATAAAACCTTTAAGGGTATCTCCCTCCTCCAACACCGGACGGATCTGAATATCTAGAGACCGTGGTTCTGCATCACCAGATACTTTAATGTTCCGGGCTTCTACAACTCTTTTATGCTGTACAGCCTGATAAAGTACAGAACGCAGTTCCAACCTGATTTCAGGACGAACTATATTAAATACCAAATATTTTAGACTATTTAATTTCTCCTATGGCATAATTGTCAACATAGTCGCTTTTCGAAATGACTACCGCAAAAGCCTGTCTCAACAATTTATTTA
>Ga0182006_1001475_pt1 | contig 14156 bp, 17 predicted proteins | sample Sormic07211104_1_FD_123022 | JGI IMG/M metagenome (GOLD analysis project Ga0182006, IMG submission 123022) | Rhizosphere microbial communities from Sorghum bicolor, Mead, Nebraska, USA - 072115-104_1 MetaG | ecosystem: Host-associated > Plants > Roots > Rhizosphere | place: USA: Nebraska...
AACTATAAACGGGCTTGGGTAATGCAATCGTTTGTTTAATGGATCTTTTATATACAAATATGCATTTGCAAACACTAAAGCAACACCAATAACCAGTGTTAGAACCAAATATATCTTTTTCCTATCCATTTAATATTACATTATACCATAAGCTGTACTAATTACATTGCCATTTGCATCCAACAATTCAGCAATAGAATTTCCATATTGTGACCCAACGGTAAGTCTAAAAGTTACATTTCCGTTATAACCCGAATTAATCAGGTCTCCCTCTAAATTACTCCAGCTCATATTCTGAAAGGTTATAGCTTGCCCCATTACCTGGGCTCCCCAGCTTGGACAATACCCCAAAATATTAGTTAGGATACCATTATGGGTTTGAATATCACTAATCATATTATATGCTTGCAGATGAGTCATAACTTGTGTACCAACAAAAGTACCAAATATATCTATCGAAGTTGTTGATGGCAATGGCGTTGTCCCACCACCTGTATTGCCATCGCCGCCTGATCCGGTACCGCCACCAGTCCCTCCTCCACCTGTTCCTCCCGAACCTCCACCTGATCCATTTCCATATTGTATATGAGCCCAATTATAAAGATTGTCTAGCATCATTTGCTGTGCAACAGCATCTGTAAATTGTCCATGGTTTGTACCACTACCAATAATCGTAACCGTGTTAAGGTAAGCAGTCCAGCTATCACCATTATCAAAACTTAAATATAATACGCCATTTACTGTTTTTTCCAAAGGCTCTGGCTCAGAAAAATTACCGTTTGGCATCTCAAACATCTGCATGGTGCTGTTCCAAACCATTCCAGCAGGGCCTCTGGTAACAGTTACATTTCCATTATTTTCATCAACTGTAAACACAGTATTGGAATCATAAGGATTTGTCACGTACAAACCGCCTTTAAGTTCATTTAGATCAGACAAAACAAGGGGGGAGAATGAATTACTTAATTCATTAAATGAGAGGCGTCTCTGCTTCATGGTTTAGATTTTTTTTGCGTTTATTTACAAGTTTAAGTTTATAATTGACATTGCCAATTATTTATACTAATAAAAGAAATGTATTCGACTAATACAAAAATATCTTGGCTTTTACTTTTTCAACACATATTTCAAATTATCAAAAAACCGCTCTATCAAACGCCTGTCATTGGTAATAACATCCGCGGTACCTTTTGCTTCAGATTTAAAATCCAGCTGCTTTCCGTAATTGGTTTTTAATTGATTGGGAAAATCAACCAATATCATATAAGTATCAATGTCGCTTTTTTCGGTCTTTGTAATTGTAGTTGTTAAAGATATGGAGTTGACTTTCCCTGTTATCGACCCGTATTCCAAATATGGAAAATTATCTAGTTTAACAATCACTTCCTGCCCCTCTTTGATTTTCCCAGAGCCGTTTTCAGGTAGAATCAATTGCCCAAAAACTTCGTTCTCTTTTGCAATAATTGTGAAAACTTGCTCACCAGTCTGAACAAATTGATTTTCGGTGTAAAATTTCAAAAACTGAACTTTTCCGTTAAAAGGGGATCTAAAAACGTATTTCTGCTCCCAGCTCTTAATATTATCTATCAAATCATTATAAGCAGAAATAACTGCCATGTGAAGCTCTTTATTTTTTTCTGGTTTTTGGATAGATAATTCTTCTCTCTTACCACCTGTCTGATGCTCTGATTGCCTGGAAGTGATCATATTATTTAACGCGCTCTGATAACTATCTTTAGCGGCAATGTAATTCATTACTGTCTTATCAAACTCAGATTCGCTAATTACTTTTCTCGCAAAAAGGGTAGAATCACGCTTATAAAATTTATAAACATATTTTACATTATTAATACTTATATCAACTCGATTTTTTGCCGCATCAATAGCATCTTTTTGCTCAGACTGAATGGTTTGCAAATTTAAATCCTGCTTTTCCAGAAGTTTGTCTTCTTTGTAATTTATGTAATCTTGTAGGCTATTTACAAATGCATAATATTTTAAATTTAAATCTCCCATGGAGAAATTAGCTGGCAGCCTCTTAAAGATTCGGATAATGGTATCCGCATTTGGGTTATACTTCTTTAATAATTCTTTAATAAGAATTACGTTCTCCAATTTTGTTGGATTTTCTAAATAGGCGATTACCTGGCCTTCTTTAACATCATCCATAGATTTAAGTCCATATAGTTTTAATTTACCACTGCTGTTAGCAATAAGCTTTAATGGAGCATTATTCACATTAACTACAATTTGCCCGCTTACAACATCAGGATAACGTACTAGCCAGCCAAAAAGTAGAAGTAGTGAAAATATGAAAACTACAATGGCACTTACCCATAATCCAAAGCTAGTAGGCATTCGGTCTATGATATCTTGTACCTGCTCTGTTCGTTCATTTTTATGATAAATATTATCTATTCTTTCCATGTAGTATTGAATTAACTTCTATTCAAAATAGGTTAGGCAATTGCAGTTGAAGATGTTATGGTTTCAATTAATGGATCCAATTGAGATTGTACCAATTGGTAATATCTCCCCTTTCTATCCATTAAACTTGTATGAGTGCCTATTTCAACAATAGTCCCACTCTGCATCACAACAATCTGATCTGCTTTTCTTATTGTACTTAGGCGATGTGCCACAACAATTACTGTCTTCTCTTTGAAAACATTGTCTAGCGCATTCACTATCTTCTGTTCGTTTAGAGTATCCAGGGAATTTGTGGCCTCGTCAAAAAATAGATAATCTGGATTTTTGTACAATGCGCGTGCAATCAAGACCCGCTGTTTTTGACCGCCGCTTAAACCACGCCCTTGTTCACCCATCATAGTTTGATAGCCGAGTGGAAGCTGCTCTATCTCTGCGGCAATATTTGCAGTATCTAAAGCTTTTTTAAGCTTTGTATAGTCTATTTTCTCATCATCTAATACAATATTGTTTAAAATCGTATCATTGAAAATCTTGCCATCCTGCATCACAGCTCCACACTTATCTCTCCATTGCTTTAAACTAATGTTATTTACATTCATATTTCCTATTTGTATATCGCCAAATGAAGGCTTATACAATCTAAGCAGCAGCTTAAGGAGAGTGGATTTTCCACTCCCACTATCACCTACAATTGCAGTAACTTTACCCTCAGGGATAATTAATCGAATACCTTTTAATATAATTGGCCCCGACGGTGTATACTGAAATGCGACATTATTAATTATCAAACTTTTATTCTCTGGGAGCTCGATCGCATTTGATCCAACGTTTTCATGTTCGTCCTCTAGTTGATGAATCTCGTTTAAACGTAAGAAACTTATTTGCGCAAATTGAAAAGATATAATAAACTGAATGAATTGCGTAACTGGCGCATTTAACATTCCAATAATAAATTGAGTTGAGATCATCACTCCAAATGTCATTTCGCCGCTGATTACAGCTTTTGCGCAGAAAAATACAATAAAGAGATTTTTTAAATTATCTATAAATTGAGCTCCTAAATTCTGAGTATTAGTAACATTTAATACTCTTAAATTGACTTTATACAGTCTAGCCTGAATATCTTCCCATTTCCATCTTTTAGCCTTCTCATAATTATTAATCTTGATGTCTTGAATAGCCCCTATAGTTTCTACCCAATAACTCTGATTTTTACTAATTAATTCAAAATATTCCCAATCTAGTTTCTTTCTGACTTTGAGAAAGGCGATTACCCAAAGCACATACAATATACTTCCAGACAAAAAAATACTGAAAATTAGAGTATTATATATGAATAAGATAATTCCAAATGCAACAAAAGTTAGAGTTGAAAAGATCATATTGATCGAATTATTCATAATAAAACTTCGAATTCGCTCATGGTCTTGGGCTCTCTGTAAAATATCGCCAGTCATTTTATTTTCAAAAAAGGTAATTGGCAACACCATTAGTTTGATTAAGTAATCTGATATTAACGCTATGTTTAACCTGGAAGTAACGTGTAATAAAATCCAGTCACGAACTATATTAGATAGCAGTATGCTAACGTAAATCGCAACATTTGCTATGAGAACAATATTAATAAAATCTAGGTCATGTGTTTGAATACCAACATCTATAACTGATTTTGATATGAATGGTAGAAATCCCTGAAGAACAGTAACAACGAGCATCACAATGAATAAATTAATGAAGCTTTTTTTATAGGGTTTGAAATAGCTTAAAAAATGTTCAAATGTTTTACGTCTGTTCATTTTTTCATTTGGCTGTCTGCTGTAAAAATCTGCCTGTGGTTCAATTGCCATTAAAACACCCTTAGTTCCCCCATTTTCGATCCACTTCTCACAAAAATCAGTTATATGATATTTTACATAACCTTTTGCCGGATCTGACACATAGATATATTTATTTGTGGTTTTATAAACAACAATAAAGTGACTATGATTCCAATGAACAATGACAGGAAGAGGGATTTTGATTTGAAGATCCTCAATACTACATTTTAATGATAGTGTACGTAAACCTATGCTTTCGGCAGCATGACTTAAGTCCAGGAATGAAATACCTTCTCTTGTGACTCCACATTTATCTCGCAGGTATTGAAGAGAGTAAAACTTGCCATAAAATTTAGCAATCATTTTAAGACATGCAGGACCACAATCCATCATGTCCATTTGCATATCGGAAGGAAATTTTCTAAGAGACATTATCAGCGTTTTATTAGTTGTTAAAAGTAGAATTATTTATGAATATTTAATTTGGGAATTACAGTTTTATGAATAAATTAGGATGCGGAATTGAAAAGAAATTAATGTAAAATGATATCTGACTTATAATTATATGCTTGAACGCCTCAACGATGATATTTATTCATATAAAGTATCGAATAAAGACCATCTACGATTATCCTCTACTTCTTTATTCTATCTTTTCGTATATCTAGTTTGTGCATGCGCGGCATTCATATTCTACCCCAGAAAAGAAGCCGATTTTGTCATTTTCATAGGGATAATTCTTTTGCTTGTATTTACTGGTCCGGCTTTTTATCTGCATTATTTGTATTTTATGAAGTCTCAACATCAGGAACTTCGACTTCATGATGATTTTTTTGAACTTTTTGAAGAGGACGTACTTAAATTCAAAATTCAAAAAAAAGATATCCAGAATATCCACCTTTTTATGTCACCAACATATATAGAAAGTGGAATTGCACGAGGTGTACCATTTATGGAGTATAATTATATGGAGATAAAAACTTCCACTGACACTATTCAAATAAATAATCTTCTTTATCCAGATTTAAAACATCTGGCTCTAAATTTCTTTGATATTACCCCTATCTATCACCAATCATACTTTGCTAATATTGAATAAAAATGAAAAAAGGAATATTATTTTGGAGTATACTATTGTTCTTTCTGCTACTATTTATTTACGCTATAGCTGCAATTAATCAAAACTCAAATTCAATTATTGCCATCATAGCAACTAAAATAACTTATGTAACTACCTATCCGGCTAAGATATTCAATCAAACAACTGGTTTAAAGCTAAATGGATTTTATTTAACCTTAAACTTTATACTTGTTTCAACAGTTCTGGCTTTTGTTCTAACAAAAATAACTACCAGAAAAAGATGAAATAAACTAAACTGTAACACAGCATAGAAATAAATGACTTAAAACAATTTAGATAATTCAAAATTTTAAACTATGAAAAACAACAAGAAAAATTTATCATTTAATGAGTTATTGAATGAAATGGAGCAAGTCGACACTACTTCGATGGTAAAAATCAAAGGCGGTACCTCCGGAGGAGGAGGTGTCTCGACAATCGACGATGGATATTCTTATATAACTGATGCTAACGGAACTTACATGGTTGATAATAGCAGTTACACAAGCGTTTCAGGAGACTCATACATTAGAGTTTCTTTTGATGGCGGTCAAACTTGGGAAAATCAAGCATCAAGTGATATCGCGAGTGTTGATGTTTCTCAAATAAATCAGAACTTGGGAAATTATGCCAGTCTTGCTGCTTTAGGTGCTTACGCAAGTAATAATATGGCGGCCGCTTCCGCTTTTTCAAATTTAAGCACAGCTACTCAAGGCATTGGAATAGGCTTAGATGCCGCACAAATGTATAATTATTACAATGAGAACGAAGGAAATATGGATGGAATTAGGTTTTCTATCAGAACATCTGGAACTGCGGCGTCAATTATTGCAACTAGTGCCTATGGTGGTCCAGAGGGCATAATTGTTGGAACAGTTGTTGGCGGTCTAGCACAAGGTGGCGAGTTTGCATATGATGTTACTACTGAAACACTAAACGAGGTTTGGGGCCAGTTTATGAACAATTATAGCAATGGGTGGACTCCATCACATTAAAATATCCAAATTAACCATTTTATTCAAGTCTAGAGCTTCTAAAGCCAAAATGGGAGCTTGCTTTGCAAATGGGCATTATAAGTGAAAAAATAAAAAAGGGGGTGATGTTTTTGCGCACATCCCCTTACAGAAACTAATCACTAAAGTGCCTTTAAAATTTTGAAATAAATTCCTACAGTTGCTCTAATCGAGCAGTCATGGTGGTTTATCAATATCACCCAATATTGATTACTGTTGGCTTCTTCTCATAATACTGCAACAACTTAATTTGAAGGTCAACCAACCAACTTCCTCTTTGATACAACTTCTCGCTGAGTTCTACTATTTTCAAAGTATCATCTGATTTGAGTCCTGTAAAGTCAGTGGAAAACCTATTAACAATAGATACTTTAAAAAGCGCTACAATTTGACAGAGCCTATTAATATTGACCTGCGTTACATGGACCAAACAAAGTATCAGACATCAAGTGAAAATGAGGAATCAAGTAGAGCCCAAAAGCATATGATAAATTGGAAGCTATCTTTGATTCTAAAATGCAGCAAAATAATATTCAAAAGCGGTAATCATAGTCCATTTTACTTATAAAAGCAAATGGACTATGATTAAAATCAATGTGTAATTGGAATCTGACTCATTATATGGCCTGAAAAAGCAAAATTAACAATTATTAAGACTATGACTCCCAACACAATCCATGTTCCTTCAGCGTTCTTTTTGGGTGGCAAACGATCAAATTCTTTGACATATTTTTTCCAGACTGTGTTATGTATAAATGCAAAATAATTAACTAAAACAATCACCAAAATAGGAGTCAACACTTGAAATGAGATAAACTTTAGATTTCCTCTCCCAAAGAATGGTGTGGCATAAAATGATAAAGAACCTAGAATTAACACCTCTAGTATACAAATTGTACAAGTAGCAGTAAAGTCACTTGGAAATATTGATGGCGATGCTTCACCAAACTTGTATAACTTTTAGAATAAATAATATGTGGGATTTACGGACATCGTTTCACTTATTTAACTGACAATCAATCCAATAATTTTGATCTCTGATTCTCTCATTTAAAGGGTCATACATTTCTCCAACTTCCTCCCAAAGTGGTGTTTTATCAGCTAAGGAATTAACAATTTGAATGGGAGCATTACCGCTTAAAGAACTGTGGGCTCTAAACCAGTTATAATGGAATTGCCATTGAGAAAGAAGAATGGGCAGGTCTGGATCATTGATATCAACAGTTGAATAAAATTCGTCAAGATCAGTTCGTTGTGTTCTCTCGACTTTACCATTGAGGTGCGGCGATCTCGGTTTTATAGGGCGGAATTTAATACCATATTCCATAAGCCTTTCCTGAAAGCAATAGGCGAAAAATTCTTTACCCCTGTCCGTTTGAATCCGTTGAATTGCAAAGGGCATTTGTTCCATTACCGTTTCCAGGAATTTTAAAGTGTTGGTTGCAGTACGCCTGGGAAATAACTCCACAACTTTAAATCTACTACAATCATCAATTGCGGTATACTGGTAGAGCTTAGGAGCTATTTTACAGACATCCATTTGAACACGATCACCAGGGACAGGCCGATTATACCGTGTTTGTTTTTTACGATAATAGCGCTTGAGTTTTAAGTACTGTTTGTTATGCTTTTTAAGAATCTTATGAACTGTTGCAGTGGAGAAAGATAACTCATATAACCGCTTCATTTCACTCGCTATGCTACGATGCCCCAGCTTTCGATTACCTCTTAAATCAAGTATTCTTTGCTCATCCTCTTTCGTGATTTTGTAGTGAATTTTATGTGGTCTCCGACTTAGTTCGTTTAACCCTTCAAGTCCAAATTCTTTATACCTTTTGAGCCATTTTCGAAGCGTAGGTCTTGTTATTCCACACCTTAAACAAACAATCCCAGCATTGCCGACGGACTCGTAAAGCTTCACCCATTCGAGGCGTTTTTTTACTTCACTATTCATTTGCTATTAATTATGTTAGAATGTGGTCCATCCAAAGGTTTTTCCATCATTTTAACATAAAGTTATTGAAAGGATCTGTATGAATCACACAAATAATAGTATTTCCTTTTTATACTCATATGGTTATCGTTTTTCGACTTCTCTATAAAAATCCACTCCCAGAAATCATTCAATATTTAGTCTCAATACTATTAATTTGGTTTCATCAAAAGATCGGAATAAGCATGATAAGACACAATCTTTATTTTATCTGTAACCCTCCCGGATTTCGAACCGGTCTGCTGACGAGAACTCAAATTTATAATATATGTTCCAACTAATCCAACTTTTTTCAAGTTGGATTAGTTGGAACACGCCGCCGGCAGGGCTTTATACTCCATTGGCGTTTTACCATTTAGGGCTTCGTGTGGCCTGGAGTAGTTATAATCTTGCATCCACTCCTCTGCCAGAATCTGTACCTGCATGGTATCCTCAAATAGATAGGCGTCTAGTATGTTTTCCCTGAATGTTCGATTAAATCGTTCAATATATCCATTCTGCATTGGCCGTCCTGGCTGTATGTATTGTAATTCAATATCATTTCCAGCACACCATTGCTGGAATTCTTTGCTGATAAATTCTGGACTATTATCCGTTCTGATTCGCTTTGGTTTACCATGCTCCCTAATAATCCTACTCAGTAAACCAGTCACTGTAATTGCAGGCATGCTATGTGCAACTTCTACAGCAATGACCTGCCGGTTAAAATCATCTATAACATTCAGGGTTCTAAACTTTCTTTTGTTGGTTAGCACATCGCTCATGAAATCTATTGACCAGGTGTCTCAGCATTTTCAGGCTGAAATAGTGGCTGTTTAACACGAGCTGGAATCCTTTTGCGAACCTTTCTACGACGGTTCATGCCCAGTAAAAGATAAACACGGCGCACCCGTTTATAATTCCATATCAAACCTTCTCTGCGAATGCGTCTGTAATACAGATCCTGTCCTTCGGTAGGATACTTTTCTGCAAGTTCCTGGAGCTTAAGGATAGTGGAATTATCGTCTTTGATCTTTTTGTAGTAATACATGGACTTAGGCAAGCAAATCACCTTGCAAGCCCTGCTAATACTTGTATGATGATGGGACATCACATAAGCAGCCATATCCTTTCGCTGGCAGGGCTTTACCACTTTTTTGATAATACGTCTTTCAAGATCTTATTATCCAGAGCTAATTCTGCATACATGTGTTTCAGTCTGCGATTTTCTTCTTCCAGCTCCTTGAGTCGGCGAAGTTCCTGGCTGTCCATGCCTGCGTACTTTTTCTTCCAGTTATAAAAGGTGGCCTGGTGTACACCCAATCCACGGCAGATATCTGCAGCCGTTTTTCCTGATTCGTGTTCTTTGATCGCAGCTACTATCTGAGCTTCACTAATTTTTGACTTTTTCATCTTACTGTGTTTTAAAGTTACGAATTTTCGTCTTTTACACAGTCCGATATTTTGGAAGGGTTACAACAAACTTGTCCAACGAATTATTCCGTATTAAATATATTTCCAATAAGATGATTACGAATATTGAGAACTTTAAATATAAAATTTAAAATAAGAACAACAGCTAAGAATAACACCTCGTACCCTATATAAACGCTGGCAAAAATTATCAATAACAGCTGAATTAGCTCGAAGGTTACCGACAAACTATAGGTTAAGCGCACCACGGTTTGATCATTTTGTTGAATAAGGTCGAATCTGCCCTCATCCATTTTAATATAATAGATGGAATTCGAAACCAACTTCCAGCTTGTAATTTGATCATCAAATAAAATAGCAGTAGCTGTTTGTTTGATAACGCTATAATCTTTCTCTTTAACGTACTCTACTATCTTTTCTGATACTGTACCGATAGGGAGGTCTACAAGCTGATGTGCTTTAAATTTTAATTTCATTTAATATCATATCAAGAAGCGTTCTTTTAGTACTATTAGTTATTAAACGATATTATTTTTCCAGTTTTTTGTTTGATTAAGGTATAAGTAGTAGATCCCTTTTCCTTTTTTAATACATCTCCCTTTTCAATATAAAAATTAAAATTATATCCTGCAGATAAATAGTATTTCTTTTTGTCAATGGTAACCGTTGGTATACCCTTTACGTCATAGCTGACAGTAGCAACTACTCCTGAAAATTCATACGCTATATTTTTCTCGAAATTTCTTTTTGCAGAAAACAATAAGAACCCAAAAAACAGTACACATAGTATACCAAATATTATCAGAAAGGTTTTCAATTCTATTTTCATTTCTTCGCTGTGGTTTTAGTTCACGTAAATCTCTGACATATATCTTATCACAATTTTGATCTCCCAATGATTTCGAGAGCGGAGATAATACACCTTTATAATAACATAGAATAAAAGTCACTTTTGTCTTTGGTATACCAATTGCCATTTATATAGTAATATTTATCCTTTTCAATTTTAACGACTGGAACATCATTTTTTAGACTGCCTTTTACTCGACTTACTCCACCACCCTTTATTAAATTATGAAATGTGTAATCCCCTATAATATACTCATAGGAATTATAAAAGATTTTACTTTTTTTATCAAAAGCTAAAATCTCAATTTTATTATACTTATAATTTGACTTCGGGCTTTGTTTAGAACTCTTTTCATTATGAATATTTAGAGTTAACTTATATGTTTCCACATTATGCCCTCCCAATGTTACTCCTAATTTAAAAAGCGAATACTCATTTGGTCTCCTATCGTAAGTTGTAAGGGAATTAACATGCAAAGCTTGACAAAGTTTGCCATTGGAAACATACAGTAATAACTGGTTTATTGCATCCTCATTAGATCCAGCCCTTTTTACATAGTTAATTTGTAAAAAAACTTTATTCAACACCTTGACTGTGTCAACACTCATGTAGTCATTTATCAAAAAGGTATCTCGTAAATAACTAATGGTTAACATGCCGCTTAAAGGCTTATAGTACAATTTAATGTTTGCTGCAGTTCCCTCAAAAGATTCTATTTTGTAAGACTGGGCTTTTGCAGAATTGAACGTGAAATAGAATCCTATAAATAATAGAACAATCCATGTTGTTTTGAGACCTGTTCCCTTTAGTCCTTTTTGACACATAAGACTTAGCTGTTCTTTATAAGATTGGAAACCGTTATTCTTTTCATTATACAACACATTAGCGGGCACCTATATCTGACTTTGCGGTATTTTTCAGCTATCTATCTCAAGTATCAATTATAGTTTCCTGCGCAAGCGCTGGTTTATCTAAAAATTCTTAGTCTCTGAATATATAAATTTTTTGGTCTTTTTTTGTCAACTTGACGATCATTTCGCCTTCCTTCTTCTGTAAAGAATCTCCTTTTTCTATAAGATGCTCAAAATTCCAGCCGCCATTTAAATAATATTCGTCTCCCAGAATTAAAACATAGGGAATGCCTTTTACATCATAATTTACGTTTTCGACAATACCTTTAAACTTGTAAGACAAATTCTCTTCATTATTTTTTTTCAGCATAAAGAAGTTCCATCCAATAAACAAGGCGAAACCTATCCCTAAAATAATAATTTGTGCTTTATTTTTCATTTTATAGGGTATTTAAAATTCCAGCTCTTTCCACGTTTCATAGCTTTGTTAATATTATTCAAGTTTTCAATGTCCGACTTTTTTGATGAGGTCAATTAAATTCGAAACTCCTCTTTTTATAAACATAAATAAAAGGTATAGACATCCAGCCGATATCAAGATCAATACAGAAACCAAAGTAAGGATTGTTCCTCTTGAATAAATTGTAGTATGCCATCCTGGAATTACAGAGGTAAATGTATCAGATACCATCAGACTTAAAAGAAATCTGATGATTATAAAGATTATGATTACACTTAGTGTCCAACTGATTATGCGGTATTTGGCCATTATTTTATAGAGAGCTCGGTCGTAAATCTAAGTTACCATATTTCTATTATCCGCAACTTTTTTTAAGAACATTTCCCCATTAAAAAATTGAATTAAAGCAATTCATCTTAGAAGGGAAATCCCTGCTGTTTGGCCAGGAATTTTCTAAAGACAGAGTTGCCTGATATTTTAGCCCTTTAATAGTCATTTTAGAATGCTGATGCCGCCTTGATCTTCTTTGTAATTTGGTTCTGGAAACCCTGATTCCGGGGTATTTCCGAATAAATCACTAAGTAATTTCCGTCTCCAGGCATCGCCGGCCAACCTCTTAACAGTATTAATGTTCACAGCTTCATTACTGCTTGATAAAACAACCTCTGCAGCTTGAAACCAAATCATCGGAATATCATCGATAGGTTGTTTTGGAATATATTTATACTCATATAAGGTAAAATCATTGGACTTTACTTTATCAAGTACCATGTTTCCCAATTCAAATAACTTGCCTATTTCGCGACTCGCATTTACCTTTTTAATCAAATCTATTTGCAATAGAAATCTGTCCTCTGTGATACTAACAGCCTCTATAAATTTGTTGATATCAGTTTTATTTGCCGCGTCCCACCAAGAATCAATTACACCATCCAAACAGTATTCTTCAGTCAATAACCTAAAGCGCTCATCTTTAGTCAAAAAATCTCCGACTCTCTTATAACCTTCTTCTGGTATATCATCCCAAACGGCCCCCCAAAGTGTCGTCTTAGATAAATAATAGGCCGCCGTGAACATTGAATCATAAAAGCTTGAGATCGTAAATCCTAAGGTTAGATAAATATCTTTTGAAATCAATTTCACAAATAATCCATTTGCTATACCGATACTATCCCTTATTTCCTGATAGCCAAGAGTTTCCAATTGACCTCTTGTTAATTTAATAAGCTGATTTTTAGTCAATTTCATTTAGTTTGAATTTCTTAGATCCAATGTATGATAGTTGCACCTAAACATTTCCTTCCATATAAAACACTCGCATTCTTGGGAGTCTATATTGATCCATAACTTTTAAAAAAATGTCCCATTCATCTTATTTTTTATAAGTATCTCTGTAATCTAAAGTGATCTTGGTGTTGCCCTTCTTGTAAATATCTAGTTTTAAAGAACCTTTCTTTTTAGAAATGGAATCCCCAATCTCAATATGGCGTTCCCAAAGCCTATATATTTCATAACGATATTTATTGGCTAGCATCGCCACTTTTATGTTGTGATTCTGGGTTTCAAAGTACATAGTATCTACCCTCCCGCTAAAATCTTCAGCTAAATCGTCTTCGAGTATTAATTCATCTGTACTTTTGCCGGTATACGCTGACCAGAAGACAAAACCAAAAAGAAGAATCATAGGAACAATAACGATTCCATATATAATTGTTCTATCGGTCGGGGTTGTATTTTTTTCGAAATCACCTGGGTCATTTTTACGCCATTCCATTTTGAAAGCAGTTAGATTAGTTATTGTTCTGATCCAATCTTTAAATATAGGTATTGGTCGAAAATCTTTCTATTCTTTATAAGAGAATAATTTCGCCTCCAACGTTAGCTGGGATAATAGTAAGAAAACTTAAGTTCAAGTATCAGTACTTCAGACTATTTTATTTTGCAGCAGGACTTTTGTCAGTATTTTGTTTTAGAGCCAAAGCAACCCCTCCGCCTATCAATCCTATTATACTTGTCATAATAATAACCAGCACAACCATCAGTAGGGAAAAATTAACAGAGTAGTCCTCCTTACCCATATTTGCTTTAAAGACTGTTGCTATCGCCCAACCAATTGTCGAATCAAAAAGTCCCATAAGGGCAGTATACAATATTCCTTTTTTTAAACCCTGTTTCTTTGTGGTAAGGAATCCAACCGCAAGATAAATGA
>Ga0182006_1001477_pt1 | contig 14150 bp, 14 predicted proteins | sample Sormic07211104_1_FD_123022 | JGI IMG/M metagenome (GOLD analysis project Ga0182006, IMG submission 123022) | Rhizosphere microbial communities from Sorghum bicolor, Mead, Nebraska, USA - 072115-104_1 MetaG | ecosystem: Host-associated > Plants > Roots > Rhizosphere | place: USA: Nebraska...
AGCGGCACCGGCAAGGAACTGTTCGCCCAGGCGATCCACAACGCCAGCGAGCGGCGCGGCGGCCCGTTCGTGGCGGTCAACTGCGGGGCGATCCCGCGGGACCTGGTGCAGAGCGAGTTGTTCGGGCATGTCGAAGGCGCCTTCACCGGTTCGGCGCGCGGCGGCTCGGCCGGCAAGTTCGAGTTGGCCGATGGCGGCACGATCTTTCTCGACGAAATCGGTGACATGTCATTCGGTGCCCAGGTCAGCCTGTTACGGGTCTTGCAGGAAGGCGAGGTCACCCGGGTGGGGGCGAAGAAATCCCAGCGGGTGAACGTACGCATCATCGCCGCCACCCACCGCAACCTCAGCCAGGCCGTGGCCGATGGCGCGTTTCGCGAAGACCTTTACTACCGGCTCAATGTGCTGAACCTGACGGTGCCGCCGCTGCGCATGCGTCGCGAGGATGTGCCGTTGCTGGCGCAGCATTTCCTCGGCCGCTGCGCCCGTTCACTGCGCAAGGCGGTGCGAGGCATCTCGCCGCAGGCGCTGGATGTGCTGTCTGCCTATCACTGGCCAGGCAATGTGCGGGAGCTGGAAAACATCATCGAGCGAGCCACCAACCTGGCGGTCGGCGAGTTGATCCAGGCGGATGACCTGCCCCTGGAACTCCAGCAGCGTGGCCGCCCGTCACTGTCCGGCAGCGCGGCTGAGCGCTCGCCGGCGATGGGGCTTGACGCCCACGAAATGAACGCGATCGTCGCGGCCCTCAAGGAAACCCGGGGCAACATCCGCCTCGCCGCCCGGCAACTGAATGTGTCCCGGGGCGGGCTGTACAACAAGATGAGTCGGTATGGGTTGAGTGCCGAAACGTTTCGTTGCGATGAGCTAGATCGGGGGCTCGGCAAACAGTAGGGCTTCGACGCCGTGCAGCCGTGCCAAGGCCAGCAGCCGCGGCGGCGCATTCGTCACCCTGAAGGGCTCGGCGCGATGCCTGGCACGTCGGCGCGCCTCCAGCAGCAGGGCCAGGGTTGAAGTGTCGAAGCGCGCCAGGGCACTGGCGTCGATACAGCTTGCGTCGCCCAGTTGGCTGAGCAGCGTGTTGAACTGCGTTGCAGTGGCGTGGGCGGGCAACCGCCATGTCGAGGGAGCGTTCACGATGGGTTGCCTTTGCGATTCTGTTCGGCCAGGGCCTCGATGAGGCTGTCTATTCCGCCTTTGGCCAGGAGCTCGGCAAACTGCGAGCGATAGCTGAGCGTGACCCAGATGCCATCCAGGCTCACGTCGACTATTTTCCAGTCGTCCCCCACCTTGTCCAATCGGTAATCGAGTTGGTGCGTTTCCCCGCGGCCCGATGCCCGGGACCGCACGATGACCTGGGACGGTTGGTTGGGGACGGGAAGGGTGTCGGTGACCTCCACCGAGTAATCGCTGATCTGCCGGATGCCGCCCGCATAGAAGTGAATCAGCAAGGTCTTGAATTCCTCTTGCAGGCGCTGCCGTTGGGCAAGCGTCGCATCGCGCCAGCGCGGGCCGACGGCCGAACGGGTGACCCGTTGGAAATCGATCGCCGGAATGAGCGTCGCTTTCACCCGTTCGATGAGGGCGGTGGCGTCACCCGGCGAGGATCGATCGCGCTGGGTGGCGTCGATGACTTCGCTCGAAAGTTGGCGTACCCACGCCTGCGGTGGCGTCTGAGCGTACGCCGAGTCCAGTGCAAGCAGGCAGGCGAGCGCCCACAGGGCACCGCCCGCGAGGGTTGTGAAGAAAATCCTGGAAGGCATCTGCTGTTCCTCTGGTGTTCTTGGGGCATCAGCTGGTGGGGCTGACGCTGCGGGGTTTCATTGAGGGCGAAGCGGGGCGTCGGCCGCCGGCCCGTCCTCGAAGTCTTCGAAGTCCACCGGTGGCGATCCGTCGTGGACCAGGCTCTGGCGCCGTTGCAGATAGGCGTCGCGAGTGAAGCTGTAGCGATCCAACGCAACGTCGTCGAGCAGTGCCGTGGTATCGAGCAGGTTCGCCCGTGCCTGCACCGCCTGCAGCCCGGTGATCGCGACCTGGCCGGCAGTCGCGCTCGCCAATTGGCTGGGCGACGCCAGTGAGAGTTCCGTCGCCACGCCCACTCCATCGCGCACGGAGGAGGGGCCTAGCAGCGGAAGGACCAGGTAGGGACCACTCGCCAGGCCCCAGACGCCCAGCGTCTGCCCGAAATCTTCCGGTTGGCGCGCAAGGCCCATCAAGGTGGCCACGTCGAACACCCCGAGCACTCCCAGCACGGTATTGGTGATCACCCGCGCACCCATCTCGGCACCGGGCTGCACCTTGTTCTGGAGCAGGTGATTGGCGGTCGACCACAGGTCGGCAAAGTTGTTGAAGACGTTGCCCACGCCGCTGCGCACGGGTGACGGGACATGGTCGCGATAGCCTTGGGCGACGGGGGCCAGGACGCTACGGTCCACGGTGTCGTTGAAGGCATAGACCTTGCGGTTCCAAGGCTCCCATGGGTCGACGCGCTGGGCGGCCGGCGATGGGCCTGGAGAGACGCTTGCGCAACCCATGAGCAGTTGCACGGCCACCAGCCAAGTCAGCAGCCGGCTCATGGCTGGCTCCCTGATTCGGCGCCGCGACCCGTGAGGAATTGACCGATCAGGTTCTCCAGCACGACCGCCGACTGCGTCTGTGTGACGGTCGCCCCGGAGGCGAGTGTCAAGTCGTCGCCGCCGGGCTCGATCCCAATGTACTGCTCGCCCAGCAATCCCGAGGTGAGGATTTTTGCGGCGGAATCCACCGGAAATCGATAGCGCTCATCGATGGCCAGAGTGACCACCGCCTGGAAGCGCTCGGGGTCGAAGGTGATGGCGTCTACGCGTCCGACCCTCACCCCGGCGCTCTTCACCGGCGCTCGCGGCCGCAAGCTGCCGATGTTGGAAAAATGTGCGGTCAATGCGTAGGTTTTGCCTGCTTCGAAGTTGCCCAGGTTGGCCGCCTTGAGTGCCAGAAAGAGCAGCGCCAGGAGTGCCAGCAGAACGAACAGGCCAACGAGTGTCTCGGTGCTCTTGAGGGTCATGGGGACATACTCCTAGCGGGGGCTGAACATCAGCGCGGTCAAGATGAAATCGGTGCAGAGGACGCACAGTGAAGCGATGACGACCCCCCGCGTGGTGGCGGCGGCGACGCCTTCGGGCGTCGGCCGTGCCTCGTAACCCTGGTAGAGCGCCGTGGCCGTGACCACGATGCCGAAGAAGAAGCTCTTGACCAGGCCGTTGCCGATGTCGCGCCAGGCATCGACCCCGTTCTGCTGGATCGCCCAGAAGTTGCCGGCATCCACGCCAAGCAGCGGCACGGCAACGACATAGGCACCGAGAATCCCCACGGCGCTGAAGAGCAAGGCCAGCAGCGGCATGACCGCGATGCCGGCGATAAAGCGCGGCGTCAGTACGCGGGCCAGCGGGTCGATGGCCATCAGTTCCATCGCCAGGAGTTGCTCGCCGGCTTTCATCAAGCCGATCTGCGCCGTGAGCGATGTGCCCGCACGGCCGGCGAACAGCAGGGCCGCGACCACCGGGCCGAGCTCGCGCACCAGCGAGAGGTTCACCACCAACCCCAGGGTTTCGGCAGTGCCGTAGGTGGCCAGCGTGAGGTAAAGCTGCAGCGCCAGTACCAGTCCCACTGCGGTCCCCGAAGCCAGGATGAGTGCCAGCGAGCGATTGCCGGTGGCATGCATCTGGTCGACCACGTGCCGGGAGCGACGCAGGGCGGCAGGGATCGCGCGGGTCATCCTGAGGCAGAACACTGTGGCCTGGCCCAGCGCCTGCACGCGATCGAGGGTGACGTGACCGAGCGCTCGCAACGCCGTCATTGTGTTCGCCCCAGTTGCTCGTCGATGGGCTCGGCGGGGTAGTGGAATCTCACCGGGCCATCGGGTTCGCCCCGGATGAACTGGCGCACTTCGGGATCGCTGCTGGCCTGCAGCTCGGCAGGGGTTCCACGTGCGATCAGCCGGCCCCCGGAGGTCATGAGGTAGGCGTAGTCGCAGACCGCGAACGACTCGCGTACGTCATGGGTCACCATCAGCGTGGTTGCGCTGGTGGCGTCGTTCAGACTGCGGATCAGGTTGGCGATGACGCCCAGGGAAATGGGGTCCAGCCCGGAGAACGGCTCGTCATACAGCAAGAGCTCGGGGTCCAGCGCAATGGCCCTGGCCAGCGCGATACGCCGGGCCATGCCACCCGAGAGCTGATCGATGCGCAGGTTTGCCGCGCCGCGCAGTCCCACCGCATTGAGCTTCATCAAGACGATGTCGCGGATGGCGGGCTCACCCAGGTCGGTGTGCTCGCGCAACGCGAACGCCACGTTCTCGTACACCGTCAAGTCGGTAAACAGCGCGCCGAACTGCAGCAGCATGCCCAGCCTGCGCCGCAGCGCGTGGAGCTGGGTTTTGTCGGTGGCGTCGAAGTGTTCACCCTCCAGGGTCAGATGCCCGGAACAGGGGGCATGCACCCCCGCGACCAGATGCAACAACGTGGTCTTGCCACAGCCGGAACCACCCAGGATGGCCGTGACCTTGCCACGAGGGAAACGCATGGACACGTCGCTGAGGACCCTCCTGTCGCCGTAGTTGAAAGAGACCTGGTGCAGTTCAACGAAGGCCTCGTCTTGCGTCCCTTCCTGGCAGCGGCTGAGAGGGTGTCCAGCACTGACGGCGGACAGCTCCTGGGACGGTGTGGCGTGGCGACTGGACATGGCTCTGCCCCTTTTTAGGGTGAACATTTGAGAGTTGGATGGTACTTATGCGTAAAAATTGAATCAATAAAGATTCATAAGATACGGTTACGATTTGTTTCTTGATGTAATGGTTCGTACGAGCAGCATGACCCCTGAGGTGAGTGGTGAAGATCGCCAGGGACCCTGATAGGATTCACGCCCTCTTGAATTGGTATTTGGTGAGAACCCTGTGGCAGGCCCGGAGATTCAGGCCGATGACAGCCAACTTCTGGCGTCATTGGCGATGGCGATGGTGGAACACCCGCGAGGCACCTTGATGGAGTTGGCCAGGGCAGTGGGGATCAGCAAGGCCACGCTGTACCGCTATTGCCAGACTCGCGATGCGCTGGTCACCCGTTTGATGGTCCATAGCATGAGCTTGCTGAGCCAGGCGATGCACCGCGCAGCGCTCGATTCGTCGCCTCCCTTGGAGGCACTCGGACGCCTTAACGCCAATTACCTCGGGCATCGCGAGCTGATTACGTTCCTGATGTATTTCCGGCGGGAGAAGTACGCGGCCCAGGACGCGAACAAGGCCTCGGAGTGGGAACTGCGCCTTGATGGGTTCTTCCTGCGCGGCCAGCGCGAAGGGGTGTTTCGCATCGACATCCCGGCGGCGGGCCTGACCGAACTCTGGGCCGCCACGATGATCGGGCTGGTCGATGCAGAGCGACGAGGCCGCATTGCCCGGGCGGGTTTGGCCGGGGTGATCGAACAGGCGTTTCTCGAAGGCGTTTGCGCCCGATAGACCCTGCGGCTGGACAAGGTCGATCGCCTGTCGACCCTGCCCAACGTGGCGCGGTTACATGAGCAAGACGATCCGGCCGAGCCGCCGATGCCCCTGTTCGGCGGCCTTGATGACCGACAGCGCATCCGCGAACGGTGCCTCCAGCCCGATGCAACCATGCAACGTCCCTTCGGCGGACAACCTGGCGATGTCCTCCAGGTTCTTGTAGCCGCTGGTGGAGAACGTCATCCGGTAGCGTCCGGATACCAGGCCCCGCAACACTCTGCCGGGGGTCGGATTGATGTCGATGAAGCGGCCCTTGGGCTTGAGTAGCTTCAGCCCGTCGTCGAGCGTCAGCGTACCGAGGGTATCGAATACCGCGTCGTAGAGACCCTCGGCGGCGAACGAGGCTTTGTCCGAGTACGTCAACGCGGGGTTGACCCCGGCAGCCTTCACGGCGGCCAGCGAGGCAGCGCCGCAGGCGCCGGAAACCTGCGCCCCATGGGCCAGCGCAAGCTGAACCGCGCAGCTTCCCACCGCGCCGCTGCACCCGTGAATGAAGATCCTCGAACCAGGGCCCGCGTCTGCGATGCCTAAGATGGCGGCCCACGCCGTCGTGGCCGGGATCGGGAGGCAGGCGGCCTCGCTGAAGGAGAGTGAGGCGGGCTTGCGTACGACCAGCTTGGCGTTGGCGTCGATGACTTCGGCGAACGCACCTTGCCGGCTGATCTCGGTCGTGCCGAACACCTCGTCGCCCACTTGAAACCCGCTGACCTGGGCACCGATCTGCTCCACCACGCCGGCGAAGTCAGAGCCCATGCCTTGGGGAAATTTCCATCCGCTGACCAGCTTCATGTCGCCGCGCCGCACCTTCCAGTCGAGGGGGTTGAGCGCCGCCGCTTTGACGCGAACGCGGACCCTTTGAGGCGCCAGCGGTGGCAGCGTGTAGTCGGCAAACGACATTTCTTCAGGGCCACCGTAGCGGCCAAATTGCACTCTCTTCATGGACGACTCGTCTTGAGGGGTGTGGGGGAACCGGATGCATCGCTGGGGTTGCTGTGAGTCGTCGTCCGCTCGCTCTCGGCGCTGACGCTGTGGGGCTGGGGACCGCCCAGCACGTGTGCCATCACTGAGGTCTGCCAGTCCAGGTAAGGGTTGAAGGTCAGCCGGGCGTGGATCTTTCCTTCTTCGCGATACCCCCAGTCCGAATACCAGACGGGCACGCCCTGCTCGCAGACCTGCGTGTCTTTTTCACGCAAGCCGTTAAGACAGATGCGCAAGCTGCCGCCGTTGCCGTAGAGGGGATTGTCCGCAGAAAACATCAGGCCCATGTGCGAGAACTGACTGATGTGCCATTCGGGCAGGCGGTCAGGGCGGATCAGTACACGCTGCCGATCTACCAGGCCGTCGGGTTCATCGCCATACCAGACCAGGCGGCTGTCCGGGTGCGTGAAGCGCCGTTGGAAAACCTCGAGCAGGTAATCGGTGTTCAGCACCGAGTCGTGTTGGGCGACCACCATGAAGACCGGCTTGTCATAGGTCCGGTCACGCAACAGTTGGCGCGCATTGGCGCTGGTGCGATAGAACTGGGCGAATCCGTTGGCGGGCACATTGAAGTACTTGAAGGCGTTTTGCATGGGCAGGCTGCCGCCCGGCTTGATAAGCCAGGGTCGGAGGCGGGCCACCGGCGGCGCAAGCCAGTCGAAGGGCGAGCTCTTGAACCCGGGGGAGAACAACACCAACCCGGCGATCTGCGGATGGGCGTAGCCGTATTCGAGCACCAGGTTGGCGCCCGTGGAGAAACCGCCCAGGTAAACGGGGCCCTCGACATCCCGTTGCAGTGCATTGGCCTGCTCCCAGACCACTTGGCGCCATTGTTGCGCGGTGGTTTCCAGCAGGTCTTCGGGACGCGTCCCGTGACCGGGGAGCAGGATGGTCCGCACAAGGAAACCCTGCCTGGCCAGCGGTTGCGCCAGGTCCTGGAACGACCAGGGCGAATCGCCGAGACCGTGCACGAGCAGAATTCCTTTGCGCGGCCTGGCGCCTGCGTCGGATGACGCCGGCCGCCACTCCTGCGGCGCATTCCAGGCCAGCTCGGCGGCCGCGTCGGCAAGCTGGAAGCGGCGGTTGGCCTGGATTCGCTGGATGGTGTCGCGCCGGTAGTCTTCGAAGCTGACCGATGCAACGGGCGGTTCGCTGAAATTCGCCGTGGTGCAGCCGGCCATCAACGCCGCGACCGCCGCCGTCATCGCCAGTAGCGCGCAGCCGACCCACAGGCGTCCCACGACGGGCCATCGACCCGACTCAGGCGAGGTCGGCATGATCTTCGTCAGTCAGCTGGATGTTGGCGGCGGCGACATTCTCGTTCAGATGCTGGATCGAGCCCGTGCCAGGGATCGCCAGCATCGCCGGCGACAACGCCAGCAACCAGGCCAGTGCGACCTGGGAGGGTGTGGCAGCGTGCCGCTTCGCTACTCGGTCCAGCCGCGCCTCGTCGAGGTTGTCCGCGCCTCCGCCCAGCGGAAAGAATGGACAGAAAGCTATGCCTGCCTCCTCGCAGGCCTTGAGCAACCCCAAGTCCTGGCGTCTGGCGATGTGAAAGTTGTTTTGGACCGCCGCGACCGGCGCGATGGCGCGGGCTTGCGTCAGATGACCGTGGTCGATGTTGCTCAGGCCAAGGTGGCGTATCAGGCCTTCCTCGCGCAGCGCGGCCAGCGCTTCGAATCGCTCCGCCAGGGACTCGCCGTGGGGCGGCGACATTTCGCCGATGCGCAGATAGACCAGGTCAAGACGATCCAGGCCCAGGTTTGTCAGGTTCGCTTCAACCAGCCCTCGCATCTGGGAACCCGTTGCCGGACGGTGACTGCCATCTGCATTGAACACCACGCCCACCTTGGTGGCGATCACCAAGTCGGACGGGTAGGGGTGCAATGCCTCGCGGATAAGCGAGTTGGCACGCACGGTGCCATCGCTGCTGCGATAGAAATCAGCCGTGTCGATCAGATTGACGCCCAGTTCCAAGGCACGGCGCAGTACCGCGCGTCCGGTTTCAGGGTCGCGCGCCGGCCCTCGAAAGCCGTTGCAGGGCAGGCGCATGGCGCCAAAGCCGAGCCGGTTGATGGGCAGGTCTGCGCCAAGGCGCCATTGACGTGGATTGAGAGCGGGTGTGTTCATGTTGTCCCTCCGGACAAGGCCTTGGCCGATTCAACGGTCGTTGAAAAACCCCACGTGCTGCGGCGCTCAGGGTTCTCCCTGACGCCTCGATTCGAGGCTTGATGCGCCGTAGAGAAACGTCTGGACTGCATGACCGACGATGTCGTCGATCTCGCTGTCGGACAACAGTGAAGAGCGCAGCCCCGAGGCGGCCAGCAGCTTGGTGTGACCCGACACCAGGCTGATGAAGTGTTCGGCCAGGGTTTTTGCCGGGACCGTGTTCGCCAACCCTTTTCCACTTTCTTGCTGGGTCGCGATCCAGCTGGCCAGGATGTCGACGGCCTTGCCGTAGCTGACATCCCACATCGCCTGGGCAATATCGGGAAAGCGCCTGCCTTCATTCACCAGCAGCCGATGCAGCGCCAGCGTGCGTGGTGCCAGGGCCGTGTCCAGCAGGCGCTTGCCGAGAAGCGGCAGCACTTGCTCTGGCTTGCCGTTGGCGATGTTCAATTGCTCCAGCGGCTTGGCCACTTCTACGCACAGGTTGAGCATCGCTTCCTTGAACAACCCTTCCTTGCCGCCGAAGTGGCTGTAGATGTTGCTGCGCGAGCCGCCCACACGGGCGATCAGGTCGTCGACGGCTACGCCGTCAAAGCCGCGGTCCAGGAACTGTTCCGCCGCGACAGCCAGCAGGTCTCGAAGACGTTGGGCGCCTTTGGCTGTTCGGTGCTTGGGTGGTGTGATGGGCGGAATCGGGGTCATGGCGGGTGTCTGCAAGGGTTAATTACGTATCGTACTGTACAGTACATTTTGTAACCCGCCAACTGTCCGGCCGCGTAATAAACCAGGGGCCCATGGCAAACCTGTGGTGGCGCCTGGTTACATCTTGAAGTGCTGGACCATGGCATTCAGCTCCGTTGCCAGCAGCCCCAGTGACTGGGACGCACGGGTGGTTTGCTCGGAGCCCGTCGCCGATTGAACCGACAGGTCGCGGATGTTCAGCAAGTTCCGATCGACCGATCGGGCCACGTGGGCCTGTTCCTCGGTCGCGGTAGTGATCATCAGGTTGCGTTGGTTGATGTCGTCGTTGGCGGCCACGATGTCTGCCAGTGCGCTTTGGGTGGCCTGGGCCAGGGAAAGGGTGACGCGGGTCTTTTCGCTGCTGCTGAGCATGGTCGATACGGCCAGGTCCGTTTCGGTGCGAATGCCGCTGATCATGAGTTCAATTTCCCGTGTCGACTGCACGGTACGGTGCGCCAGCGCACGCACCTCATCGGCCACCACTGCAAAACCGCGACCGGCGTCGCCGGCTCGGGCGGCTTCGATGGCCGCGTTCAAGGCCAGCAGGTTGGTTTGTTCGGCGATGGTGCCAATCACGTCCAGCACTTTGCCAATGCCCTGAGCCTGTTCCGCCAGGCCCTCCACCTGCCTTGAACTCAGCTGCACGTTGTGGGTGAGGGCCTGGATCGCACTGAGGGTCTCGACCATGCGTTGCTGGCCACGAAGCGCAGTGTCCCGGGACGCCACGGACAGTTGCGAGGTGGACAGCGCGTTGCGGGCGACCTCTTCGATGGCCGCGGTCATTTCATTGACTGCCGTGGCTGCTTGCTCGATTTCACCGTGCTGCTGGTGGATGTCCTTGCCGGACATCTGTGTGACCGTGTTCAGTTGCGCCGTGGAGAGGGTCAGTTGCCGTGATGAGCTGGAAATCTGGCCCAGGGTCTGGATCAGGTTGTCCTGCATCGTCGCCAGCGACTCCAGCAGGCGGGTGGCCTCATCGTTGCCGGTAGGGTGGATGGGGTGACTTAAGTCACCTTCGGAAATCGTTCGCGCCGCTTTCACCGCCTGGTTCAGCGGCGAGGTAATGCTGCGAGTCAGCAGCCAGGCCACCAGGATCGTACCAATGCCCACCATGACGATCACCAGGACCACGCCACGCACGGCACGCTGGTAGGCCTCGACGCAATGATCGCCCGCGGCTTCGGCCCCAGCGTTGGAACGGTCGATCAGGTCGTCGAAGTTCTGGGTCATCTGGTCATAGGAGTTCCTGATCGTCATCAGGTATTCCCGGGCGCCGGTCTTGTCGCCTTGACGAGAACGCTTGAGCAATTCGAGATGGTTCTGCGCGTACACATCCAGGCTGGCATTGAAGGCCGCCAGGCGGGCTTTTTCTTCATCGCTTTCAAGCAGTCGAGCGTAGGTCTGCATCTGTTCGCGAACCTGCTGCAGGCGTCCGGCGGTTTTTTCTTCATAGGACTGCATGTCTTGTTCACGGGTGGAGAGGATGTGCTGCATCGACCCCATCCGATAGCGGTTCAACGCGGCGTTCGCCGCTCCCAGCGCACGCACCTGCTGGAGCCAGTTGTCCTTGATCTTGAGCGACTGATCCTGCACTTCGTCAATCTGGCGTAACGCAAAGAGCCCGAGCGCCACGCTCAGGAGGGCAATGATGACGAACCCCAGAACCATGCGAGTGGCAATGGAGAGGTGGCGTAAGCGCATGAGAAATGTCCCTTTCGCAAGTGATGTGATCCGGGCACCGCCGGATGCGTTCGACGAGGTCTTGATGCGCCAGCCTGGGGCCTGCGCGGATAAACGTGACGGGCATCCCGAGGCACGAATGCCCCGCAATGCCCGTCACTGGAACGTGCAACGGATCGGCGGCTTGAGGGGGGGCTCAAGCACCTGCCTGGAGCGGGAACAGTCCCATGACCAGGCACACTCCTAGAAGCAGGAAACTCAGCGCGAACGCCCATTTGAGGGTGTACTTCTGGTGGTCGCTGAACTCCACGCCCGCCAGCCCGCACAACAGGTAGGTGGAGGCGACCAGCGGGCTGAGCAGGTGCACCGGTTGACCTACCAGCGATGCGCGGCCGATTTCCGCGGGGGAGATGCCGTACACCGCGGCCGCCTTGGCCAGCACCGGAAGCACGCCGTAGTAGAACGCGTCGTTGGACATGAAGAACGTGCCCGGGATACTCGCCAGCGCGGTGATCGGCGCCATGTACGGGCCCCAGGTCTCTGGCAGCATCGCCAGGAAGCTGGCCGACATTGCGTTGACCATGCCCGTCCCCGACAGGATGCCGGCCAGGATGCCGGCGGCGAGGAAGATCGCGATCTGGTTCAAGGCCGTTGGCGCGTGGGCGGAAATTCGTCGGCGCTGGTCATGCATGTGCGGGTAGTTGATCACCAGGGCTATCGAGAACGCGACCATGAACAGGATGGACAGCGGCAGCACTTCCGTGACCAGGCCCGTCATCAAGGCGATGGTCAGCCCGGCGTTCAGCCAGAACAACTTTGGCCGGCGCAGTTCGGCGTTCTCCTCGGACATCGAAGGCAAGCCTTCATCGCCATCATCCTCGAAAAGGGTGGCCGCCGCGCCGGCCGAAAGCCGCAGCTTGCCCAGGCGTTGGCGTTCGCGAATGCCGATGAAACAGGCCAGTGCCATGACGCCCAGGAAGGCCACGACCATCACCGGGATCAGCGGCAGGAACAGGTCCGAGGTGTCGACCTGCAGGGACGCGGCCGCCCGTGCCAACGGGCCGCCCCAAGGCAGGAGGTTGGTCACGCTCGCCGCCAGGATGACCACGCACGTCAGGCACAAGGGGTCCATGCGCAGGCGCTTGAACAACGGCAGCATCGCGGTGATGGTGATCATGTACGTCGTTGAGCCATCGCCGTCCAGCGACACCATGCCCGCGAGCAAGGTGGCGAACAGGACCGCCTTCATCGGGTCGCCGTTGATCAGCGTAATGAACTTGCGAATGATGGGATCGAACAGACCGGTATCGAACATGACCCCGAAATAGAGGATCGCGAACATCACCATGATCGCCGTCGGTGCGACCTTGCGCAGCCCCTCGATCATCATGTCGCCCATCTCCGGGCCGAAACCGGCGATCAGCGCGAATACGATCGGCACTGTGGTCATGGCAACCAAGGGTGACAACCGCTTGGTCATGATCAGGGCCATGAAGGTCACGATCATGCCGTAGCCGAGTAGTGAGAGCATTTGTATCACCTTGACGTAAAGTACAATTATTTTTATGGGATCTGCGCGTGGTGCGCATCAAGGTTCCCGAAGGATTGGAATCTGCCAAGCGGGCATGGCTCGTCGAGGGCCCAGGATGGCTCAACTCATATGCAGGCCGCCGTTCAGGGAGAAATCGGCGCCGTTGGCGTAGCCGGATTCATCGGACGCGAGCCAGGCGCACATGGAGGCGATCTCCTGGGCGGTGCCGAGGCGACGGGAAGGGATGTCCTGGATGATCCGGTCCATGACCTCGGCGGTGGTGATGGACTTGAGCTTGTCGGTGGCAATGTATCCCGGAGACACGGTGTTCACCGTCACCCCGCGCGGCCCGACTTCCCGCGCCAAGGCCCGGGTGAACCCGCGGATCGCCGATTTGGCGGTGGAGTAGTTGACCTGGCCGACCTGGCCCAACTGGGCGTTGACCGAGGAAATGTTGATCACCCGTCCCCAGCCTCGCTCGACCATTGCATCGATGACCTGCTTGGTCACGTTGAAGAGCGAATTGAGATTGGTATCGATCACGGCGGCCCAATCGTTGGGCTGCATGTCGTGGAACACCACGTTTCGAGCGGTGCCGGCATTGTTGACCAGAACTTCGACCGGGCCGTATTGGCGCTTGATCTCCTCGAAGGCCTGGCGGCAGGAATCCCAGTCGGCCACGTTGCCTTCGGAGGCGATGAAGGAAAACCCCAGCGCTTTCTGCTGGGCCAGCCAGGCATTTTTCAACGGAGAGTTCGGGCCGCATCCCGCGACGACGGTAAACCCGTCTTTTGCCAATCGCTGGCAGACAGCGGTGCCCAGTGTTCCCATGCCAGCGGTGACAAAGGCGATTTTTTTGCTCATGCGTTAACTCCTGTTGTGTTTTCTTGTGGGGAGTAGTGCCGGTGGCGATGAAGGGCCACTGGCCGCTAATAGACTCCACTGCAAATTGTTTTGCAAGCTAACGCAGTACAATTTGCCAAAAAACAGGCGTCTTTTTTTACGAACGGTGGGTGCTCGGCTATCCGTGCGAGGGGTAGCCGAGGGCGGCAGTCGACCTGATCCTGTTGATTTTCCTGCCGTTTATTCGTCCCGGCCTCAGGCGTGCAGCAGGTGCCGAAGCTTCAGTACCGCGCTGTCAGGCGTGGTCAGCACTTCGAGCCCGCTGGCCTTGCTGGCGGCCACCGCAGCGCTGGTCATGGAAAACTGCGCAAAGCACAGCAGGTCGCTGCCTGTGATGTCGCTGGCCCGTTCGCTGATCAGTTGGTCATGGCACGCCTGATTGCCGCGACGCAGCTCATCGAAGGCGTTGTCGCAGACGTAGGTGGCCAACGCCAGCTCCCGACCCTGCTGGCTTGCATGCTGTTCGAATTCCTCGACCATCGACGTGATGGCCTGGGGAAACGTCGCCAACAAGGCCAGCTTGCCGGTCCTGCGCAGCGCTTCTTCGATCATGGCTTCGTTCGGCTTGAGCACCGGGATACTCAGCGCACGTTTGCACTGGTCGATGGCATCACC
>Ga0182006_1001488_pt1 | contig 14076 bp, 12 predicted proteins | sample Sormic07211104_1_FD_123022 | JGI IMG/M metagenome (GOLD analysis project Ga0182006, IMG submission 123022) | Rhizosphere microbial communities from Sorghum bicolor, Mead, Nebraska, USA - 072115-104_1 MetaG | ecosystem: Host-associated > Plants > Roots > Rhizosphere | place: USA: Nebraska...
GCCACAGTACATCTTTGGTACAAGAATGAATTTGGGAAGGAAATTCAGCCATATATCTCAACAGAATCTGCAATTAATACTTGGCCAACTACATCAACAAGTATAGGAGTTACTATGGATTCTACTAGATCTTTAAAAATATATGCCCCTTTTGGATTAGATGACTTATTCAGTTTAACGGTCCGCGCAAATAAAATTTTAATAACTGAAAACATCTATTATTATAAAGCAAAAAAATGGAAAAGTATCTGGAATCAACTCAATATAATACCATGGTAGTAATTTTTATTTAAGCGTTCCGTTTTTTCCAGTAGAGCTTCGCAGTTGAGTATATCATTTCACCGATCCTCTCCACAAAAACAACCTCTGATTGTTGCATCCCCCGCTAAATATTAACATCTTAGCCCGGTCTTTCAAAAGACTTAAATTAACTCTTATCCATTTTATGAAATACCACTCTACGCTCTCGAAGCTATTATGCTGCCTTACATTATTACTGTTCTCCTTGAGTTCCTGTAGCTTCCAGGAAGAAATGAACCCAAAAAATGGAATGATTTATTCCACTCTATTGGTGGGAGATACTTTCAATTGTCACATGTTTTATTCAGTAAGGACTCTAAGTTTGCTATTATGCACGTGGAATTTAATTGTGGAAGTAGATGTGGACAAGAAATGACAATATTGTTTCAAAAAACTGGGGAAGACTGGGTTGTAAAAAAGAGATATTGTTTAAAAGTGAGCTAACAGGCTCGTTTTTTTCTTATGTAAGTTCTTACTATAATTCCTTTCAAGTGTATTCAATTAAACTCCCACACTTTGAGGCTATTAACCCAATGCTTGTGGTGTAACCCTCTCTTCTTTCGAACTGGTTTTGGAGGCAAGAATTCACTTCTCGTTTTCGAACTTGGTAATTACCATTTTATAGATAAATTAGAGCTTGGAATTTGAATAAAACTAATTCAACAATAATATTTAACTTATAACTATGCTTGAACGCCTCAACGATGATATTTATTCATATAAAGTATCGAATAAAGACCATCTACGATTATCCTCTACTTCTTTATTTTATCTATTCGTATTTCTAATTGGTACATGCGCAGCATTTATATTCTACCCCAGAAAAGAAGCCGATTTAGTTACCTTCACAGGGATAATTCTTTTGCTCGCATTTACTGGTCCGGCTTTTTATCTGCATTATGTGTATTTTACGAAATCTCAACATCAGGAGCTTAGACTTCATGATGATTTTTTTGAACTTTTTGAAGAGAATGTACTTAAATTCAAAATTCGCAAAAAAGATGCCCAGAATATCCACCTTTTTATGTCACCAACATATATAGAAAGTGGAATTGCACGAGGTATACCATGGATGGAATATAACTATATGGAGATAAAAACTTCCACTGACACTATTCAAATAAATAATCTTCTTTATCCAGATTTAAAACAATTGGCTCTAAATTACTTTGATATTACCCCTATCTATCACCAATCGTATTTTGCTAATATTGAATAAAAAAGGAGAAATCCATTTGTTGCAACAAAACAAGATGATTAAAAAAGAGTCACTACAGACCTTCTAAACATCAATGAAAAAGTAATAAGGTAAAAAACAATAGAATCCAAAACCTGTAGATAAAATGACCCCAGAACCAAAAGAAATATTAGACTCATTCACCGATCTTGCAGATAAAATTCAAGCTACTCGCACCAGCAAAAAGGTCAAACAGAGAAGGCTTGAAGCAACCGGAACCTCTCCGCTCCTGGCCCCAATGGCTAAGCCCCTGCTTTTTAGATCCGGATCTGTTCAGATTAATGGAAAAGAAGCCTATAAATTTTGGAAATACGCTGGGTGGAATGTTGCTGATGGATCAAATTTCAGAAGGGGCATTGATTGCTTTTTATTTATGCCGGGCGTGGGCATTGTTGGTGGTTCTTTTGACTTTTACTTTCAATATCGAGTATCTAACGAGCTTTTATTGAAAAATTATTTATCGGAACAACTGATGTTTCCTTTATCCATCAATGGGAAACCAATAAATAAAAAACAATAGAGCCAAAGGGGAAGAAAACTCCAGGAAATGGTATAAATGCAGCTATGAAAATCAAATTCACCATTATTTTAATCAGTTCAAGCCTAATCGGATTTGCGCAAAACATTACAGGTAAATTCGTTCAGCAAAATTATGTAGATGCCGGTATCACACTGACCTTACATAAACCGACATTTACCTATCAAAAAAGTGGCTCTATAAATAGCTCCTTTGGTACAGGCTACTATAGCATTCATAAAAAGCAACTAAAATTGAGGTTTATAAAAGTCCCTAAACAGGATTCCTCATTTTATAGTATCCATTCCAGCGCCAAGAAATTGCAGACCGCTATGCTCGACATAAAAATTCAGGATGAAAACGGGAATGCCTCTAAAGGTACTGTCATATTTCGGGACAAAGATTATTCCAGCATTCAACAGTTCCAATCCGGAAAACTCGGCCAGCTTTCCATTCCTTTAAACCAGGAAAAAAACATCAACACTATTACCATTGATGATATTGGTTATTACAGAGTGACCATTCCTGTAACTAGATTAAAAGGGGAAAATTCAGAAATCACGGTGAAGTTAAAACCAGCCACCACAAATTACATTGATCCCAAAGTTGAGGTTTATAAAATTGAAAACCTCACTCAAAATGAAATCGTTTTGTCCGCTGACAAATCAGAAAAAATTAGATTGAAAAAGATGCAGGAATAAGTTCCACAAAACACTTTCTTCCATCCCAGCAGTGTCTGTCGGTTAAAAACCATCATAAACTTACTAAGTCAAAAAAATGGACTTAGTAAGTTTATGGTAGAAGTCTAATACTACCCGATGGTGATGACTGTTGGCTTTTTCCCCTCATAATACTGCAACAAATCATCAGAAGGTCTACTAACAAACTTTCTCTTTGATGCAACTTCTCACTCAGTTCTTCAATTTTCAAGGTATCTTCTGATTTGAGTGCAGTAACGTCACTGGAAAACATATCAACAATAGATACTTTAAAAAGCTCTGCAATTTGACGGAGCCTCTTGATATTGACACCCGTCCTACCCGTTTCCAATCTTGAATATGCAGGAATAGAAATTTTAAGTAGCGCCGCTACTCTCGTTGTCTCCATCCCATTTTTTGACGGAGTAGTTTGGTGTTTTTTGAGACTGTTTTCATAATCTTTTTGTGTTAAATGAATAATAATTCTGCTAAGGGAAGAAAAGGAATAACCTTCTGCAGCAGGTAATGACCTTCCTCTCTCTAACCATTCAATCGGGTCTCCCCTGGTAGACTCCTGGCGGTTGTGTGAGCATGAGTTTTGCATTCCATTAATTTTAGGCGTATTACTTAATTAATTCAAGTACTAATCACGTTTATAAATTATTTCTTATCAATCCAAATTAAAAACAAATTTATTTACACATAAATTAAATATATAAAATATTTAAGAAACTATAATACTCCCTATTGTTAAGACGATAATCCTTGCAATAGGGAGTATAAGAAATACCATTAAATTTTACTACTTACTCATATTTTTGATAGTCAAGTATTACTCCGTATATTTTTTTCGCAACAATGCAATATCATCATTGGAAAGACCGAGCTCCTGACTTACAAATTGATCGATGCTACCGTATTTGTTAAGAATTGCTTTTACTGTGGCTATCAGATATTCTGGTTTTACCGTGGCCAGGTCACGTGCAACTTGTTCTTTAATCTTCATTTGCACCATCATTTTTACCATTTTTTCATTTTCTTCCTTTCGGTATTCATTGGTGGCCAGGTAATCCTCCATGACGGTTTCGTCTGGCACACCAAGTATATGAAGAAATAATGCAGCTCCAATTCCAGTCCGATCTTTACCCGCCGTACAATGAAAAAGCAATGCATCAGAGTCTGGCATTTTAAGAAGTTCCTGAAAAAAAGGTTTGTATTTCTCTTTCAAGTGTGCAGTTTGACCATAGAAAGAAATCATCAGGGAATCGCCTGAATTTAATTTTGGCAATACTGCCATAAAATTATTCAGTTGCTCACTTCCTGCAGCAAGTTGAATATAGGCTGCTCCTGCAGGAAGTTTATCTTTGGCTTTAGCTACCTCTTCATTACTTCTGAAATCTACGACATCCTTAATGCGCTTGCCAGCAAGTAACTTAAGGTCATCGTCTGTAAGTTTGCTGATCTCTCCTGACCGGTAAACTTTGCCCCACTTTACCTTTGTGCCTTCATTGGTTGGATAACCACCCAAATCCCTGAAATTTACGGCTCCTTTAACCGGAACAAGTCTGGTTGTATCTGTAATACTGGCATTACTGGTTTGCATGCCTAAAACCGACGATAGAAACAAAAGAAATATTACCTTCTTCATAAAAATTAAAGTTTAAATCATTATTTATTTTAACATCCACATTTTCTGATTGACATCATCATTGCCTCCATATTGTGCAGCAACTGCAGCTTTGTAATTCGCATTGTTGTTGTTTTGCTCTTCCAGCGGATATTGCCAGCGCAACGGTATCACTCCTGAGGGGTTTATACCTGGGCCATTGTTAGCAAACTCTGGAATCCCTGTGCGGCGCCAGTTATAGAAGGCCTCCCAGCCAGAGTTCTCAAAGAAAGCTACGTATTTTTGCTGCAGGATTTGCTTTAGCCCATCGCTATTGTCGCCTTTATATTTCACATTAGGATGATTTAAAAAATTACTGATGCTTATAGTTACCTTTCCGAGTGTAACACCTTTTACATTGCCTATGTCGTAAGACTGCCCTTCACTCAGGCCATAGGAATTTATAGAAGCATTGATCCCGTTCTGGTACCAGGTTGCTGCTGAACCGCCTGCCCATCCCCTGTTAATGGCTTCTGCAATGTTAAAACATACCTCTGGATATCCGATAATAACGGCAGGATCAGGGCCAATGAAAGTAGCAAAATAGCGCTTGTAATTTACATAAGAATATTTCCCAAGTGCATCGTTAGCTGAAAGTGTGCTCTGTGTCTGGGCAGTACTTGAGCCTACATAGGCTGTAAAATCACTTACTGTTTTACCGCTGGCAATTTCGGCTGGTGCGGGTGTTGAAGTGATAAAGGTACGCGGGTCCATACTGGATGTGGTAATGTCCAGGTAAGTTTTACCAACGTTCTCAAACAAATTATAGGTTTCATCGGGGTTATAGATGAACTTATTTACGGTTGCATTGTATTTAAAAGATAAGTTATCTGTATTGCTGGTTAGGATAGGATATTTGGAGGTATTGGTCAAAATATCTGAAAACTGCTGCTTAATGTTCAGATCCGTATTGTCATCTGCCCGTTTACTTAAACTGATCAGTACCCGCAGCCGATAGCTGTTGATCACTTTTTGCCATTGCAAATAAGTAAGGCCAAAAATATCACCTGGTACAACTGTTGCCGAGTTATCTACCCCAACGGCAGGTTTTATCGACGCGCCCGCCATTGTATTGGCCTCGTCCAATAATTGAAGGCTTCTTCTGTACACCTCTTTCTGGGTATCAAATTTAGGTGTCAGATTTGCAGAGTTACCGGCCTCCGCAGCCGGAATATCTCCTACACGTTGGGTGAGCCAAACAAAACTATAAGCTTTAAAAAACTTGCTTAAAGCGCCATATATATTATTAACAGCTCCCAATTGTACTATTGCCTTGCTTTCCATCTGGTTAGCATACCTCAGCAAATCATAAGCTGTTGCTGTATTACTAAAGGCATAAGCATTTGTACCGCGATAATAAGCATTGGTAGATGCGGTGTATTGATTCCAGCGGCCGACTTGTCCAAATGGTTCTTCACCTACTGAATTTGATGATTTTTCTACAACGCCTCCCCCTCTGTACATACTCCAGGTTAAATGGTTAAGGAGCAAAGAAACTGGAACATTTGAATTTTCATTTGCAACATTGGGATTTGAAAGCAAATCTCCTTTTTGACAGCTTCCTAGTACAACCGCCAAAGCAATCATACCTGTTATTTTTATTGTATTTAAGTTCATAAGAATCTCTTTAAATTTTTATACTGCTTTCTGGATCAAATTAAAAGCCTATATTAATGTTAAAACCATAGCGGCGTGCGGTGGAACTTTGCAAATCACTTTGCTTACCCCCTAAAGATTTGCTAGATAAATTAAAACCAGAGGCATACTGATCCAGGTCCAGATCTTTACGTTGCGCAAAATAGAGCAGATTTCTTCCGATTAATGAAATGCTTGCCGACTTAATGAACGATTTACCTAACATCTTCTTAGGAATACTGTAACCTATAACCACTTCCCTTAATTTGACATAAGAGCGATTCACCATAAAAGGTTCATCAAATAAACCATAAACTCCGTTTTGAATATAATTCCTTAAGGTTACGGCCTTTGTGTTTGGCGCAAAGGTGAGCTGGTCAAAATTGTCAATCTTACCGTTGGTGTAGTGTGGTGTTCCTGAAGTAATGACAACACCGTTACCAACCATGGCTCCTGTTGCATTAACTGTTCCTCCATTGGTGCTTTGCCACTCCTTTAAACGGGCATCGCCATATTGTCCTTCTACCAGATCAAGGGCTGTTCCCGCATTCATAGATTGTGCATATACGTAGTCAAAGATCTTTCCACCTAAACGTCCGTCAAACTGAAAACTAAAGCTAAAATTCTTGTAAGTAAACCTGTTATTGAATCCAAAGACAAAATCCGGGTTCGCATAGCCTAATAATTGGTTGTTGTTAACACCTGCTTGCTGGGCAAGAGGTAATCCACTGGCATCATGGATGATCTGTCCATCGGGCGCCCTTACATAGGCACGGCCATAAATTCCATCTAGTCTTTCACCAACCTTATAATTGTGGTTGTTAACTGCCCAGCCATCTACACCATCATAGATCTTACTCAATGTTTCCTTATAGGTAGCCAGATTGGCCATCACATCCCAGCTAAAGCCATTAGTTGTTTTAACCGGTGTGCCTGTTACAGAGAGTTCCCATCCTTTTTTCTTTGAGGTAATGGCATTTACACTTTCTGTTGCATAACTGGTTGAATTTGCCACTGGAAGCTGGAATACCAATGGACCGTTGATCGAAGTAAAATAGGTAAAATCAAGGCCCAGTCTGTTTCTAAGAAATTTAACCTCTGTCCCACCTTCATAAGATTTCACATCAAATGGTTTAATCTTATCACTTGCAATATTTTTAGAAAAATCTACAGATGGAGTATTGTTATAATAGGTATTTACGCTATACGAATTCTGATTGTCGTAGTTTGGCCCATCATAAGAACTATAGAGTTCAGTTCCGTAACCACCATAAGTTCCACCACCCAATAACGACCCTACAGTATTTCCTGTTAGGGCATTATAGGCTGTACCAATGGTTGGACTCGTCAATGCTCCTCTTACGTCTGCAAAAGAGCCTCGTATTTTGAGAAAAGAAATGAATTCTGGCAGTTTGGTATAGTCACTGATCACAGTGCTGAGGGATACCGAAGGATAAAAGAAAACATCGTGGCCTTTGGGCAAGGTAGATAATTTGTCTACTCTTCCTGTTGTATTGATATTTAACCAGTTCTTGATCCCGAAATCCAGGGTATAATATCCACTGGTTACCTGCATTTTAGATCCAAAGTTATAGGATTTAACAGGCCCCTGTGAATTGCCTAGGGTATATACACCCGGCAGTGTGAGCGCGTAGGTGGTAGCCCAGGTGGAATTATATTCGAAGGTTCTTAGGTTGGCTCCTGCAGAACCGGAAACACTAAAATCTTCGTTGATTTTTTTATTATAGTTTGCTAGAAAATCGTGATTATGTTCCATCAAAGAGCGCTGATCTTCTCTGTAATCTCCATACCAGATATTGTATAGACCATTGGTCTTATTGAAGTAATAATCATTTACGTATTGGTTCAAATTGGTAGAAGGGGGAACCTTTTCTGTACGAAGCTGATGCCAGGTTGTTACTTGTGAGCGTAAACTGAAATTCCAATCGTCGTTTAGCTTGTAACTCAATTTAGCATATCCGTTAATGTCTGTTTTCTGATGTCCATGCAACCATTCATTTGCAGTAAAGAATGGGTTATTGTGCCTTCCGTATTCTACATAGTTTTGCACCAGGCCTGGACGTCCGCGCGCCCCTCCCCAATAGTCCCTTACATCATTCAGGTCCCAGCTGGCTGAGCCATATACTTTAAACTGATAAACATAACTGTTTGGCCCGTAAGATACATCGGGAATATTCGGTGTATATTGTGAATTGAAATTCAAATTACCATCCATTCTCCATTTTGGACTAAAATTGTAACCACCGTATATGTTCAGATTATCTACGTTCAGTTTTGTATTGGGAGCCATTCCTTTTTGGTAGGTATGACTCACTGAGGTACGAAGGTCATATTTTTCCCCGGAAGCACTTAGAGAAAGATTATTGGTGCTCAATAATCCCATTTCCATGAAATTTTCGAAATTTTTTGCGCCCTTGGATAGCCATGGAGTTTTGGTGCGGATTCCGGTTGCCGGATCTATTGGACTGTCGTACTGAGCTACTCCTTGTCCATCAAATTTTGGTCCCCAAACGTTGGTTCTTCTATAACTTCCATCCAGATCGTACAGGTCATTGCCATAAGCATATTTATAGTCGTTACCATAACCGTAAAGTGCCTGTGTTTTTGGAAGTGCAGTAAAACCTTTTTCAAACATTGTACTGCTATTGAAATCAACATTAAAACCACGGCCATCTTTGGTTCCTTTTTTTGTGGTAACCAGGATGGCTCCATTTTGTCCTCTGAAACCATACAACGCAGCAGCATTAGGTCCTTTTAATACGGTATAACTTTCAATATCGTCTGCGCTGATGTTCCAGGTATCTGAGTTAACCGGAACTCCATCTACTACAAAAAGCAGATCCGTACTTCCTCTTAATACCAGTTGCGGCCTGCCCAGCATTTCTGCGTTGCCTCCTACTGTTAAGCCGGCTATCTTTCCAGTTAGGGAATTGATCGCATTGGGTTCTCTTGCTTTAACCAATTCGCTACCTTTTATTTCCTGGGTGGCATAGCCTATTTTCTTGACGTCTTTTTTAATGCCCAAGGCCGTAACAACAACCTCGCTTAGGATCTTTGCATCATTTTTTAGCACTATTGTATAAGTACTCCTCTCGTCTATTATAACTTCCTGAGCAATATATCCAATTGAACTAACCAACAGTGCCTGGCCTTTTTGGGCCACTATACTAAATGTCCCTTCATTTCCAGTAGACATTCCATTTGAGGTCCCTTTTATCTTAATACTTACACCTGGAATTGGCAATTTATTTTCATCCATAACCAATCCTGTTATATTGTTTTTTTGTGCAAAAATATTGCAGCTGAGAAATACAAATGCAAAGGTGAAAAGCATTTGCAATAAATTGGGTAACTTTTTTTTCATGTGCATTTTGTTTAGTTATTGCTTCACGAAAGTATCTGGGAGATGTTAGGGAATTGTTGTTTCTGGAATATGTTAAAATGATCTTATTGCTTCTTTTTTGACCTAAGTATCGGATTTTAAAACAAAATGTTAAGGAATTAAAAATTCTAGTCTTATACGCTAAAATCTGGTTAAATTGAAGGAAAACAAACTGAAGTTTAGGGGCAGATGCTTCATAAGAAGCAGACAAAATGGGGATGCAATTTTTAGAGAATTTATCAAAGGATCTCTTGATAGATTTTCCCGGTTTTAGAGTGCAATGGCTACTACCTTCGACAGCCAAATTTTACCCAAGCCTCTGACCTGGCGATTGCACGAACAATCATGCACGAGTCTGTACATGCCTTTTTAGTGAACTATTTTAAACAAGATTCTTATTTAGCAAATCCTGATTATGCGACCATGGTTACTGGATATGCCAATAACACCAATCCTAATGTTCCCCAACGTGACGAGATGGTAAGAGATTTTGTAATATATTTTTTAGCCGATAAATGCGCTGTAATTCCGTAATGATATTGCTGCATACCTAAAACAACTAAATTGAGTACTGTTTAATGCGATAGGATGTTAAAGTCAGCTCCCCATAGTCAGTTATCGCATTACAACTATTATGGCTTCTATGATTCCTTCTCCGGCAATTATAAAAAATGAAGGTCCGGCAAGTAAGGTCACTTTGGTTGCTGGTTTAAAAACGGCCATATTTTTACTTTTTAGGTAATTCTGAGTACGATAAGCGTCGATAATACCTTTGGTTACATTGCTTGCTTATAAAATTTGATTAAATATTCACAGATCTAAGGTGATAACTTTGTCTAAAGTTCGGAATTATCAGAAAACTTATTTGAGTGGTCTAAGAAATGGAAGAAAGGAAATGGAGAAGTTTACATAGGGAATGGCTTCGTTCTTGTTTTTCATGAAATAATCATCAGGACGATCCTCTTTTCTGAAAAATCTTGAAGAGCTTGTTGTCATCAACCCGCCATTTAAGCCTAAAATAATTTTTTTAGAAATCAGGTATTCAAAACTTGATCCGGTTTTTAATTCAATAGAAGAATGAGTGAAGTCGCGTGGCAATAATGCTTTATCAAAATCGAAGAAAGCAAGATTACCTGAAAGTTCTGTTCCAAACGATACCCAGGTTCTTTCAGAAAATTGTTTCCTCAACATAATACGGCTGGGTATATCAACAAATAATTCCAGGTCAGATGAATTAAATTTATGCCAGTAGCTAAAGATGGGCAGAAACGGAGATGGGGACGATGGATCTACGATTAGGAGTGCTCCTATTGAATAGGAAGTTGTTGCAGTACGCTTAAGGTTAATAGAAACAAGACCAACATAGTTAAATCTTCGGATTCTGGACAATTCATCTGTCAGTCCTGATGCACTTATGGAATAAGCTACCGGACGATTGAATATTGAATCTAGTCTGGTGAAACTTGCCGTTACTCCTATTGTTGATTTATTATAATTAAAATCGGCTGATGGTATATTGTGGTTAAAACTCTGCACATTTTTTACATCCACACGTTGTTGTAAATAACTGAGTGTAGTCGAAATTGTATTTTTTCCTAACTGGACAATTGGAATATTGAAGACAGATCTGATTCTGGAAATCTGGCTTTTACCTTTATATAAACTTTTACCGTTTAGTTCGGCATCCACATTTCCTCTTCCAAGTATTTCTGCAGATAGAAATCCTTGCCTTAACAGGGGATACTTCATTGCTGCATTTGATAAATAAACCATTTTAAGGGAATCAGCAGTCTTAGAGCTAAGCTCTTTTAGGGTGTTTTGCGCATAGCTCAAGCTGATTGAAAGCATAGAAATCAGAGAGAATATAGTCGTAAATTTCATGTTGATAAAGTTGATTAGTCTTGTAGTTCTTTTTTCATGGCATTTTTCATTGCCTGGCTACTTATTACATCGGGTAAAAATGAGAGTAAGTAAGTTTGGATAGCATGTGGCCAATAAGGCATCACACTTTTTCTCCCACATCCAACAATAGATAAAACCCGCTTAGCATACTCCTCGCTTGTAGGTCTTAGAAAACCAACAGATTTTTTATTGGAACCCGTATGCACGCTGCCTGTAATTAATGAAATGGTTTCTACATTTTCCAGTTCTATTGAAAGTGAATTGGAAAAGGCATTGTTATAAGCCTTAGATCCTGCATAAACAGCCAGGTAAGGGGGCGGATATAAAGCTGCATATGAGGACACATTTAAAATGAGGGATGGACCTGAGAGATATGGCAATAAGGCATTGGAAAGATGGGTAGGGAATAATATATTTAAATTAATAGTATCCTCGATCTCCATATTTGACAACTTACCGAATTCTTTGACTGGCCCTACACCAACGTTGTTTACTAGTACTGTAATGGGCAATGAACGAATGGAATAAATATCCAATTCTGTTTCTTTAGCGCCATCATGAACTATGGTTACAACTTTCAGAGACTCGTTAATATTCAAAATCTCTTGCCTCACAGCATTTAACTTATCTTCATTTCTGCCATGAATGATCATGTTAAATCCAGTTCTGGCTAATTCTAAAGAAATTGCTTTTCCAATGCCGTCCGAAGCACCGGTTACCATAGCATAGGCATCGGTACTTAAGTACTTGCGCACCGACGAAGGGCGTATGTAAATACGAATAAAGGATACCAGTCGGTAGCCGACGTAAATAACTTGTATAGCACCAATGATGTACAAGAATTTTAATAATAATGTTGATTCCATGTTACTTGTTTAATGGTAACAAAGCAACGGGATTAAGCAAATAGGGACAAGGGATAGATTAGAGTAAGTCTAGGACTATTTACGGTAATTTTGCCGAAAGGCCATGGGAGACATGCCTGAAATTTTAGTAAAAACGCGAGTGAAATAACTATAATCTTTATAACCCAACTGTTCAGCAACTTCTTTAACTGAATAATCTGTATGGAATAAAATACGCTTTGCCTCCAGGACAATTTCCTGGTTTATCCAGTAGCTTACGGAGAATCCAGTAGTCTTTTTTACGGCTTCATTTAAATAAGATGGCGAGATATGTAAGGATTCTGCATAGTTAGATGGATTTTTCATTACTCTGAAAGACTTTAAAAGAAGACTCCTGAATTGTTTGGTGATCAACACGGTTCTAGATAGACTTTGATTTTCTGGTTTAATTGACTTATTAAACTCATTAACAATCACTCCTATGCAGGCATCGGTTAATGAACGGTTAATCTCCTCCAAAGAATAGGATTCTTCTGCCTGGTTGTCCATATAGCTTAACAACTCCATCATCCTTGTTAAGGTTTGTGCATCTTTAATAGATAACTTAACCATTTTGGTTACGGGAATCTGCTCTTCAAAAAAATGACGGTAAGAATCTTTTACCATTTCGGGATTTACCGCAAAAAACCAGGCGTCTACGTGTTCTGCAAGAATGCCCTGGTGTGCTTGTCCGGGTAAAATACAAAGGACGGCGCAACCATTTATTTCTACCGTGTCAAAGTCTAGCATGACTTGACTTTTGCCCTCTTGTTGAAAAACGAAAATATAATGATCGTCTCGATGAATGGCCTTAAAGATCAGATCGGCATTTTCAATTGCTTTATAACTGCTGATCTCCCATCCTCTTTGGGTAGCTGAATTGAGTGAAAATATGGGTAGAGCTTTATTCATTAAATCGAAAATAGTTCAAATTCTTACTCCCATTTATAGGTAATGATACTTTTGTCGAAGTTAAGAACAATCAACAACTTATGTTCAACTATATATTCAATATCACCGTTATAAATTTTTTATCTTTTTTCAATTGCTAACTCAATTCTTCAATTTTCAAAGTATCATCTGATTTGAATCATGTAAAGTCAGTGGAAAACATATCGATAATAGATACTTTAAAAAGCTCGGCAATTTGACGGAGCCTCCACCCATTTTTTGACGGAGTAGTTTGATGTTTTTTGAAACTGTTTTCATAATCTTTTGTGTTAAATGAATAATAAATCTGCTAAAGGGAAGAAAAGGAATAACCTTCAAAGAAGGCTAAGAGCCCCTTTTTGTCAGTTTTATAGAGATAACTCTGTTTCTTGCTTAACCGGGTCTCCCCTGGCAGACTCCTGACGGTGGTGTGATTTTGGGATTCTCATTCCGTTAATTTTAGGTTTATTACTTAATTAATTCAAATATTAATCAAATTTATAAATTATTTCGTTTTAATCCAAATTATAAACAAATAATTTTACACAGAAATTAAATATACTACATTATAAAGAAAATTTAAGCAGAAAAATATTGAGATGAATTTAATAGATATGAAAATAAAACCAAGAAATTGGATGGATTGACGGGATTTTGAAGTTATTTTGTGAAAGCAAAGCCGAACCTAACCTTCTAAATCTATAAGAAGAGAATAATGAAGAAATTGACTGTTCCAACACAAGAAAATGAACTTATCGGTATTTTATTGCAAAATAAAACTATTGTTGATATTCTAGAAAGAGCATTAGAACTTAACCTTCCCAATTGGTACCTTGGCGCTGGTGCTGTTGCTCAAACTATTTGGAATTACAAAAGTAATCTAGATTTAAATCATGGAATTGAA
>Ga0182006_1001491_pt1 | contig 14053 bp, 11 predicted proteins | sample Sormic07211104_1_FD_123022 | JGI IMG/M metagenome (GOLD analysis project Ga0182006, IMG submission 123022) | Rhizosphere microbial communities from Sorghum bicolor, Mead, Nebraska, USA - 072115-104_1 MetaG | ecosystem: Host-associated > Plants > Roots > Rhizosphere | place: USA: Nebraska...
CGTTACCGTTCATCTTACGGACAAAACTTGTTACATCACTCTCGTGAGGTAGCTAATTTCTGTGCAACCATGGCTGCCGAATTAGGCTTAAATGCTAAAATGGCTAAACGTGCAGGTTTATTACACGATATAGGTAAAGTGCCTGATGATAACCCTGAATTACCACATGCAATTTTAGGTATGCAATTGGCCGAAAAATATAAAGAGCACCCTGAAATTTGTAATGCTATTGGTGCCCACCACGATGAAATTGAGATGACTTCAATGATCTCTCCAATCGTACAGGCTTGTGATGCGATCTCTGGTGCGCGTCCGGGTGCACGTCGTGAGGTGGTAGAAAGTTATATCAAACGCCTTAAAGATTTAGAAGAACTTGCCTTATCTTACCCTGGCGTAGAAAAAACGTTTGCAATTCAGGCTGGTAGAGAATTACGTGTGATTGTAGAAAGTGAACGCATTACTGATGCACAGGCAGAACTTTTAGCTGCAGATATTTCAACCCGTATTCAAACCGAAATGACTTATCCTGGACAGATTAAGGTTACTGTAATCAGAGAAACCCGTTCTGTAGCATTTGCAAAATAATAATTTCAAGACCTTATAGGTTTAAAACCTATAAGGTCTGAAGGACAAAACAAATTATAAAGCGATGGATATTCCATCGCTTTTTTTTATTTTTACATAATGAGCAAGCAAACCATAACAATAGAACCAAAACGGCCAGTAGATGTACTTTTTGATAAGTATGCCGAAAGTCACCAAAATCCAACAAATAAGCTGGTGCACTGGATCTGTGTTCCGTTAATTGTATTCAGCTTACTGGGTTTGATCTGGCAAATCCCTTTTCCACATATCGGTTTTTTAGGTAGCTACAACGGTTTCTTTAACTGGGCATCTTTTCTATTGGCCTTTAGTTTGTATTATTACTTTACACTTTCGCCAGTATTGTTTTTTTTGATGATTTGGGTGGTGGGTTTAATGAGTTACATTATCGTAAAAATTGAGCAAGCAGTAGGCTTAGGTAGTGGAACTGCCTATGCTATTTATGCGGCAATATTTGTAGCCGCGTGGATTGGTCAATTTATTGGGCATAAAATTGAGGGCAAAAAACCATCATTCCTTGATGATGTTAAGTTCTTGTTAATAGGCCCGATCTGGTTATTGCACTTCATTTGCAAAAAAGTGGGTATCCGTTATTGATCCGGAATGCACTTAACGTTTAGTTAACCTTAAGGTAAAAGAATGTTAATTAACACCTAACCTGTAGTTAACATTGTGGTAATACTTTTGCCCTTATCAAATAAAGGCAAATTGGACTTACTAAACTCTTTTAAAAGAGCGGCACTTACGGTGTTCGCTTTAACGATCAGCATACTTGCGTATGCGCAAACAGGAAAAATTTCTGGAACAGTTACCGATAAAAAAACTGGTGAAACCTTAATTGGGGTAACGGTTAAAATTAAAGGTACAACTAAAGGTACCTCTACAGGTGCTGATGGTAAATATACTATTCCTGCATTACAAGATGGCAAATTCATTGTAGAGGCTTCTTATGTTGGTTACGCTACTAAAGAAGTACCAGCTGTTGAAGTAAATGGTGGAGGTACAACTACCTTAAACCTGACACTTGAAGAATCAAATTCTCAAAAATTAGCGGATGTACAAGTAAAGGGGGTAGCTGGTAAAGAAAGCGAAACTGCTTTGCTGTCATTGCAAAAAAATGCAATAGAAATTAAACAGGGTATCGGAATTCAGGAACTTTCTAGAAAAGGTGTAAGCGATGTTGAAGAAGGATTGACAAAAATTACCGGCATTACTAAGGTAGACGGTAGAGGTTTATTTGTAAGAGGTTTAGAAGATAGATATAACAACTTATTAATAAACGGCTTAGCAGTACCTTCTAACAATCCGTTTAAAAAAATTATCCCCTTAGATCTTTTTCCAACGGATATTGTAAGTGTTTTAGAAACTTACAAAACTTTTAACTCAGGCTTATATGGCGATTTTGCTGGTGGTACATTCAATATTGTAACAGCAAGAGGAGAAAAACCAGTAACAAAAATTACTATTGGAACAAGCTTTATCTCAAACAGTACTTTTAAGAAATTCTTGAGGGCAGAAGATGCTACATCATTTGGTAGTTATTTAGGTTTTAATGGTGATGGAAGAGCGTTACCTAAAGCTTTTGGAAAAGTTCCATCTTCTTATACCATGTCGTCTAATGAAGCACTTTCGCAGTTTGGTTCTGGTTTCGATGTTGATAATGGCAAAGCGCCTTTAAATACAAGTGTTGGTATTTTACATACACAAAAATTCAATCTTGATAATCAAAGGTCTTTCCAATATTTAATCTCTATTAATACAGATAATAATTTTCAGATTAGAGAAGGTGTAGATCGTTTCTTTAATACGGCACAAGGTATTTATGATAATAATTTGTACACAACAACCAATAGGTTTTCTACTAATTCATCTATACTCGGCGCCTTAAACTATGTTACCAAAAGATTAAGTTTAAGTTTTAATGCCTTTTACCTGAAGGGCACCGAAAACACTATTCAAGATCAATTGGGTTATACCAATAGCCAAGCAAACGTTAACAATACCTTCATCAGGTTAAATCAGTTACAAAAAACTGATTTTTATACGGGCCAAACGTTTGCGAGTTATAAAATAACTGAAGATGATGCGCATAGTATTAAAGCCGGTGTTTCTTATTCTAAAACGAAATATGAATTGCCAGACAGAAAATCCTTCAGAGGATCTCGTATCGATGAGAACATCGCTTCTATAAATTATTCAGGTAATAGCATATATAGACAATACATGGATTTTGATGGGGAGTTCTTTGGATCCGGCATGTTAGAGTACAACTTTAAATTTGGGAACGAAGACTTAACAAAAGCACATAAGCTGAGTGTTGGTTACAATGGTTCGTTTAACAAGGTAGCATCTAAGTCAAGATTTGTAGTGTCACAAAATTTAGCTTCTAATACAACAAATTTTAATACAAATGAACCTGATCAAACCCTGGTGAATGAAATCGCTAAAGGTAACTTCACTTATAGAGAAGGTAGTAATGCTACATACGCAGCTACCATGCAAGAAAGTGTAAATGCTGGTTATGCTGATTTAGCATTTAGATTTAATGACAGATTAAACCTAAATGCGGGAGCAAGGTTCGAACAGTCTCAGCGCTTAACCAGATTTAGAAATCCAGGTAGTTTTGATGAGCCATTCCAAAGAGAGACTAAAAATAACTTCAATATTTTGCCAGCAGCAAACTTGAAATATAGTATAACAGAGAAGTCGAATTTTAGGTTATCTGCTTCAAAAACAATTACGAAGCCTGTAATTATGGAAGCATTTCCGTTAGAATTTGTTAATCCTGACGCTACCATAGAAAGCGGTAACCCAAATATCGTGAATAGTAATAATTACAATTTCGACGCAAAGTATGAGTTGTTCCCAACTGGTAAGGAAATGTTTGCTGTTACAGCATTTGCCAAGTACTTAGAAAATCCGATCGAACGTTTATTTCTACAAACTGCAGGTAGTGGTGGTTTACAAATTACCTATAACAATTCAAAAAAGGCAGTACTTTATGGAGCAGAAATTGAATTCTTGCTACAGTTATCAAGAATAAACGAATCTCTTTCTAACTTCTCTGTTGGCTTCAACACTTCATTAATGTATACTAAAACTACTATCGACGTGGCTAAGAATAGTGTAGAGACCGCTGCCATCGGTAACGATAATACCCGTAAGTTACAAGGTGCTTCTCCTTGGTTGATCAATGCAGATATTAAACACGAATCAGACTTTACTAAAAAATGGAAAAGTACAATGACGTTGGCTTACAATATTTATGGCGAGCGTATTTATGCAGTAGGTACAAATGGATTAGATAATTACTATGAAAAGCCTTTTGGTAAATTGGATTTTATCTGGAATAATAAACTGTCTGGTAAATGGGACTTAAAACTTGGTGTCGAGAATATCTTGAACCCAACATACAGAATAGAATTAGGTAAAGAAAGTACCATAAAGATATTCGAAAACGACCTGACTGTTAAAGATTATAAAAGAGGAGTTGGTGTATCACTAGGATTAGGTTATACATTTTAGCCCATATTTGTTTACGATTTGTTAACCTACAATTGATGTAATATTAAAATTGGGTTAATGTATTGAAAACATTGAGATGGTAAATTTACATTCAAGGAAAACTAAAATTATATTATAAAAAAGAATTAAAATGAAAAAATTACTTTGTGCAATTGCTGTTTCAGCTACAATTTTTACAGGCTGTTCAAAAGATGATGATGATCAACCTATCATAAAAGTGCCTGTTCAAGGTGAAATCACCGGAAATATTACAGCTAACAGAACTTTAGCTTTTGGTAATTATACTTTAAAAGGTCTAGTAAAAATTCAATCTGGTGTTACCTTAACAATTGAGCCAGGTAGTACCTTTACTGCAGATCAAGCTGATGGAGAAGATGGATTAGTGGTTTTAAATGGTGGTAAATTAATCGCTAATGGTACTGCTGATGAGCCAATCGTTTTTACAGCTAAAACTAAATTAGGCGGGCAATGGGCTGGTATTATCATGTATGGTGATGCACCAATAGTAAATTCTGCAACAGCACCGGGTACACAAACAGCATTATCTGAAGATGGCCAATCTTTAAGTTATGGCGGTACTAATGCAGCGCACAATGGTGGTTCGTTAAAATATGTAAGAGTTGAATATGCTGGTTTGGTATTTAATAATAACACAAGAGAGCATAACGGATTTTCATTTTATTCTGTAGGATCAGGCACAGTTTTAGAAAACTTAGTATCATACAAAGGAAACGACGATGGTTTTGAGTTTTACGGTGGTACTGTAAGTGGTAAAAACTTAATCTCTTATGGTAATGCTGACGATTCTTTCGATTGGCAAGATGGCTGGAGAGGACAAGACAACACCAATTGGTTTGCTTATCAAACAGGTATTGCTAACTATGGAATGGAAATTGAAGCCAAAGGTGTAAATAATGCATTTTGGCCTAAAGCTACCAATATCACCCTTAAAAGAGCTGCTGGTACTGGTACAGAATCACAAAATGAAAAGCAATACGACGCTATTCAGTTTAAATCACAAGGTAATGGTGATTTTAGTAACATTGTTATCGATGGTTACGCTTCAGTTGAATCTGGCTTCGGTTCGGCAGTTCAAATTCGTGATTTGGGTACATATACCGACCAAGTTGTTGGTGGCAAGGTTAAATTGAATAATGTAAAAGTAACGAATACGCCAGTATTATTTCTTTCACAAAACTCTGGTGGTGCGTTTACTGTGAATGCGGCTAGTTTCGGTGCAAACTGGTCAGTATCAACAACAGCTACAGGTGCTTCATTAGCAAAAGGAAAATGGGCAACTGTTGATGGTGTAGATTTGTTAGCTAACCTATAAGGATTATACTTCCTGTACCAACAGGATATTAAAAAGGGTGTTCATCGTGATGATGGACACCTTTTTTTGTGCTTATGTATGATTCATACATTCCATAATTGTGAGGCATGAAGCAATGACGAATTCTCACCACCTCTATCGTCAATCTAGTACAGCATTCCTGATCTTGTATTAAATGCTTTATACTATGTATGTTATATATGATATATGTTGTTTCTTAATTAAGTTTAATTTGTAGTTATTTTACTATTAAACTTAATGATTTATTATTGATTACTTAATAATCAGGGTATTATCTTGTATAAAAAACATTCTATGAAAAACACATCTATTTTAAGCGCATTCTCAAAGACAATACGCTTGGCTCTTTTGCTGTTAACAATAACAGTTTTTTCCTGCAAGAAATCTGAGAACCTTACTACTGCTCTAGATTCAAAAGTTAAGGTTGATTCATCCATAATTGCCAAAATTAAGGCTTTGGGCTTTCAAACAAAAGGTATTACAGAATTTCAGGAGTATTATATAGTTGAGGGTGATATCATGATTTCAAAAAAATCTTTATCATCAACAAAGGGTCCCGAAAGATTGATGAGCGTTGGCGGCACGATATCTCAAGCGAGCACAAACAATCTAATTAGTACCATTAATAATCATAACATCAATATATCTGTTGATGCTTCAATATATGGAGACAATACTTGGTATAATGCATTAAAGAAGGCTGTAACAGTTTGGAATAGCACATCAAATAGCAATGTTAAACTTAATTTGATCTATACATCGTTAACCGATTATTCCTTAGATCAGACGAATATAGACATCACAATTAAAGGAGATAACAATCAATTAGATTTCAATACTGTAGCTCGAGCTGAGTTTCCTACTTATAATGGCAAACCAGGTAGCTTAATTTTGATTAATCTTGATGTTAAAAACCCATTTACGAATAATTATCTAAATGATGGACAGGCTGCCTGGAATGTGATTCATGAAATCGGTCATTGTCTAGGTTTAAGGCATACGAATTGGGAAACCAATGATCCACCAACTTCAATTGGAGAAAATTTAATTGCTGGTACACCAACATCTGATCCAAATTCGGTAATGAATGGTAGCACAGGATTAAGTGACTATAGTGCTTACACATACCCATTGTTACCTTCCAATTATGATGCTATCGCTATCAGTACTTTATATCCAGTTAATAATAGTAGTGTCGTTTTACCTTATATTTCAAGCAATAAGTATTTTTCACCCGGTGGTGAGGATTATTTCAAAATAAGTTATCTGGAACAAGGGGTAAGTTATCATTGGAGAGCCATTGGTATAAATGGCACTAACTATGATGAAACAATAGGAACTTTTACCGCAGATACGACTCCGGGAATAGGTTTCCCTTCTTCTGGCAATTATCAGTTGCAATGCACAATTTCTGGTGGTAAATATACTACGCCAACAACTGTTACAAAAAATCTTATTGTTCAATAAAGATCTGTCATTTCAACGGTATAACAAAAGGTGTTCATCATTATGGTGAACACCTTTTGTGTTTACAATCTTTGTGACGTACGGCAATTCATAATACATACGGTTAGTTTATTTCTATTTTATGTATGTTTTATTTGTTTTTTATTGTTGATTTTTCGTTTCATTTTTGTATCTATTGTTAGATATAACTTAACTATTTATTCACTATCACTTAACAGTGAGATGATTAACTTAGTTTAAAATAAATCTAGCTATGAAAAAAACATCTATTTTAAGCTCATTCTCAAAGATAATGTGCTTCAGCCTTTTGCTAACTTTAAGCATCTCGTCCTGTAAAAAATCAGAAGCACCTGTTGTAACCCCTCCTGACACCAAGTTGGAAGTTGAAGCTACTACAATTGCTAAAATTAAAGAACTTGGCTTCCAAACTCAAAATATTAAAGAATTCGGTGAGTATTATATTGTTGAAGATGATATTATGATTTCAAAGAAATCTTTATTAGGAGTTAAGCGACCGGAGTCATTAATGAGCACAGGTGGTAAAATATCTCAAGCCAGTACAAACAACTTAGTTAACGGCAATAATTATCACAATGTGAATATTTCTATCGATGAATCTATTTGGGGACATGGAGTTTGGTATAGCGCTGTTTTAACCGCTATTACTGTTTGGAATTCCAATCCTAATTCTGATATCAAGCTTAATCTGATTATTAGCGACTACCAATACAGCCCTTCACCAAATGTTGATATCGTTATCAGAGGCGATCAGGGTGCACTTCCCACTAATGTAGCCGCATATGCCGAGTTTCCTACAAACAACCAAAGGCCCGGTAATTTAATTTTGGTAAATTCTGATTTTAGAGATCCTAATACCCAATATTTTATTCATCAGGGACAAGGCGCATGGAATGTAATACATGAAATTGGCCATACCTTGGGTTTAAGGCATACGAACTGGCAAACCAATGATACTCCCACTTCAATTGGTGCAAATTTAATTGCTGGTACCCCAACATCTGATCCAAATTCTGTAATGAACGGAGGTACCGCCTTAAGTGATTATAACTCTTCATACCCGGCATTACCATCTATATATGATGCTGTCGCGATTAATACTTTATACCCTTTAAGCAGTAGTAGCACCATTATCCCTTATATCGGTGGACAGAATGCTTTATTTACAAACGGTCAGGCAACCTATCAGATGAGTTATAAATCTGTTGAAACTGGAATTTACTATAAATGGGAGGTTGCCGGTATTAATGGAACCAGTTATTATTACGAATTTACTGATGATACTGATGCAATATTAAATGAGATCGGTTTCAGTACACCTGGCAACTATCAGCTAAAGTGCACCATTTCTGGTGGCAAGTATACAACACCAGTAACAGCAGTAAAAAATATTATTGTACAGTAGCTATTGAGCAATTAAAAACCGGGTGTTCATCATAATGGTGAACACCCGATTTTTTTATAATCGTATTTATACTATCTCTTTAACCTCTTCTTTTGCTTTCTTCGCTACAGCAGGTTTAATGGCTTTTGCCTTCGGAGTTGCAGGAGTAACTTGCTCTTCTTTGATATATGGCGTTATAGAATCATCTTGAGTATGGAAAGTAACTTTTTTAGTTAATTGCTTTGCAAATTTTTCGATTATTTTATCGGTTTTTTTTGCTTTGCCATACTCGATAACAAGTTCGTTAAATGCAAGGGCTAATTTCGATTCTAATTCTTTACGTAATTTTTTGCTTGTCGAATGATTTTTCGACTTGGATTTGTTCTTTTTCATCTAACTAATCTGGATTTTCCCAAAGATAAAAAAACGGAAAGTTAAATTAATATTATCATTATGTTAACACTTGTGTGTGTGGTTAACATGTAAAATATTTCCTATAACTTAGTCTAAATCAGATCGCTTAGGTTTTAATCCAACGAATATGAACTATCCAGTATTAATCGGAGTAATTATTTTAGTTACCATTTTAATCGTTTATCTTATCAAAAGAAATCAAAAAGACAAAAAGGAATTTGAAGAAGAGGTAATCCAGGCAGAACTTCCGCCTGAGAAAGACGATAAGGAAAACATTTAGAAAGTATGTCCCGGTGCAATTTCTCCGCCCAGATCTAGTGTATTCTGGAAACCTTCCAGGTATTGAAGTAAATGCCGTTCCGCATTTGCATAAGAAGTAAATGTTGATGCCGGTTCATAAGCATCAGCATCAGTTTTGCTTTTGTAAAATGCACTGATTTTGAAAACGAAAACTTTGTCATCATTAATCGGCGACATAATTCTAGCCTTTATAGCGTGACCGTTCACCTCAACAAAAAATTCCTTTAAAACGGTATAGATAATAGCAGACATAGACAAGGTTTTAGATTTAACTCAATATGAGAAATCTAAATTACCTTAAATAGCTCATCAATCAGCCTGTTATTGATAAAATAATTATTTTTTAACATTAATTTAATATGTATTCTTTTATTTAGGCTAAGGGTTTATTTCTTGATAGGCTCATATGCATAAACCACTTCGTATTTACTGTTCTTGAAATTTGAAGAAAGTTGTCCGATTTTTAGATTCTGAGCCTGGGGTGTAGGCTCGCAGTACGAATACTTTTTGCCTTTATAGGTAATCGGTTCGCCAACTGGTTTGTCAAACTGAACAGCGATAGTTAAATGTTTAGGGTAAAGCAAGGCAATCATTGGCAGGTTATATATTTCCTTTACCAAATAGAAAAATAGTGCGGCCCGGTCATCGCAATCGCTGTAGGTACTTAATAAGGTCTGTTCAGGCGAGAAACGTTTTTCCTTGCCAAAATTTTCACCATCATCTTCATATAAAAAACCATAACGGGTAAATCTCATCAGGTAATCGACACCTTTTTTCTGATCCATGCCTTTTAGGTTTTCTTTCAGGGTGGGGATAAGAGAGCTGTAGGTTTCCCGGCTCAAAGGAATATTAAAATAACTCTCAAAATCTACTACCGGATAGTTTTTGAAAATGGTTTGTACATCTTCATTAACTTTTAGCTTAAAATGATGGATTTTTTGCCGATAGCTAAATTCTATATCTTTTTCCTGATAACTTTCCGGTTTAAAATCGGGCATTCTTGTTACCTTGTAAGAGAAAGGACTTTTAGCTTCTGGAATTATAATTTTAACAGGCTTATAAGCATCGGCCTGTTTAAAAAGTTTGCCATAATCATGGTAATTCAAACACACAAACTTTTTATCGTCAATCATGAAAAATGGAATATCGCTGATGTCCTCTTCGTTTCTTACATAAAAGATAACCTGATCATTGCCTACAGCTAACCGTGCATCGTAGCCACATTTACTCAGTAAAAACCATTTGTATAAAGTATAAGCAAAATAATTAGCTGCTTTCGGGCTAATCTGTTCCGCTGTTTTGCGGATCAATTGGTAATAAATCCAGTCGTTTAATTTATATTTTTTCTGGTATTTTTCTAAAGACGAAATAAGCGGCGCATATTGACCAGCAGAGATGCGGTTGTAAAAATTCGAAACGGCTGATGTAGTTGCTGTTTTAGGGATTGGAAAAACCACTGAAGAATCGACACTAAAATTAAAGGTTCCATCATAAAAATCGAAAGAATAATTTTGTCCCTTCGAGATGAAGGTATTCATCATCAGGCAAACGAACAAAATAGTCCTCAAAACATATATGTAAATCCCTCGTTTCAAACCGCGCTATATTTGGTTACATTAAATTTACTTATTGTTAACATAAAAGCAACAATTTCTTTATGTGAGCAATTTTAGTGTTGCTTAACATATCGTTAACATTAAAGCGGATTCGGAGATTAAAAATAATGCTGCTTCTTAGAAAACAACAATAGTAGAAACGCCCTTTTTTAGGCAATAATAAATTCTATAAATAACATTTCATTAATACCAATTTAACAAGGTAAACCTACTTTTGTGGCATAAATATTTGGTTAGTATTTATAAAGTTTAGGTTAGTTGATAATAAAAAACCCAGATGGATGTCTGGGTTTTTTTATTGAATTAACTTATAGGTTCTTACCGAGCTTTTCGAGCATTTCTGGTGGAATATTATGTGTATCAACCACTAAAAAGCCATCTAAACAATCAGAAAATTTAGGATCGATATTGAATGAGATAATCTTCGCATTGAGGTTCATATACTGCCTCAACAATACCGGAATCTTAATATGCGAGTTTTCGATATCTCCGATAATGCTATCCAGATCTTTAAAAGACTCGCTGCTATCAACCAACGTATCTGTAGAAATTGGTAAAAGATCCGCTTTAAACTTGTTTCTTGGCTTTACATACTTTGCCATCTCATAATCGAAATGGTTTTTGGTAATGTAATCTACAATTAAGGCTTTGCTAAATTTCGAGAAATTGTTACTGATACTTACCGGCCCGAACATATAGCGGTACTGTGGATTATCAATCAGGTATTTTAAAATTCCTTTCCAGAGCAAAAATAATGGAAGTGGTTTACCCTGGTATTCTTTTCTGATCCACGATCTGCCCAGCTCGATCCCCTGTCTCAACATTGGGTAGAACTGATCTTTCATTTTAAACAGTTCGGATAGGTAGAAACCGCGGCGGCCCATGCTTTCTAAAATTTCATCACCCTTGCCAATCCGGTAAGCTCCTACAATATTTTCTAAATCCTTATCCCAAATAAATAAGTGGTTATAGTAGATGTCGTAATTGTCGAGGTCGATTTTTTTGTTGGTTCCTTCACCAACCTCGCGGAACGTAATTTCACGTAAACGGCCAATTTCTCTTAAAATATTCGGGATTTTTAACGTCGGAACAATGTATACTTCATAATTTTTCTCCGTCCAAACTTTAAAATCCTCCAAAAGCGCTACCTCATTTTTAATTAAAAGCCTCGAAGTTTCTTCAATTACCTCAACAGGTTTCTTTTTAATCTTGAATAAGTTTAGTGGATTGAAGAGTTTTTTCTCTGTATCTAAGCCAACACCAAGGGCATATGTACGGGCCCTTAAAAAGTCCATCAGTTTGTTACTGCTGTTCATGTGCGAAATTTCAGATACGGCTATTGGTTTGCCAATCCGTACCTTAATGGTGCGCCCATGTTTATTTAAAAATTCTGAAGGTAACTTTGCAGTACGCAGGGTAGGGTGGATAAAGCTTAAAATATTAAAGAAAACACCGTTATTGCCATGAAAATAAATAGGTACAACAGGCACTTTAGCTTTGGCAATCAGTTTTCCAACAACAGGATGCCACATTCTGTCGGTTACCTGTTGAGCATCTAATTTAAAGGTAGAAACCTCTCCTGCAGGGAAAATACCGATTGGTGTTCCATTTCTAAGAAGATCGAAAGTAGTTTTTAATCCACTGATGCTCGAAGAGTGCTGCACATTTTCGAAAGGATTTACAGCAACAAAAAATTCGTCAAGGTTTGGTATTTTTTTCAAAATGAAATTGACCATCACCTTGGCATCAGGCCTAACTGTACACAATAGTTTAACTAAAGCCAAACCTTCTACACCACCATAAGGGTGATTTGCAATAGCAATAAAAGGGCCTGTTTTTGGAATACTATTTAAATCATCATCATCAAATTCTATAGAAACGCCAATGGTTTCTAATATCTTGTCTACAAATTCTAAGCCTTTAAAGTGTTGATTTTGAGCGAATACGTCGTTGATGTCGTTCAGTTTCATGATCTCCATCATCAAACCTGCTAAACCTGGCACACCTAGCTTATCTATCTTTGTTGCTTTTGCAAACTCAGATGTAGTTATGATCTTCATATAAATTCTTAGATTGTTGATAGGCAAAACCTGCTCAGTTTTGCAATTCCAAAAATAAGATTTATATTTATAATACACATGTCATATCGCATCAATGAGAATTTGGCTCAATAAAAATTTTGGTGTTAGCAAAAGTGAATTTAATGGATTGCTGTTGCTGGTCTTTATTATTATTGTAATTAAGGCAACACCAATTATATATGGCTATTATCAGCCCGTTTCAAATGATGCTCCAAATCTTTTAGCACAAATTCAGAAGATAACCATAACAGATCGGGCATATGCCAATACCATTCGCGATCGGATTGACAATTCAAATCCCGAAAAACCGATTAAGCTTTTTAAATTCAATCCCAATACTTTAGATGCACTAGGTTGGCAAACTTTAGGTTTATCAGCAAAACAGGCACAATCGGTTATGAATTATACCGCTAAAGGCGGTAAGTTTTACAAACCAGAAGACCTTCAGAAAATGTATACCATTTCGCCAGAAATGTATAAAAAGATATTGCCATATGTTAACATACCCGATCAGCCCATCAGCGTCTCAAGAAAATATGCACCTTTCAACAAAAAGGAATACGCTAAAAAAACTTTAGTAACCGTGGATATTAATAAGGCCGATTCTGCACAATTGGATGAGATAAAAGGTATAGGCGGAACTTTTGCACATAGAATTATTAAATACCGTGAACGTTTGGGCGGTTTTTACAAGAAAGAACAGCTTCTGGAAGTTTATGGCTTAGATTCTAATAAGTATGCGGAAATTAAAGATCAGATTGAAATCAGTAATGCCCCGTTAAAAACAATAAATATAAATACAGCAACGTTTAACGACTTAAAGCGCAATCCATACCTTTCCTACAAGCAGATCAATGCCATTATTGAATACCGCAAGCAGCATGGCAATTATTCAGGCGTATCTGATCTGAAAAAGATTGTGCTCCTTAACCAACAGGTGATAGATAAAATTACCCCTTATATTTCTTTTTAAAAGCTTAAGATGATGTGCTAAATGTTTTTGAAAAGCAAGAACATGCCGGCGCAGGTTTTAAAAGGAATAAATTTCTATTTGATTTGGAAAGCAATGATCGTGCTAATCGCTCCCGGTAGTCCTGCTTTACACTTTACCCTCCCGATGAAAACCTGTGGAACAAGTACTCATATCGGGAGGGTGCTCATTCCAATCAGGTTTGTGCTGTTGGGACAATGCTGGTCAACCCCCAAATCATAGTACCAGCCGAGCCACCTAAACCTGTATTCTATGGTTTTTGCAAATAAATTGTAAAATATTTTAAGCAGCGATATGATA
>Ga0182006_1001493_pt1 | contig 14032 bp, 13 predicted proteins | sample Sormic07211104_1_FD_123022 | JGI IMG/M metagenome (GOLD analysis project Ga0182006, IMG submission 123022) | Rhizosphere microbial communities from Sorghum bicolor, Mead, Nebraska, USA - 072115-104_1 MetaG | ecosystem: Host-associated > Plants > Roots > Rhizosphere | place: USA: Nebraska...
CGCGAAAGCGGCGGGTCAGGCGAATTTTCTGTGTCTGACGCACTGCCTTCGCGAGCAAGCCCGCTCCCACATCAGATTGGTGGGGTTGTCGGGAATCTGGGGACAACATCAAACCCTGTGGGAGTGAGCTTGCTCACGAAAGCGGCAGGTCGGGCAACTTGTCTGCGTCTGACACACCGCCTTCGCGAGCAAGCCCGCTCCCACATGAGACTGGTGGGGTTGTCGGGAATTTGCGGACAACGTCAAACCCTGTGGGAGTGAGCTTGCTCACGAAAGCGGTGGGTCAGGCAACTTGTCTGCGTCTGACACACCGCCTTCGCGAGCAAGCCCGCTCCCACATGAGACTGGTGGGGTTGTCGGGAATCTGGGGACAACATCAAACCCTGTGGGAGTGGGCTTGCTCACGAAGGCGGTGGGTCAGGCAACTTGTCTGCGTCTGACACGCCGCATTCGCGAGCAAGCTCGCTCCCACATGGGATTTGTGGGGGCGTCGGGAATCCGGGTACAACCGAAAACCCTGTGGGAGTGAGCTTGCTCACGAAGGCGGCGGGTCAGGCGGAGAAGATGTCGACTGGACAGGCCCTTTCGCAAGCAAACCCGCTTCCAGCGGGTTCTTCAGTGTTTGGGTGAATGCAGTACAATCCGCCCCCTTCTCGACTCTTCCAAGGATCCTCCATGTCCGGGCTTGAACTGTTCGCCGCTGCCCTCGGTGTCATCGCCGTGTGGCTGACGGTCAAACAGAACCCGTGGTGCTGGCCGATCGGGCTGGTCATGGTGTTGCTCTACAGCTGGATCTTCTTTGAGGTGAAGCTGTATTCGGACATGTTGCTGCAAGTGATCTATGCCGCGCTGCAAATCTACGGCTGGTGGCAGTGGACCCGCGCCGGGACGATGCATGACGGGCGCCAAGTCACCCGCCTCGACGCGCGCTCAATTCTGCTCGGTCTCGGCGTCGGGGCCATCGGCAGCCTGCTGCTGGGCGCCGCGATGGCACACTGGACCGACGCCGCCCAGCCGTGGCTCGATGCCGCGCTCACCGGTTTCAGCCTGGTCGCACAACTGTGGATGGCGCAGAAACGCTTGCAATGCTGGGCGCTGTGGTTTGTCCTCGATGTCATTTTTGTAGGCCTGTTCATCTATAAAAGCCTGTACCTGACCGCAGGCCTCTATGGGCTGTTTACCCTGCTCGCCGTGCAGGGCTGGCGTGAGTGGCGCGGCGATCCGGCGTTGCGCACATGAAAGTCGTTGTCCTTACCGGCCCGGAATCTACCGGCAAGAGCTGGCTGGCGGCAGGATTGGAGCGGCGTTTCGGCGCCGTGCGCGTTGATGAATATGTGCGTCGGTTCATTGAGGAAAATCCCCGCGACACCTGTTTGACGGATATTCCTGATATCGCCCGGGGCCAGTTGCGCTGGGAAGATCAGGCGCGAGCGAAGCAACCCTCACTGCTGATCCTCGACACTCACCTGCTTAGCAACATCATCTGGAGTCAGACCCTGTTCGGCGATTGCCCGGACTGGCTTGAAGCCGAATTGCTCGCGCGCCATTACGACCTGCACCTGCTGCTATCGCCGCAACAAGTCGACTGGGCCGAAGACGGCCAGCGCTGCCAGCCGGATCTCAAGGATCGCATGGCATTCTATGAAGCCACTCGCGACTGGTTGATCCAGCACCGACAGCCGATACACATCATCGAAGGCAGTTGGGCCGAACGCCAGACGCAAGCCTTCGCGGCGGTCGAGCGCTTGCTGTCCAGCTGAGCCGCAACGGGGCATTCAGAACAAAACTGTCCGTTTTTGAAACACTCCGGACCGCGCAAAGCCCCGTCCAAACGCTGTTCATCACTCCGTCACGTCACCTGTTACGCCGATGAAACACATCGGCGCAAACCCTTGTTCCAGAGCTTTCCAGCGTCATGCATCGTTCAAGCACCCCTGCATGTGTCTCAGCGGTGAAACAGTGCCCGCTCTGAGTAATCCTGGAAAACACCTAACCCATTGAAATAATTGGTGAATCCAAAACCGGCACAGCTTTCGCTCTCTCCTTCACAACGCTGAACAACCCAGCCCACTGAAGAAGGAATCGCCGCCGTGGGGAATCTCAATAAAAGCCTGACCTGCCTCCTGCTGATCGGATCAGCCGCCAGCGCATTGATCAGCGTCAGCGCCCAGGCCGAAGGCAATGGGGTGATCGTTCTCAACCGCGACGTTCAGCCAATTCCGATCGGCCGCAACGGCGGCAAAGACCCTTATCCGACCACAGTCAATGCCAACCCTTCGGCGCGGATCAACCAGACCCTCAGCAGTACCGAACTCACTGACGGTGATTTCGCCAGTGTCGCCAGCGGCTCGTCGATTCGCGGCAACATGACTACGCCCAGTTCCAACCTGCCGGGCATGAACACCCTGACCAACCAGAACGGCCTGCCCGGTATGCGCAGCGGCAGTGGTGGCGGCTCTGGCGCCTCGATTTCCAACACCGTCAACCGGGCGATGAGCACCGGCCTGGCGCCTCTGACTCGCATGGCCGGAGGCCAATGACATGAATCGCACCCTGCTGCTTCTCGCCCTGCTCGGCTGCACCAGCGCCATGGCCGATTCGGCTTCAGTCAACAAAGCGAATATTCAGGATTCCGGTGCTCAGTATCGCGGCAACTTCAACGTCAACCAGGCCGCCGGTGACCAGATGCAACAAGCCAATACCAAGGCAATTGCCATCGGCACTGAATCCCATGCCACCACCAGCGTCAGGCAAACCATCGACACGCCTGCCAGCCGCGCCATCGATGCGAGCGCCAACATCGGCGGCAACTCTTTCAGCAATGGCAACGGCATCCTCGGTGTGAACCAGGGTGCCGGTGCCAACAATCAAATGGCCAACGTTACGCGCGTCAGCATCAGTGCCGGCCCGCAGAGCGTTGACGACAGCGCCCTTTCACAACAGAACGTGGCGTTCGTACCGAGCTCAGGAGCAACTGGTACCTCGATCGGCAGTCGCCAGGTCACGACAAGTGATCAGGCCTTCACCGGCAGTCGCGGGGTAATCCAGGTGAACCAGAGTGCCGGGGTGGGGAACCGCATGGCTAACACCCTGAGCATCCGGGTCGCTGACTGACCCATACAAAAAAGCAGTGCAATTAGAAAAGTCCCAACACTTAACCAACTAATAAGCACGACGGAGAAACACCATGAAACCTACAATGGCTCTCAAACCACTGGTTTTCGCACTCGCAGCAGTGATGGCAATGGCAGCACAGGCCGGCGGCCGTGGTGACGATAACGGTCATGGTAACGGGCACGGCAATGGTCACGGCCAGCCTCAAGGACCTAACCTTGAACAACTGCTGCAGATTACCGCAGGCGCCGGCGCCGCTGTACTCGACGCGCAAAACAGCGACGGCAACGTGGTGAAAAACCAGGGCACCCTGAACAACGCCAACACCAGCGACTCGCTCAACGGTTCCAACGGCAACATGGGCGCCAACGTCGCTGCCGGCGACGGCAACCAGCAGGACAACGCTGCGGCGCTGGCCACCGCTGACGAAAGCTTCATCTTCGGCACCGCTGTTGCAGCCTCGAGCGCGACTCAGGTCAACAACAACAACTACGTGAAAAACTCCTCCACCTTCAACAACGCCACGCTCAACAATGCAGGCAACAATGGTTCCGGCAACATCGGCATCAACGTGAGCTCGGGCAACTTCAACCAACAGAAAAACAACCTCGCCATCGCTGTTTCCGGCGGTCGCGTAGCCACCGCTGCTGCCTCTGCCAACCAGTCCTCGACTGGCCTGGTCGTGGAAAACAAAGGCGTGCAGGCTTACAAAACCGACACCCTTACCGGTACTTATGCAGCCGCTGGCGTATTCAAAGCCAAAGGCACCGCGACCATCGAAGACGACAACAACCATGGCGGTTGGGGTAACCGTGGCGGCGGCCACGGCGGCAACGATGATCAGAAAGCCAAGTTCGAAGCCGTGGGCAGCTTTGGCCTCGCTGGCGTCACCACCCAACAAGTGTTGACCAAAGATGGCTGGAAAACGCCTGTCGTCAACAACGCCAACATGACCAACTCGATGAACAACTTCTCCGGCAACGGCGGAGCCAACGTCTCGGCGGGTGTCGGCAACCAACAAAGCAACTCGCTGTCCATCGCCGCAGGTTGCAAAGCCTGCATGTAATCGCGATCGAAACGAAAGCCCCGGCAACGGGGCTTTTTCCCAGGTTCCACAAGGCGTATTCGATCATGCGGACTCCTGCCCTCCTCGCTCTGCTTTGTCTGTGTGGCCTGACTCAGGCGGCGCAGATGCCCGTCGCTGCCCTGCCGGGTGGCGTGCTGGTCTACAAGGACGTGCAAAGCATTCGTGAGCGCAAGTTTGCCGACATTGTCGAACAGAAAACCGATTTCAGCTGCGGCGCTGCTGCACTGGCAACGGTTCTGCGCCAGGCCTATTGGCTCGACGTCGATGAGGAGCACATCATCAAAGGCATGCTGGTCAACGCTGACCAGGACCTGGTGCGAACCCAGGGTTTCTCCATGCTCGACATGAAGCGCTACGTAGAAAGCATCGGCATGCGTGCCCGTGGCTACCGGATCCCGCCCGAGAAACTCGAAGCGGTGACCATTCCGGTGGTGGTTCTGATGGACATTCGTGGCTACAAGCATTTCGTCGTCCTGCAGCGTTCGGACAAGGATTGGGTCTACATCGGTGACCCGGTTCTCGGCCACAAACGCTACAAACATGACGACTTTGTCAAAGGTTGGAACGGCATTGTCTTTGCCATCGTCGGCCCCGGTTACGACAAGGCCAACGCCTTGCGCAGCCCTCCCGTGCCGCTGACGGCGAAGAACTCGCTGGACGGTTTCAACCCGGTCAAAGATGCGGAATTGATGGATTTCGGGTTCATTCAGAGCGACTTCTTTTAATCGCCGAGTTAGAGAATGGGACTGGATGTCCCGGGAGCAGCAAATGAAAAGCTCATACTGGCTGGCCGCCGCCTGCCTGGCAGCGAGTGCGTCAGGTTTAGCCCATGCCGGATTCAAACCCATCGAAATCAAGGACCAGGAGCTCGCCGAGCTGCGCGGTCGTTACGTCATGCCGGGGCGGATCATTAGCTTCGGCATTGTCATGAGCAGCACCTGGCGCAACGCCAGCGGCGACTTGATCGGGGCCGCGACCTCGATGCAGGTCCAGGCTGCAACTGTCAAACCGGAATTCTACGTCTCGACCATCAAGGAGTCGGGCAACGGCAGTACTCCCACATTGGGCACCGGCACTGTGATTGGTGGCGCCGGCCTCAACAGCAGCCAGGGCGTGACGCAAAGCGTGCGTGCGGCCGGCGATGGCAACACCGCCAACAACAATGTCGCGATCAACGTCAGCGAAGCCAGTCAGGCGCCGGCACTGGTGCCGTCGCAAGGCCAGGCCCTCGTCGCCGGGCAAACCATCACCGGTAGCAACGGCGCCGGCAGTGTCGCGGTTTCAGCCAATGGCGGTGGCGTGCAAATGGCCATTCAGGCCAGCGGCAATCAAGGCACCGCACTGCAACAGGTCGCCCAGGGCGGGCTGCTGCAGAACACCCGTTTGCTGGGCAGCGCCAACGTGGTCAACAACCTTACGCAACTCAACGTCGTACTTAACAATAACGGCAGAAGCGCCGGTGCACTGGACTGCAACCTGACCCAACTCGGGGCCCTACGCAATATCGGATATTGAACTACGCTGAGTCTCGATCATTGGGCTTAAAGGGACGGCTTATTCATGTATCGATCAGTATCACTGCGTGCTGCAGTGTGTTTGAGTACCCTTCTCCCGGCGGCAATGCTGCAAGCAGCACCCGACGCCGATGTAGAAGCCCTGAAACGGGAACTTCTGGAACTGAAGCAACGATACGAACAACAACAACAAGCGCTGGCGGTACTTGAACAACGGGTCCGCCAGGTAGAAGAAACACCCGCCGCCCCACCGCCAAAACGGCTGGCCAAATCGCCGTCCGACATGAAAGGCAATCGCGTCGCTACCGGAGCCGCCACAGGCACCGGTGCGGCCGCTGCATCGGGAGGCGCCGCCGGGGGCAGTGGCGCTTCATACGGTCAATCGCTGGCTGACGATTCGCAACCGGCGCAAAGTGTTTCCAACCTGTACGACGAGGCCAGCGGCTTTTTCGGTGGCGGCAAGTTCAGTTTCGAAACCGGTGTCACCTATTCGCGCTACGACACCCGCCAGTTGATCCTGAACGGTTTCCTTGCGCTGGATTCGATCTTCCTGGGCAACATCAACCTCGACCGGATCAAGGCCGACACCTGGACCCTCGACCTCACCGGTCGCTACAACTTCGACAATCGCTGGCAGTTCGACCTGAACGTGCCGGTGGTCTATCGCGAGTCGACGTATCAGTCCGGCGGCGGCAATCAGGGCGCTGCAGGTGTGACCACCGAAGAAACCGTGACCAAGGATCCAACCATTGGCGACGTCAACTTCGGTATCGCCTACAAGTTCCTCGACGAATCGGTCAACACCCCGGACGCCGTCGTCACCTTGCGCGTCAAGGCGCCGACCGGCAAAGACCCGTTCGGCATCAAACTGCGCCAGACCGACGCCAACTCCAACCTGTTCGTCCCCGACACCCTGCCCACCGGCAACGGCGTCTGGTCGATCACGCCGGGTATCTCGCTGGTCAAGACGTTTGACCCGGCGGTGCTGTTCGGCAGCCTCTCCTACACCCACAACCTGGAGGAGTCGTTTGACGACATCAGCTCCACCGTCAACCAGAAAACCCCGGGCAAAGTGCGCATCGGCGACAGCTTCCAGATCGGCGCCGGTATCGCCTTCGCGCTCAACGAGAAGATGAGTATGTCGTTCTCGGTCTCCGACCTGGTGCAACGCAAAAGCAAGCTGAAACAGGACGGCGGCGATTGGGAATCGGTGGTGTCCAGTGATGCCAACGCCGGTTACTTCAACGTCGGCATGACGATTGCGGCCACCGACAATCTGACGATTGTGCCGAACTTGTCGATCGGCATGACCGATGATGCGCCGGACTTTTCGTTCAGCCTGAAATTCCCGTATTACTTCTAAAAGTAAAAGATCGCGGCCTTCGGCAGCTCCTGCATTCGGATTGCGTAATCCCTGTAGGAGCTGCCGAAGGCTGCGATCTTTTGATCTTCAGTTAACTAACGAATCTGATGCTTATGCAACAACCGATAAAAAGTAGGCCGCGAAACCCCGAGGACTTTCGCGGCCACACTCAAATTATCACTGTGCCGATTCAACACATCACACAACGCCTGCCGCTCCGCCCGGGTCTTGTAATCCTCCAGCGTGCCCATCGGTGTTGCGATGGAATGCTGACTGATCAACCCCAGATCCCGCGCCTCGATCTGCCGCCCTTCCGCTAACACCAATCCGCGCCGGACTCGGTTAGCCAGTTCTCGCACATTCCCCGGCCAGTCGTGCTTGCCCATGGCAATCAACGCGTCTTCGCTGAAGCTCCTTGGCCGGCGGCCGGTTTCATGGCTGTAGAAGTGCGAAAAGTGGTTGGCCAGCATCGACAGATCACCGTGGCGCTCGCGCAATGGCGCGGTCACCACTTGCAGCACGTTGAGCCGGTAATAGAGGTCTTCTCGAAAGCGCTTCTTCTCGATCGCTGCTTCCAGGTCGACGTGGGTTGCGGCCAGCACTCGCACGTCGACCGGGATCGGCTGGCTGCCACCTACCCGCTCGATGTGCTTTTCCTGGAGAAAGCGCAGCAGGTTGGCCTGCAACTCCAGCGGCAGATCACCGATTTCATCGAGGAACAACGTGCCGCCGTTCGCCGCTTCGATGCGCCCGACCTTGCGCTGATGGGCGCCAGTGAACGCGCCTTTCTCGTGGCCGAAGAGTTCGGACTGGATCAAATGCTCGGGAATCGCGCCGCAGTTGATTGCTACGAACGGTTTGTTGTGGCGCTGGGATTGTCGGTGCAGGGTGCGGGCGACCAGTTCCTTGCCGGTGCCGCTTTCGCCACGAATCAAAACGGGCGATTCGGTGGGTGCGAGTTTGCTCAGCAGTTTGCGCAGTTCGCGAATCGGTTTGCTGTCGCCGAGCAGTTCGTGTTCCGGCTGGTCGACATGAATCGTGCCCTGCCCGCGCAGGCGCGCCATGCCGAAAGCACGACCCAGGGTGACCTGGACGCGTGAGACATCGAAGGGCAAGGTGTGGAAATCGAAAAACCATTCACAGACGAAGTCGCCGACGTTCTGCAAACGCAGGACTTCCTGATTGAGCACGGCGATCCATTCGGTGCCGCTGCGGCTGATCAGCTCCTTGACCGCTTCAGGGCGTTCAAGGTGAAACGGCTGCAAGCGCAGCAGGCCGACGTCGCAGGCGCGCGCGCTGGCATTCTCAAGATTACAACTGTCGACATCCCATCCTACAGCGCGCAAGCCGGGCAACAGGCGATGGCAGTCGTCGCAGGGATCGACCACCAGTAAACGTCTCGACGCAGGCGCTTCAATCATGACTGTTCCTTGGCGCCAAACATTGGAAATGATTGTAAAAACAGTCATTTGGCAGACCCGGTTGTAACACTAGCAAGATTTTGACGGGTGCTTGTATCGATTGCTTATAGGGGGGTTATGAAAAGAGTTATAAGAAAGTCGGTTGTTAGTTAGCTATCGACTATTTGATTTGCGCTGAATGGTGGTAACTCATGTGGAAAATTTCTTCGTTTGATTTGTGACCCACCCCCCGGTTGCGTGCATCAGTACAAGTAACCCGCCGCACGGTAAGCCCAACCGCCGGCACATCACTTGATTGGGCGCCAATAGAGAGAAGACCCCATGACTGCCCCGCTCCGTATCAACGAAGCTCTCCTGATTGCCAACCACGCCTTCAAGCCTTTTCAGTGCGTGGCCTGGGCGCCACAAGACGGCAATGGCGAACTGAGCCTGACCGTCGTCGACCGCACCAATTCCCACATCGGTCGCAAACAGATCCCGAGCAGCGCCTATTCTGACCCGGCGCAACTTGAACAACTGCTGCAGCAGGCCCGCACCGAGCTGAGCGAAGAAGGCCACAAGTTGCAATCGTGGTCGATGCCACACTGATTACCTGACAAGGGCGGATGACGTTAAAGTCATCCGCCCTTGTTGTATGCGTAGTCGAATAAGCCACGTACTTGCAGCGCAGATTCATCCAAACTACTTGGCTCGCTTGCGAGTGGTTCAACAAGACACTGTTCTGGCACAGTGCGACCGTCCTTCTGTTAACTCTTCCCGTTGTACTTATCGCGTTTCAGGGATTGAATGTTTCGCTCGTGCAGTCAGCCTCCCAACCACTGGGTATCGGCTCACTCGCAAGGAGCCTCGCGCATGTCCACCCTGAATACTTATGCGCTGCCTACCGCTTGGAATAATCCGGGTTCGCTCGATTCGGCATTCGCCATCGGCGGCATTGCGCAAGTGTATTTTGCCGGCAGTCTTTCCAGCCTGACCCAGCACGTCGCTCTCGATGCACGGGGCCGAATTCTGCTCGCCGCGAAAGTCGGTACCGCCGAAGGCTGTCGCTTTGGCTTGGCACGGTTACTTGCCGATGGCTCCGCCGATTTGTCCTTCGGTCATCAGGGCAGCGTCATCGGAAGTTTCGTCAAGGGCTTCGAAGCCAGAGCAGGTAAGGTCCAAGTGCTGCCTGATGGCAGAATCATGCTGGCCGGTCTGCACTATGAAAATGCCCATCGCACCCTGCCCGCCCTCGCCCTGTTCGATGCCAACGGCCAGCCAGATCGAAATTTCGGTACTGACGGCTTCCAGGTCGTGCGACTGCCCGGCGATTTGTCCATGGGTACCCGCGACAGTTGGTTGCCACCGGGGGTGCCGGGCGTCGAGGCGTGTGATTTCGCGGTGCAGAAAGACGGCCGCATTCTGCTGATCGCCAACCATCATTTCAGCCTCGCCGATCACGCCGGGATGCTGATTCGCCTGGAGCCCGATGGCTGTCCGGACGAATCATTCAACGGGCGCGGATTTGTCATGGTCCGTCATCTGCTGCTCAATACCTGGTTGAGCACGCTGCTGTTGAAGAAGGATGGGCGCGTCGTGGTCGCAGGCACCATCGACTTTCCTCAGCAAGGCCTGCTGGCGGTTTATCGGCCCGATGGCAGCCTGGACGAGCGCTTCGCCGTCGATGGTTTCATGGCCTTCAAGGCCCAAGGCAATAGCGCTCAGGTCAGCCAGATCATTGAGTCCGATGACAGGCTCTATTGCTTCGGCAGCAGTCGCGATCCGATCCGCTGCCTGACGTTTGTTCTGCACGCCAATGGCCGACCGGATTTGCATTGCCACCACGGCCTGCCGCAGGTGCTGGACATTGGTCCCAGCGGTTGCCAATGGAATGCTGCTCAGTCGATGAGCGACGGTCGGATCATCGCCGTTGGGGCAACCATCGGCGGAGTTGAGGCCGATTTCATGATCGCCCGCTATCAACACAATGGCAGCCTCGATCCAGAGTTTGGCCAGGGCCATGGCTGGCTGCGTACGCGGCTGGGTAGAAGTCTCGATACTGCGAATTCGTTAGCGGTCCAGGCTGACGGGGCCATTGTCGTCGGCGGGTATTCGCTGGATGGCAATTACCGGGCGCTGGTCGCGCGCTATCTCAACCCATAGTACGCCGCTACCTTTCGTCGGTTATGTGCTCGAACCTGTAATTTCTGACAGTAGACGCGTGCTCGGGATGAGGGCTCAGATAGTGCGGCGCACAATTTGCCTGCGCGTATAACCGAAAAAGGAATTTTGATACGAACGATCAAGTCGCAATACCTAATCATGTTACGTCGGTAAATATCTCAAAGGTGAATGCTGATCCAGTTGCTCCCAAGATCAAGGAAGTCACCGATAGCTTCGACGAGCTTATTGAAAATGGCGGGACAACCAAGAGCGCCTATCTCTTGTTCAAAGGGTCGGCCACTGCGAATGTGCAGGCGGTAATAGAGGAAAACGATTTCCCGGCAAGTTATCCCTTTGATATTGACGCTAATGGTCATTTCGAAGCCCGTCTGTTTCCTCAGAAACGGGGTGCTCACGAATACATCGTAAGGACTCTGGATGGCCAGTCACAAACGTCCGAGAAGTGGCTTGTCGATGTGGACGTGAGCGACACGGTGTCGATCGACTGGCTTACAGATCCTCACGGCGAGCTCATCCTTGACGGTGAGCAAACACTCCATAGCGAGCTAAACCTGGTTGGCACAGGAACACCTGACAAGCCCGTGGATCTGATGAACAACGGTACAGTGGTGCAACACTTTGATGTTTATTCGGACGGATACTGGAGTGCCACAGTCGTGGGCCTCAAACCCGGCACCCAAAACTTCAGCGTCAGGGAACTGCATGGGCCGCAATCCTCACCATGGCGGGTCCGAGTCAAGGTACCTACGCCGATCAGCATTCAATTTGTAATGGGTAAACCGAGCTTTCAGCCAATCGTTAATCACCAGCGCACTACCGATAGATCGGTGGTATTGGTGGGCACAGCCCTCTCCGGTGAAACAGGCTGGATTGTCGACTACCATAATGCCCTGGTGCCCTTCGCTGCAAACGAGCACGGTGTTTACTACGCGATAATTACGGACCTGGAACAAAACCGGGTTCACACCTTCAGACTCCAATCCGATACGGGTCGGGTTTCGACGCCTTGGGTAGTTCATGTCGTTTCGTCGAACCGGCGATAAGCACTTTCCTCTAGAAAAAAAGGCTCACCAAGTGACGACTCGGCTGGCCTTGTCTGCTCCCGCGTAATCTGGCACGTCCCTTGATAAAAGACTCTTTATCTATGCAGTAATGACTTGAACTTGCATGCCACATCCGGCAACTTTCGCGCTTCTAAATAAAAGGAGCAGCCGATGTCCGGTTCAATCGCCCAAGCGTTCGCGCACAACTTCCTCGGGCAATCGCCACGCTGGTACAAGGCGACCATCGTCGGTTTTCTCATTCTCAATGCTGTGGTGCTGTTCACCATCGGTCCGGTTGCGGCAGGTTGGCTGTTGGTGATCGAATTCATCTTCACCCTGGCCATGGCGCTCAAGTGCTATCCGTTGATGCCGGGTGGCTTGCTGCTGATTGAAGCATTGCTGCTGAAGATGACCACGCCGCAGGCGCTTTACGATGAGTTAGTGCACAACTTTCCGGTAATCCTGCTGCTGATGTTCATGGTCGCCGGCATTTACTTCATGAAGGATCTGCTGCTGTTTCTCTTCTCGCGACTGCTGGTTGGCGTGCGTTCGAAAGCCATTCTGGCGCTGATGTTCTGCTTCTTGTCGGCATTCCTTTCGGCGTTTCTTGATGCGTTAACCGTGACGGCGGTAATCATCAGTGCGGCTGTCGGGTTCTACTCGGTGTATCACCGGGTCGCGTCGGGCAATGATCCGCGTCAGGACAGCGAGTTCAGTGACGACCGGCATTTACCGTCGCTGCACCATGACGACTTGAACCAATTTCGCGCGTTCCTGCGCAGCCTGTTGATGCATGGCGCGGTTGGCACGGCGCTGGGTGGCGTCTGCACACTGGTCGGTGAGCCGCAGAACTTGTTGATCGGCCACGAGATGGGTTGGCATTTCGGCGAATTCTTCACCAAGGTGGCGCCGGTTTCGCTGCCGGTGCTGGTGGCAGGTCTGGTCACCTGCGTACTGCTGGAGAAGCTGCGCTGGTTCGGTTACGGCACGCTGCTGCCGGACAATGTGCGCGCTGTGCTGGCCAACTATGCGGCGGAAGACAACGCGAAGCGCACCTCGCGCCAGACGGCGGCTTTGCTGGTGCAAGGTGCAGCGGCGCTGATTCTGATCGGTTGCCTGGCCTTTCACCTGGCAGAAGTCGGCCTGATCGGTTTGATGGTGATTGTGTTAATCACCGCGTTTACCGGAATCACTGACGAACATCGCCTGGGTAGCGCCTTTAAGGACGCAATGCCGTTTACCGCGTTGCTGGTGGTGTTTTTCGCCGTAGTCGCAGTGATTCATGATCAGCAATTGTTCGCGCCGCTGATCCAGTGGGTGCTGGCGCTGCCGATGGAGCAACAGCCGGGCATGTTGTTTATCGCCAACGGCGTGCTCTCGGCGATCAGTGACAACGTGTTTGTCGCGACCATTTACATCACCGAAGTGAAACAAGCGTTCCTCGCCGGGCACATGACTCGCGAGCATTTCGAGACGCTGGCGATTGCGATCAACACCGGGACCAATCTGCCAAGTGTGGCGACACCCAATGGTCAGGCAGCGTTCCTGTTCCTGCTGACCTCGGCGATCGCGCCGCTGGTGCGCTTGTCTTACGGGCGGATGGTGTGGATGGCGCTGCCGTACACCGTGGTGATGGGGCTGCTGGGCTGGTATGCGGTGAGTTACTGGCTCTGACAGAACACTGATTGAAACTGTGGGAGTAGGCTTGCTCGCTCCCACAGTGGGCCTGTGTTTTGCCGGGATTTTGTGCGCGCCGCTGAATCCTTGTAGGAGTGAGCCTGCTCGCGATGTCGGCGGCACATTCAACATCGCACTCGCGTGACCCGGCCCCTTCGCGAGCAAGCTCGCTCCCACAGTAGGCCTGTGTTTTGCCGGGATTTTGTGCACTCCGCCAAACTCTGTGGGAGTGAGCTTGCTCACGAAGGCGGCGTTACATTCAACATCGCAGTCGCCTGCCCCGGCGCCTTCGCGAGCAAGCTCGCTCCCACAGTGGGCCTGTGTTTTTGCCGGGAATTTGTGCGCGCCGCTGAATCCTTGTAGGAGTGAGCCTGCTCGCGATATCGGCGGCACATCCAACCTCTCAGTCGCCTGACCCAACGCCTTCGCGAGCAAGCTCGCTCCCACAGTGGGCCTGTGTTTTGCAGGGAATTTGTGCGCGCCGCTGAATCCTTGTAGGAGTGAGCCTGCTCGCGATGTCGGCGGGACATTCAACCTCTCAGTCGCCTGACCCGGCCCCTTCGCGAGCAAGCTCGATACCACAATGGATATGTGTTTTTGCCGGGATTTTGTGCACGCCGCGAACCCTGTGGGAGTGAGCTTGCTCACGA
>Ga0182006_1001494_pt1 | contig 14030 bp, 9 predicted proteins | sample Sormic07211104_1_FD_123022 | JGI IMG/M metagenome (GOLD analysis project Ga0182006, IMG submission 123022) | Rhizosphere microbial communities from Sorghum bicolor, Mead, Nebraska, USA - 072115-104_1 MetaG | ecosystem: Host-associated > Plants > Roots > Rhizosphere | place: USA: Nebraska...
AGCTACTTGAACACCATGAGGGAAGACTTTGCCTTCCTTGCAGAAAATGAGCTTTCTAGCCCCGGGCGTAGCGGCATCCCTGAAGCGCAGCGCAAGGATACAGCGGAGAACGGGAACAAACTTTAATAGCTACCGCTGGCCCTGCGCTTCAAAAAAATGTAGGTTTATATTAGTTGGCTCTTATTTTTTTGGAAAGCAGTTGCAGTAGGCCTTAGGCTGGGGTTAGTCCCGCTAATGCTGCTGCTGGTTGAAAAAACCAGCATTCGCGTATATCGGGTTTAGACGGCAGAGACAGTGACGTTATTCACTCAAAAAATACTTTACCAACAGGGAGCTACTTGAACACCATGAGGGAAGACTTTGCCTTCCTTGCAGAAAATGAGCTTTCTAGCCCCGGGCGTAGCGGCATCCCTGAAGCGCAGCGCAAGGATACAGTGGAGAACGGGAACAAACTTTAACAGTATCACTGCTTTTGCGCTTCAAAAAGCTGCAATAAATCATTTCTTTAATTTTTGGAAAGCAGTTAAAGTAGTTCCTAAGTTGGGGTTAGTCCTTACCAATAACAATTTTGTTTGTTATTTGAAAATTTCCATTTTGAAGATTAATTATACTCATTTTTATTTCCAATCATAAGAAAGTGCTCGAACAATATTAGCAATTGCCTTGTCTGATAAATTATAGCGTTTAGCAATAAAAGTATGGCTTGTTTTACAGCCTAAGATCAAGTCAGTATTATTCCACAATTCAAAGTCACCTGCTTTTATCCAAATTTCCATGAATAAACTTAATTCACTTTCAGGTAACGTACTGTCATTTGATACATACTCGTGAAATGTCCAGGGTTGTGTCCAATTGTCGAAGTCTAATATTATTTTTTCGAGTGCTTTCATAAATGACTTACAACGGGTTTAATTCACTTAAGACTGTTCAATAATCATTCAAACTCATAACCACAATCGTAGCAATGATGACATTTATTGGCCTTAATGGGTGTAGTTAGGGTTAAAAAGGCAAGTATAGTTGCCCAAATACTATATTTTTTATCGGTAGCCATTCCATAACCCACATTGGTAGATCCACATTTTTCACAAACTGTTTTATCTTCCGCTGATTCTTCTTCATCAACAATTTCATCTGATGATTCAAAAGCCAAACTATTGTCTTCAGCCAGTAAAGCACTAATGGCTTCTACATCTCTTTCAAAAACAATGAGTTTTACACCGCCAATGGCTTGATTGTAAAGTGGATTTAAAGTGGCGACATTTTCATCCGCCAGGAAACAGGCAAATCCGCTATCTTCCAATTTAGCTTTAATAATATTGGCCTCCATTGGATTGTAATAGGTGCTGTAAACTACTGTTCTATCATTCATCAACCAAACTTAATAATTTGTTTAGTATTGGAGGAGAAAAGCGATATATCAACTAACTTTTCAGGAAATTTTGCCACCAATAGCCCGAGTCTTTAATGCTGCGTTCTTGTGTTTTAAAATCGTTATAAATCAATCCAAAGCGGGCGGTAAATCCTTCAGCCCATTCAAAATTATCCATTAATGTCCAGGCCATATAACCGTTTACATTTATGCCTTCCTTTTTGAGCTTTAGCAGTGCATTTAAATAAAGTTTAAAATATTCGATCCGCTCAGGGTCTTCTACCCTACCATCAATCAATTTATCATGATATGCAGCACCATTCTCTGTGATCAGGATATTTTTGATATTTGGGTAAGCGGCAAACTGTTTAACGATATTATAGAAACTATCAGCATTTACCTCCCAACCCATTGCGGTATGAGGTTTTTTTCTGCTTTTGGCTTTTACTTCCCAAGCCTGAACAACCGGGATAAAGGCATTATACTTAACCACCAAAGGAAAATAATTTTGAAGACCAATAAAGTCAAAATCAAACTTCATCCGTTCGTGAAGCCGCCAGGTACCGTATTCGATCTGAAATTTTTCTAACACATCCCAATTGGCAGTAGGAAAACCCATGCCCTGTGTGGGCTCAACAAAAAGACGGTTCATCAGGCAGTCAACCCGCTTTGCAGCAAGGATATCACTATCACTTTGGGTACTGGGAATTACTTCCGAGCAGGAGAAAGTAGTACCAATATTAGCCTTACTAATTTCTGCGCGTAAAATCTTGCCCCCATCTGCCTGGGCCAATGCTGTATGTAACACCGCTGAAAAGAAATTCCCTAATCCTGTTTTTCCCGGGGCATGAACACCTAACATATAGCCCAAAGAAGTATAACCAAAAGGCTCATTCAATACAATCCAGTTTTTCACCTTATCGCCATATTCTAAAGCGCAAATACTTACAAAAGCATTAAAAGCAGCATTGATGCTAAAGCTTGTCCAGCCGCCCTCATCTTCGAGTGCCTGTGGCAAATCCCAATGGTAAAGCGTTATGTAAGGTGTTATTCCATGGGTTAAACATTCATCAATAAGATTGTGATAAAAACGGATGCCTTCCTGGTTAATCTCTCCCCTACCTGCAGGTAAAATGCGCGACCAGGCAATAGAAAACCTAAACACTTTAAAGCCGAGCAGTTTAACCAAAGCTATATCTTCAGTATATCGGTGATAAAAATCGCAAGCAGGATCTAATTTGTGGTTCTTTTTTATTTTTCCATTTTTTGCTGTAAAGGTATCCCAAATGGAAGGCCCTTTTCCATATTGCGTGGCTGTACCTTCTATTTGAGCCGCAGCGGTAGCCACACCCCACAAAAAATTTTGGCCAAAATCACTTGCTTTAATCATTCGTTATCAGCTAATTGGCATAAGTTGCGAGTTTAATATTAATAAATCATTAACAATTGAAATGATTCGAAATGAAAACATTTTTTAATATTTTTACGTATGCGCTACTCCTCATTAATTTCTTTTCTATTGGTATTATTAAGCCTCCCTGCCTTTGGAAAATCTACCCCTCCTGTTAATGATGAACTGCTAAATGCCATAAATATTATTAATACCAGTGCGTATTGCAGTGGCGATGCCGAATTTAACAATTTAGAAGCCAGCCCGAGTAATTATAATAAAGGTTTAAACTGGCCAGCCATTGGAAAAGATGTTTGGTTTAAGTTTACGGCATCTAAATTTGATGTTAACATTTCTGTTAGTGGAAAAACTAATACCAATAGTACAAACACCTTAATTGATCCATTGGTTGCCTTATATTCATTTGATGCGGCAACTGGCTTTATAACCGAACAGCCTGGCACCGTGGCCACATCAAACAACGTTAGTTCTTTGTATAAAGGCGCTTTAACGGTAGGACAGGTTTATTATGTTAGGGTAAGCGCAGCGAATGATGCTACCGGTACCTTTAAACTTTGTATCGATAATTATTTTCCACCACTACGGCCAGGACAAGATTGCGGGACATTTTCAGTGCTGTGCACAAAAGAAACATTTACCCAGTTAAATGTAACTGGCGCGGGAGCAAATAATCAGGAATCGGCCGGAACCTGCCTGGGTACAGAATCAAACTCTGCCTGGTATATCTTTAAGGCCTCTGCACCTGGCGACTTTACATTTGTAATCACACCTACTGTAACCACAAACGACATTGACTGGATTTTTTACGATTTAGGCGTGAATGGAGATTGTAGTATGGTAAATGCTTCAAATGCAATCCGATGTGCATCGGGCCATGGCATAACCTGTAGCCCCACTTATTATAAAACCGGCCTGAGTATGACGGAAACCGATTTGACAGAGTCGGCTGGTTGTCCACCTGGTCAAAATGGCTTTGTAAAATACGTAGACCTGCAACAGGATCATGTTTACGCGTTACTAATAGATAATTATTCCGGAGGCAATAACGGCTTTACTTTAGAATTCGGAGGCACGGCTGATTTTGCAGGTCCAACAGCCGAAATTGATGTTCAGAAACTAAATCCATGTACCGATAGCCAAGCCTATACTTTCGAAAGCCGGTCATCGAATTTCGCCGCTTTAAAATGGTCTTTTGGCGAAGGGGCAAGCCTGGCTTCAGCCACAACAGCAGGGCCATTTACGGTAACATACAACACCCCCGGAGAGAAAGTTGTAGTTTTAGAAGCCACGGGTACTAACGGGTGCAACGTGGTTACTACCCAAACTTTTATTGTAGCAAACACACCCGAAAAACCTGCAATAATGGCTTCGAATCTTAATTTATGCCAGGGGGATGTATTAAAATTATCAACCCCCTTTTTAAATTTAGCAAGCTACCACTGGTCGGGCCCGAATGGTTTTAGTTCAACAATACAAAATCCTGAAATCCCTGTAGTCGGACCAGAAATAGTTGGGACGTACAAACTTTATGTTCAGGTAGGAGATTGTGTGAGTGAGGTAAATTCGGTTGATATTTTATCGGTCGATTTAAAACCTGAAGCAATGTTTTCGATTGAGGTTAATAACAGGTGCGAAACAAACCAGTCTTTTTCGTTTGTCAATAGTTCTAAAAATTACACGAAGCTTACCTGGGATTTTGGCACAGGCGTGAAAAGCCAGATTGACATCGATAACGATAGCAAAGTATTAACCTTTACTGATCCCGGGCCAAAAACAATCATACTCACTGTTGAAACCGATAATGGCTGCACTTCTACTTTTAAAAAAGATATTTTGGTAGAATTGAAGCCCGAAAAACCAGAAATCAGTAGTAATCAGGCTTTATTTTGTTTAAAAGACGTGATAAAATTATCTGTACCGGCACAAGCAGGTATTTCTTATACCTGGAGCGGGCCAAACAATTATACCGCAAGCACAAATGCCATTGAAATTCCGGTAACAGATCTTAATCTGGCAGGTATGTATCAGGTTGTGCTAACATCGGGCACCTGTAATTCCGAACCCGCAACCATCGTTATTCCGGCCATTGCCAGAGTTCCGGTTGCTCAATTTTATACCGAACCCACATTTAATGCTAAGTTTTCTGCTCCAATACCCATAACATTTACCAACACTTCGCTTTATGGGGATTTTTATGAATGGAATTTTGGCGATGGTTTTACCTCTGCAGAACAAAACCCTACCCACGTTTATCAAACCGATGGGTTATTCAGGATTACTTTAACTGCATTTTCTAAAAACGGCTGCGAAAATTCAATTACCAAAGGCGACCTGATTATCAAAAAAAATGCATCTACATTTGTTCCAAATGCATTTTCGCCAAATGGCGATGGAATTAATGATGAACTGGTTGTTGGTGTAACAAACCTCAAGAAATATAGCATCCAGATTTACAACCGCCTGGGCAGCCAGGTTTTCTTTACCAATAACATATTCGAAAACTGGAATGGTACTTTTAAAGGTAACCAGCTCCCTGTTGGTGTATATTATTATATCATATTAGGCACCAACATATCGAATAATAATGTTAAATATTCGGGTTCAATAACGCTGCTCAGATAATTTATTAATTACCTGGTATAAACATTTAAGGTGCTTTAACTACTGTTGTATCTTGCGCTACCATTGGTACTTTATAATTTCCGGTATCTAAACTTAGATTAGGTAATATTTTTTTAATACCTGATAAATCGGTTTTGGTTATCCCAGTATGGTACACATACAAAAATTTTAATTTTTTTAGTTTCTTTAATTGATTAATCCCTTTTGCAGTAATTTTTGTCCCAACTAAACTCAATGATTGTAACTGATCTAAATCTTTCAGCGATGCCAAACCTGCATCTGTGACCGGGGTGTTATTTAAGCTTAACCTGGTTAAGTTCTTGCAATCTTTTATGGCATTTAAGGTTTGATCGTTTACTTTATTATTTTCTAACTTAAGCCAAAGGAGCTGTTTTTCGATTGATTTTATCAGATCCAAAACATCTTTACCCATCGATTGTGCATTGATAAAATTGGCAGAAAGGTAATTGGTATGCTGTGCAACCGGAAATACCGTAATCCCTGCATCGGTAAACTTTTTCAACACTTTATTATCAACTGCCGAAACCTCTTCGGTTGGAATATCGCTGACCTTGATTTGATCGGCCCCGCTTTCGCCTTTTTGCAGGCTGGCTAAAATTGTTTTTATGTTTTCTGGCTGGGGAAGATCTTTAAACTTCTGTTTAAAATCGGCGCCATTATCAATCCACCATTTTAACAAGGCAATCTCATTGGTGGTAAGTTGAGGTTTTTCTTTAGGTGCCATATGGTCTTCATCACTTAATGGCAATAAAATCCGCTTCATCAGCTCACTATCGTCGGCTTTACCCTTTACCAGGGTGTGTCCATTTTCTCCACCTTTTAAAATAAACTCTTCCTGGTCTAACCTTAGTTTGCCTTTCTGCTTTTCGCTGCCATGGCAACTATAACACCTATTTTGAAAGAGTGGTTGGATAGCATTTTGGTAAACAAAGGCTTCCTGAACATTGGGAATGTGTGGAATTGCCGCTCCGCCTTTTGTACTGCCCGATTTTAATGGTGCGGTTAAATAATCAGAACCATGGGTTAAAGAACCTCCTAAATGCCCTGTAATTGAAATAAGCACAATAAGAACCGCAGCTATTGTACCTAATATGGCATTTGACTTAACCTTTTGGTAAATAATCCACAATATAAAAGATAAAACAGCAACACTGATCCCCATCCATTGGTGATTACTTACCAGTTTACCGTCATAATCGCCACCATTGGCCAATAAATAGCCCGTAATGCAAGACACTACAGCACTTAACGCACCTAGAAGAAGCATAATAGGAATGGCTGGTTTTAGGTTGATAAACTTTGCAGCAAATGATAAGAGAATACAAATACAGCCAAGCAACAAAATTCCTATGGGAAGGTGAACAAAAACCGGGTGAAAGCGGCCAAAAAATTCTAACATCTTATTGATATCTCTTTCTTAATAAATTCATCATGTAAACATTTATTGCCCATTGATCGGCAAGGGGTTGGCGCGTATAAGGCAGGGTAGGCATATAATCAGCCGGGCCAAATTCGGTAAGAATGGTCATACGCTCGCCGTTTTTCTTTTTGCGTGCTATAATTTTATCCCACCAGGCCAGGTGAGCTTCTACCACTTTTGCCCATTCTGGTGCCCGTGGATCGTTTACCTGTGGCCCTTCGGGGTGCCCAACCCGCGAGTGGATATGTTCTGCCTTTTCTAAAATAAAATCGATGGTTTGTTTCTGATCAGATAATAAACTTTCGTGCACATTGCACCAATGTGAAATGTCTAAAGTAAATCTTAATTCAGGGTTTTTCTCCGCAAAATTTTTGGCAACATGCGCAGCAAACATCATACGGCTACGATGCGTTTCGTGATAAACCGGTATGCCCGACGATTTGCTTTTGGCCGTTGCGTAATCGATAATCTGTTTATTTTCTTCGTAAGTGAAATAATCTTTTCCCGAATGGCAATTGATGTAAACAGGTTTTTGATATGTATTGGCACAAATAGCATCTAAACTTTTTTTGAAAGATGCTAAGTGCTCAGTTATGTTCGACTGCGATCCGGCACATAAAAATCCGATTTCCAGTTTATGTTTCTTAACCGCATCAAAAAGCTCTTTTATCGCTTTATCCTCACCTGGCCACCAAACTTCAATACCTTCATATCCTTCTTTTTTGGCTGCTGCGCAAAACTCATCTCTTGTGCCGCCAAAACCCCAATCGGTTTGCATAAACAATAATTCATAGCCAGCTTTTGCTTTTACATTTCTAAGTTCGTTGGCGCTCATGTTTTGAATAGGGGCTAAAATTGATGCTGCCGTTACAACAGCTGTATTTTGTAAGAATTTTCTTCTGGTTTGGCTCATTCGTTTACTTCTTATTCATCTGTAGATTGGTCATTAGTTTATTGGTAACTCATCGGGTTAATCGGTTAATCGACCGCAGGCTCCTGACTTAAGCAACAATCTCTGATATTACCTTACCTGCCACATCGGTTAGCCTAAACGGCCGTCCCTGGAAAGGATAGGTAAATTGTTCGTGATCGAAGCCCAACTGGTTTAAAATAGTGGCTTGAATATCGAAGGCATCAACTTTTCCACTTACTGCACTGTAGCCAATTTCATCTGTTTCGCCGTGCGTAAATCCTTTTTTTATACCTCCGCCGGCCATCCATATGGTAAATGCTTCTGTATGGTGATCTCTACCTTTAAACGGATTTTGAATACCATTTCTATTTTCCATCATTGGCGTACGCCCGAATTCACCACCCCAAACTACAAGGGTTTCTTCCAATAAGCCGCGTTGTTTTAAATCAAGCAATAAGGCCGTAATTGGCCTGTCAATGGTTCGGCATTTATTCTTCAGTCCGATGTTAAGCGAGTTGTTTGGATTATCGCCATGCGCATCCCATCCCCAATCGAATAACTGCACATAACGCACCCCCTTTTCTACCAGTTTACGGGCAAGCAACACATTATTGGCAAAACATGCTTTACCCGGTTGTGTGCCATACATTTCGTGAATGTAGGCTGGTTCATCATTGATGTTCATCACCTCTGGCGCCGATATCTGCATGCGGTAAGCCATTTCATACTGTGCTATACGCGATAAAATTTCAGGATCGTTATACTCCTGATATTGTTGCTCGTTGGCTTTATTAATGGCTTCGATAGATGCTTTTCTCAAATCCCGGTTCATTCCATCCGGATCTTTTATAAACAGTACCGGGTCTCCTTCACTCCGACATTGCACACCTTGATAAACAGAGGGTAAGAAACCACTTCCCCAAACACTTTTTCCGGCATCAGGGAAACTACCACCACTGGTCAATACGACATACCCTGGTAAATTCTGGTTTTCTGAACCTAAACCATAGGTTACCCAGCTTCCCATACTTGGCCTGCCCAATCGCGGTGAACCTGTATGTACCAACAGCTGCGCCGGGGCATGGTTAAACTGATCTGTTTTTACAGCTTTCAAAAAGCTTACCTCATCTACCATCGTAGAAAAGTGTGGCAGATTATCACTCACTAAGGCACCTGATTGGCCATATCTGGCAAAATTAGCCTGTGGACCCAACATTTTAGGCACCCCGGTTATAAAGGCAAATTTTTTCCCGGCGAGTAATGATGGAGGGCAATCCTGGCCATCCATTTTCATTAGCTCCGGTTTAAAATCAAACAACTCTAATTGAGATGGAGCACCTGCCATGTGCAAATAAATTACACTTCTTGCCTTACCAACAAGTGGTGGCGACTTTGGCAATAATGGATGTGCGGGATCGTAAGCGACTTTGGTTTGCGGACTCGAAAAAAGATTCCCGCAGCTACCCAATAACGAACCCATTGCCAAAGCACCCAAACCCATCGCACTTTCTTTTAAAAAATGGCGTCGCGAGTGCAGGCGTGCATTTGCCTCATGTGCTTCTTTAATTAACCTATGTGCGTTTAATTCGTCTCTTGTCATAACCGGTCAAATCAATTTTTGGTAACCACTTCATCCAGGTTAAGCATTGCATTGGCCACGAGTACCATTGCCGCTTCTTCTGGCTTAAATTTCTTTTGTTTATCGCCCATAAATGCTGATACACTTGCCGAATTTTTTCTAAACTCGCTAAAAGCTTTGGCATACAGCTCTTCGAATACTTTTAATCTATTTTGAGGGATCGTTTTATATAAGATCAATTCATAACCCTTTGCAATTCTTGATTTGCTGGTGCTTCCACCCACTTTTTCCATACGTACAGCAAGTTTTCTTGCCAAATCGATATAAACACTATCATTTAAGGTTACCAGGGCCTGTAAAGGGGTATTTGTCCGGATACGGCGCGGACTACAAACCACTCTCGATGCACCATCAAAGGCAATAGCCGATGGATATGGGGCTGTTCTTTTCCAATAGGTATAAATTCCCCTGCGGTATTGCTCTTCTCCACCACTTAACACCCACTTAGCACCACTATAGGGCGAAAACCAAATTCCTTCTGGCTGCCAGGGCATTACAGGTGGTCCGTACATTTTATTACTTAACACCCCACAAACAGCAAGACTCTGATCTCTTATTTGCTCAGCACTTAACCTGATCCGGGAACCCCTGGCATAAAACTTATTAAACAGATCTTTTTCTTTCAATTCCTCAGTTACCTTACTATCTTGCCTGTAAGTAGCCATCATCACCAGTTCCTTCAACATTTTTTTAACACTCCAGTTGTATTTATACATGAACTGATAAGCCATAAAATCTAAAAGTTCCTGGTGCGTAGGAGCCATTCCCTGAGTTCCCATATCTTCTAAAGTTTCTACCAAACCGGCTCCGTATAACTGCTCCCATAGCCTGTTCACCATTGTTCTCGATACAAGAGGATTTCTTTTATCGGTAAGCCACATGGCTAAACCCATTCTGTTATTAGGTGCATTATTAGGCATTGCAAAAGCTAAAGAATTAGGTACGCCAACTTTAACTTCTTTCCCTTTTGATGTCCATGCGCCACGCTCAAACACATAGTTTTTACGCTGCATATTCAATGGGTTTTCGACCATAATCGGCGTTGTTGGCACCTTTGCATTCATTAAATCAGTAAATCTTTTTTTATTGGCCACATACTCAGGTTTGCCTTTTCCGGGAAACTGTTTGGTAAAATAAAACCAGTCGAAGTACACTATAAATTCGTCAGGATTTTTTACCGAAGGATTGGTGTACTTTAAATACACATCCTTTACCCCGCTTTGCTTTGCAAAATCTATTTCTACATTTTCATAACCTTTAGTTTGGGCGAGTTTCCACGATTTTACAACAGGGCCGTTTGGTGAACCTAAATGTAAACTCATCATACCGTCAGGTTTACTACAATTGTAGCGCAAAATCAAGTGATCAACATTATTGAGGTCGACTGATTTTAATCTTGCTGTAGAGCTATTTTTAAAATAAAGTGCAATGTTATTGTTGCCAATTACCGAATTAACCAATTCATCGGCCGTTGTAGAGTTAATTGCCGGCTGACCCGTTTTTAGGAATAAATCAACTTCAGCCGCTCTTTCTTTACCCGCAACAGTTTTAAACCAGCTGTTTAAATGATTGAGCTCGTTTTTAAGGCTATCATTAAAATCTTTAAGCAATGGATATTCTGCAGAAACGTCTTCATCCCTCGTATTGTTAAAATACGACATGAATTTATAATACTCATCATGTTTAAAGGGATCGTATGGATGGCTATGGCATTGTACACAAGAAAAAGTTGTACTCATTAACCCTTCCCAAGTGGCATTTACCCGATCTAAAACCGCGGCCGTTCTAAATTCTTCATTATTGGTACCACCCTCATCGTTGGTTGGGGTATTTCTGCTAAAAGCCGTAGCAATATATTGGGCATCTGTTGGATTTGGAAATAAATCTCCGGCAATCTGATCAGTAATAAATCGATCGTATGGCATATCACGGTTAAACGCTTTAATCACCCAATCGCGATAACTCCAGATATTTCGGTTAGGATCACTCTCATAACCTTTAGTATCAGCATATCGCGCGATATCCAGCCACATAGATGCCCAGCGCTCGCCAAATTTAGGCGAAGCCAACAAGCTATCAACCAGGACATTGTAGGCTGCTTGTTCATCTTTACCGTTCAAATAAAATTTGGCCAGTTTATCTGATGGGTAAGTACCGATCAAATCTAAACTTACTCTCCTTAATAAGGTAGCCTTATCAGCAGTTTTAGAGGGCTCCAGTTTATTTTCTTCCAGCTTTGCAAAAATAAATTTATCCAGATCGTTGCGTACCCAATCATTATCCACATCTGGCAATTCTGTCTGTTTTACACTAACATAAGCCCAATGGTTGCCCCATTTTGCACCTTGTTTTATCCAAGCACTCAAAATATCAATTTCATCATTATTTAAAGCGGGGTGCTTATATGGCATCCTTTCTTCAGGATCGTTTGATTTTAAGCGTTTGATAAATTCACTATCCTCCGGATTACCTGGAATAATTGCGGCTTTGCCACTTTTGGTTTTAGCCAAAGCCTCTTCCCTAAACAACACACTGAAACCACCTTGTTGTTTAACCCCACCGTGACAAGAGATACATTTTTTGTTTAGAATGGGCTTAACCTGCGTATTAAAATCGATCCGTTTCTCTGACGAAAAAAGCGAAATGGCTATTAAGGTAATTACAACCAGCATGAAGCCTGATGCAAATAATATTTTCTTTTTCAATAACATTTTGGTTAGAAGAAATTTATGCTAATTTTTAGCGCTATAATTTGTATACTAAGTTAAATTAAGCTAAACATTTGTCAAAATTACAACAGAGGCGATTATCAGCCTAAATCGCTAAGATTTCGCTTCCTTTAAATCAAAGATCAAGAAAAAAATAAAACACAAAAATGTATTAACTTGCTCAAAAAATGGATTATCTTACTTTTTATTGAGAATTAATAATGGAGAAGCCCCAAGTAGGAAAGAAAAATAGTTTTGATTTTCAAAAAGCTTTGATCATTCCCAGGAATGTACTTATAAAACAGTGTACCAAAAATGAAATCATAAACAATTTATTTATTACCGATATTGGTTATTATCGTAAGGCATTGAATCACTATATAAAAAGAAGTAATGGCTCGGAACAGCATATTTTGATTTATTGCGTAGAAGGAAAGGGAAACGTAGAATTTCTCGATACTAATTATCATATTGGAGCAGGTAATTTCATTATTATTCCAAAAGCAACAGCACATATTTACCAAGCTGACCCAACATTACCATGGACTATTTATTGGTTCCATTTTTCAGGTACCGGTGCTGATCAATTGGTTGCTTCGTTACAGAATTATAAAGCTTATGCGGGTTTTAGTGAAGAACGAAACCTATTGTTCGATACAATTTACAACCGATTAGAAAGAGGTTTTAGTAGAGAAAATATAATTTATGCCAATTTATGTTTCCACCAATACATTGCTGAAGTTGTTTATACCGACAAACATCTCGTTAACGATAAAATTATGGAGCCTGATAAAGTGGAAGAAGTTATAGATTTTATGCGGAAAAATATTGAAAAGATGCTTAGTTTAAAGGAAATGGCCCTAGCTGTTTATCTTTCACCCTCCTATTTATCGGCTATTTTTAAAAAGAAAACCGGAACCTCCCCTATCGATTATTTTAACCAGCTCAAAATTCAGAAAACAACACAATATTTGCTGTTCACCAACCTGCGGATTAACGAAATTGCCAAAAAAATCGGCATTAACGATCCTTATTATTTTAGCCGGCTCTTTTCAAGCATTATGGGCATTTCGCCTAAACAATACCGCGATAATAGGTTTAATTGATTTTTTTTGGGCAGTCAGATGTTCGATGTACAGTCGGATACCACCCGACTGAATACTTATATCATATTCAAATTTCGGTGCTGGCAGCTGTTACCACCAGCCAGAATGTTTATCTAATTATCAATTAAACCTTTTATGTATCAGATGTTACCATCTGACACCACGAAAATAGCAATATCCAACACCATACCACCAGCATTAATCCAAAGTTAAACCAATTTCCTTCAGCAGAATTGCAGCATTAAAAGTCTTACATGGTCCGTGCTTTAATAAATAATCAAATTTCATTTCGCCTTCGGTGATCTGTATATCGAAATGGAAATTACGGACGGTTTCGGGGTAATCGATAATCAGATCTGCCAGTTGTAAATCGTGTGTAGCAAAAAGTGCAGGTGTTTTTTCTGTAATCAGCTTTTGTATAAAAACTTTCGAGCCCAAATATTTATCACGGCTGTTTGTACCCCGCAGCATTTCGTCAATCAATACAAAAGTATCTTTGTCTTCAACTACATTATCTAAAATCATTTTCAGGCGGTTGAGCTCTGCCTTAAAAGTAGAGGTACTTTCGTTCAGCGAATCTTTAATCCGCATATAAGTATTGATCGAAAAAACCGACAATTGCATGGTTTTGGCACAAACCGGCGCACCGGTATAAGCCAATATCATATTAATACCCAAAGTACGTAAAAAAGTACTCTTGCCGGCCATGTTAGAGCCCGTTACAATATCTACAGTTGGTTTTGCTTCTAAATGAAAATCATTATCCACCCGAACTTGCTCGTTAATAAGCGGATGACCAATATGAGTAGCGGTTAATG
>Ga0182006_1001497_pt1 | contig 14006 bp, 14 predicted proteins | sample Sormic07211104_1_FD_123022 | JGI IMG/M metagenome (GOLD analysis project Ga0182006, IMG submission 123022) | Rhizosphere microbial communities from Sorghum bicolor, Mead, Nebraska, USA - 072115-104_1 MetaG | ecosystem: Host-associated > Plants > Roots > Rhizosphere | place: USA: Nebraska...
AACTGCACGCAATCGCCCAACCCCTGCTCGGCCCACACCACCATCGATTTGCCCGCCAGCGGCTGGCCCCGCCATTCCGGGAACCGCAGTGCGGGCCGCACGTGACAGTGCGCATCATCACCCCAGTGCGCCGATTCGCCGTATCGCGCCTCATACAGCGCCCAGCCCTCTTCATAGCGGCCCATCGCAAGCAGCACGAGGCTCAGATTGAACGCGGTGGGGGTGCGTTCCGGCGCGGCGGCCAGCGCTTCCCGCAAGTACCGTTCGGCTTCGGTCAGGCGCCCCGCGTCGTGTAGCAGCCGGCCGAGGTTATTCAACACCTCGACAGACCCCGGATCGCGTTCGAGCACGTGCCTGTAGCACGCTTCAGCTTCGGTATAGCGCTGCTGGCGATGCAGCAGCGCGCCCAATGCACCGCATGCGTCTTTCAGGTCCGGGGCGAGGCGCAATGCGTCGCGAAGGCAGGCCTCGCCCTCCGAGGCCCGACCGGTCGCTACGAAAAGCAGCCCGAGACCAAGATGCGCGACCGCGTCGTCGGGGTCGAGCGACATCGCGTGCAGGTAAGACCATTCGGCATCGGCCGCACGATCCGTTTCCTGCATCAGACCGGCGAGATAGACGTGGGCCGCTGCATGACGGGGCACCGCCGCGATCACGCGCCGGTAGCAATCCTCGGCCTCCGCGAACTGCCGGTTTCCGTGCAGAAGCAGACCCAGGTTGTAACGCGCGTCGACGTAGTCCGGCGCTCGTTGCAGCGCGGTACGGTAGCAGCGTTCGGCTTCAGTCGCGTCGCCCGCACGTTCGCGCAGCGCACCGAGATTGTTCAGGGCTTCCGGATGACCTGGGGCGAGCCGCAGCACCATCCGGTACAGTCGTTCCGCGTCGGACAACGACATGCGGCCATGCGCCGCGACCGCTTCCTCGAAGAGCCGGTTCGCGACGCCTGCCTGCCCGGGTACATCAGACGTGCGTGTCATCGCGCAATCCATCGTGAACGTCTCGAACATAACGCGGCCTGAATTGACTGCCCAGCCTGAAGGCAGGAATACGCCGGGCCGGCAGGCGGGGCCGCGAGCGCTGCAGGGCGCCGAGGCCCACGAGTTCATCGACCGCATCGGTCCATCGCCTGACCGTGAAGCCGCAAACCGCGCGCAAGTCGATGTCGGGAATGGGCCGCCGCTGACCGAAATCGAGCAATGGCACGACCAGCAACGCGACCAGGAAGGCATCGTCACTCAATGCATGCTCGACGAGCTGCGCAAGGAAGGTCCGTTGCGCATGCGAGAGTGCCTCATGCAATGTCTTGACCGACACAGCGCCCGGTATCGAGAAGTCATCGGGCACATCAATTGCAGTATCGCTTCGCATACAAGCCTCCCCACGCTCAAAGCGGCATGAATTCGACGCGCCGGTTGGCAAATTGGCCAGCGGCAGTCAGTGTGCCGGCCACCGGGCGGTCCTCGCCGACTCCCTGCGCGACCAGGGACGCAGCCGATACACCTGCATTCACGAGAAAATTGCGGATGGCATCGGCGCGCCGCTGCGTCAACCCGAGCAGCCCCGCGCCGTCGTTCGCACGGTCCGCATGGGCAATGATCGTGAACCGCAGCGCCTGATTGCGTACAGCACATGTCTTCATCAGCTGTGCAGACGTCGACAGGTTCTCGGTCGCGGACGGTGGCAGCCTGTCGTCGCCGGCGGCGAAATCGACGACCTGCCGGTTCAGTACAGCGGCCGCCTGCCCCGGGTTGCACATGGAGTCGGCCTGAAGCAGCGCGGCCATGGCATGCAGAAACGAATCGGTGGCCCGCGAGACCGCTGCGGCCTTGTCGAACACCTGCACGTCGAAAGCCGGCCCGAGCGTCTGCTGCAGACGTTGACGCCAGCCCTCCGCGTTATCCGGCGCCAGGCCGCCGAGCATCACGCGATGGCGCTCGACGGTGAGTTCGGCGCCCGGCACCGCGATGAACGGTAAAAGCGCGTCGAGGTGGTCAAGCCAGACGGCGGCCCCCTTCCCGCCGGCCCTGAGCGATGCCGAAAAGTGCCCCTTGCCGAAGCGTGCCAGCAGGGGATCCACCACGGCCGGACGCTGATCGTCGCTGTCGAGCAGGGCCTGGACGGCAGACGCTCCCAAAGCGTTCGTGTGCGCGACGAGCCACGTGTCGGCCGCAAGCGCTTCCGAGTCCGTGGCCTGCGCCTGGGCGGCGGGTTCGGCGGCAGCGGCGGCGCTCGCGGCCGCCGGCGTGACCGCACCGGAAGCCACGCTCGCATCGGCGGCTTGCGCAGTCGCGCGAGGCGCCGACGCAACCGACGTAGCCGGCGTCGGCATGGATATGACCTCGGCCCATGTATCGCGCTTCGCCCAGACGGCAAGCGCAACGACCGCAACGACAAGTATCAGCACCGGCACCCACAGTCGCGCACGTCGTCCGACCCGTGACGTCTGGCGAGGCGCGTCTGGATGCGAAGGCGCCGCATACGCAGGCGTCGCCATCGAGCCGGCGTAGTGCACGTCGTTCGCATAGACCTTCCCGGCCACGAAACGGGCATAGTCTGGTGCGTCCGGCCGCTTCGTATGCTGCGCGACCGTGACTTCGGCGTCTACGCCGGGCGCGGGGGCGGTGCCCAGGTCGGTCCGCAGTGGACGGTTGCCGGCGACGGCATCGGACGCCTCGTCCGGCGTCGCCCCGCCAGCGGGACCTTCGAAAGCCGGCGCGTCGGGCACGCGTGGATGGGCCGCAGCGAGGTGGTTCTCGTCCGCCCGTGCATGCGCCGCGATCGTATCGGCATTCGGCGCATCGTCCGAATGCCGGTGGGACACCTGCCGCGAGTGGAAGTCCGCCGCGACCGCGGCGAGCCGCACCGCGATCGTGTCGGCCAACGCACGAACATTCGGATACCCGAATAGTGTAGCGACGCCGTCGTCCATGCCGCTCGCAACAGAAGGAAGCTGGCTTGCCAGCAACCCGGGAAGCTGCGTGACGTCGCCCTGCTCCAGCAATACGTGATGCTTGATGAGCCCTGCAAGCATCGCTGCCGCGATGGAACAGAGCACACTTGCCGGCTGCGTCGGCACACCGGTGCGCACCGCGATGTGGTCGCTCAATGCCGCCACCGGTATGTCGGTCGCGCGGGTCGCGAGCACATGGCCCCGGTGCTCGAAATCCTTGAGTCCGGCGGTCGTCTCGACGAGATGCGCGCACTCGCTGCCGATACGTGCATTGCTGTCGCGCGACATCAGCGCGTCGAACACGGCCTGCGTATCCTCGCACCCATGTGCGGCGCGCACCGTGAGCGCAGCGACCAGCACCGGGCCGGCACTGCGGAGCACGTGTGCGACGACGTGTGGTGGCAGCCCCATCTGGTCCGCGATCCGCTGCAGTACGGCATCGTCGGCACACTGTTCCAGCGCCTGCGCAAGATTAATCCGTTTCAATGCACACCCCCGTAGTGCTTTTGGCCGTCATATCGACAGCCGTCCAATATCAGTTACATCCGCGGTCGCTTCCCGCTCCTTCGCCCATGCACCGCCTGCCCAGACGCAGTTGACGGTTGCCGGCGCCGCGCGATCTCCATAAGCAGTTCGCTGTCGTCAGTGAACCGCCAGTCGCCGCACTCGCCTCGGATGCGCACGCATCCGGCGTAGATCTGAATCACGACGTCGTCGCCCCATGCCTCCCGCAAGTGACGCAGCCTGGTCAGTTGGCCGTGGCTCAGGTAGAACGGCCAGTCGCATTGCCGTGCAAGGTGCTGCTCCACGTGCTGGCCGGGAAAGCGGAACGCATCCGGATGCGTTCCGGCAGGACCGGAAAGCTCGTCTTCCATGAGTGCGTCACGCGGCAGTCCGGCCGGCGATAGCGGCGTGCTTACGGTGCTCGCGTGCATGCTCGGCAAGGTCACCCGCAAGCGCGTCGAGAACCGGCGACCATCGCCCATACGCCGGCTGGCGGTAAAGCCGTGCCGTCGGGTACCACGGGCTGTCGGTGCGCTCGCTCATCCATGGCCAGTGCGGGTTCACATCGAGCAGCAGCCAGACGGGCACCCCTAGACCGCCGGCGAGATGGGCAATGGACGTACACACCGTGACGACCAGGTCGAGACTGCAGACGAGCGCGGCCGTATCGTCGAACGATGTCAGGTCCTCGGTGTGGTCGACCAGCTCAAGACCGGCGTCGCGCATACGCTGCACGTCGGCCGCCGCATCGAGCTGCAGATTGACGAACGTCACGTCTTTGACGTCGGCAAATGCCTGGGCATAGGCGAGCGGATCGACCGAGCGCATGGCATTGCGCTGATGGCTGCGACTGCCTGTCCACACGAGTCCCACGCGCAGTTGGCCGTCGCGCTTCAGGCGGGTATCCCAGGCACGGGTTTGCTCTCGATCGGCTTTCAGATACGGCGCCGGGCCCGGCAGGTCGGCGAGCCCGATGCCGAGCACGAACGGAATGCTGGCGAGCGGCAGATGAAAATCGAACGATGGAAGCGGTCGCTGGTCATGGGCAACGATCGTCGGCACGCAATCGCCCAGACTGCGCACGAGCAGCGCTTGCAGGCTGTCGAAGCAACAGTAGACGAACGTGCCGCCTTCCTGCTCGACGCGCGCAGCGATGGCCGGTACGAAACGTGCGAATTGCAGCACGTCGCCGTTGCCCTGCTCCCCCCATACAAAGAGCGTCTTGCCGGCCAGCGGCTCGCCGTTCCACCTCGGCGCAGGCATGTTCGGCACGACGTCGCGCAATTCGGGCGAGCCATTCCAGCGCGCCTCATGGCTGCGCCAACCCTGTTCGTAGTCGCCCAGCATGAGTTGCAGCATCGCTCTCGTCCAGACGAGCGAGGCATTCTGCGGGTCGAGCGCGAGCGCGCGCTCGGCGACGGCGAGCGCAGCCGGAAACGCCTGCAGCTCGCGCAGCACATACGAATAGGTCTGCAACGCGCTGACGTAGTTCGGCGCCAGCGCACAGGCGCGTTCGGCCGCGACGAGACTATCGTCGATCTCGCCCGTCCGCAGAAGCGCGGTGGCGAGATTAGTCCAGGCAAGCGCGTGATCCGGATCCTCGGCGAGCGTGGCTTCCAGCAGTTCTCTTGCTTCGGTGTATTGCCGCAGTTCGAGGTGCGCGGCGCCCATGTTGTTACGCAGCATCGGCAGGCGTGGATCGAGCCGCATCGCGTGGCGATAGGCGTCCAGCGCCTGCAGGTGATGACGAGTCTGCTGATGCGCGAGGCCGAGGCGAAACCAGGTATGCGCGTCTTCGGGGGCACGCTCGCAGCGAACCATCGCGATATCCCGAGCGTCGTCGTGGCGACCGAGCCGCAGCAGCACGTCGATCCAGTCCACCATCCAGTCGTCGCCGCGCGCGCCCTCATCCCATGCACGCTGAAACCAACCGTTCGCGCCAGTATCGTCGCCCAGGCGGACGGCAAGGCGCCCGCGCTCGATCAGTGCGTCGACGTTCGCCGCGTCGACCTCCAGCGCGCGGTCGAGCAGGTACCTTGCCTCCTCGAAGCGGCCACGCAAACACCACAGGCGGCTGGCGATCACCAGTTCCTGCGGCCGCTTCGAATCCATGACGCGATGCGCGTCGAGCAATCGCCACGCGGCAATCAGCTCGCCGCGCGGGATCATCGCTTCCACCTTGTTCAGCCAGGTCATTGAGTTTTTCTCTCCACGCATAGACGGACGGTGTGCCGATCAGCCAACTAGGGGGCCAACGGCGCCACGAGTCCAAGTAACAGTCCTGCAAGACGGACGCACCACAGCCGGTACGGAGGGCGGTCGAGTCCGCCCGGGGGCGGCCAGCGGTGCAAAACGCGTCGCACGAGAAGCGGGCCGGCGAACAGCGCGCCGGCAGCCAACGCACCCGCCAGCACTGCGCGCCCGGCCGGCGAAGCGGCATGACGAATCGGCACGTGAGACACCAGTTCCGCAACGGCGAGCGAGGCCTCCCACGACATGAGGAAACCCAGCGTCAGATTGGCCGTCAGCGCACCGCGACACGTCTGCGTAAGCGCCCTTCGCATCTGCACCGCCATCGCGTGCGCCTACGCCCAGCGCAGCAGGCGCAGTACGAACAGCAGCACTACGGCCCCTCCGATCGCCACGATCACGGAAGAGACAAAGCCGCTGCCTACACTGATGCCGATGACCGATGCCAGCCATCCGCCAATGAATGCGCCTGCAATACCGACGAGGATGTCAACGACAAGCCCGAACCCGCCCCCCTTGACGATCAGCCCCGCAATCCATCCCGCAATGGCCCCGACGGCCAGCCACACTACGCATTGCTCGAGCGTCATATCCGTTCTCCCTTTCGATGATTGACGGCGCCGGCAACATGCCGGTGCCACGCGCTGCACTGCCCTGCCGTACTCCCTGCTTCCCTGCCACTACATTGCGATGCGGCGCGGCGTCCGTCTCGTCCGCCGTGCTCGACGCCCGTCACTGCGCCACCAGTGCCGCCGCGTGCTGTGGACGAATCACCGCGTTGGCCGCCAGTCGGTCGACCAGCGTCTTGAACGCGTCGTCACGTTGCTGCGCCTCGAGCGAGGTACGAAGCGACTCGCGCACTGCGTCGTACGGCGGAATCACCGTCGGTCGCCGTGCGTCAAGACGCGCGATAACGTAGTGGCCAGCTGCCGCGATCGGCTCCGGTGTCACCTCACCCGCCTTCAGCGTCGGGAGCACCTGGGCCAGCGGCAGCGGCAAGCCCTGCGTATGCCCCTCCACCGCGGGCGTGCGGAAGCTCACCCAGCGGGGCGTGCCGTCGCCTTGCGCCGCGACGCCCGTTTGCGCGGCAACCTTCGCAAACGGCTCGCCCGCGCGAACGCGCATCAGCGCGAACCGCGCCGCGGGTTCGTCCGCGAGCGTCATCACGCTGACCTGGTATTCGTCCGTTCCAGCCTCCCTCGCGATGGCCTCATAGCGTTCGCGCACCTGGGCATCGGTAACGGGCTGCAGTTGCAGATGCTGTGCCGCGTAGAGTCGGTTCTCCGTGTCGACCTTCGCCTTTCGAATGGCTTGTCGCACGACCTCGGTGTCGCCGAGTCGGTCACGCTCCGCCGCCTGACGGATCAGCTCCCGCGCCACCAGACCGTTCAGAATCTGCTGCCGAGCTGCGGGCGTGTCCGGCTGGCGGGTTGCCCTCAGCGCTTCATCGACGGCGGTGCGATGCAACGGCACCCCATTGACGGTCGCAACGACCTCGTCCGCGTTCGCCTGTGCGGTTTGCGCATGCGCGGCAATTGCCAGCACGATGGCGATGGTTCGAATCGCCGCACCATGGCGTCGGCGTGCGGTTTTTTTTGCAACATTCCTCATCGTCGTGTTTATCCCCGTCAGTTGGTCAGTGTTACCCCCGCCCGCGCCGACCCCGCGGCGAAGAGCGCGCCGAGCAGTTCGTCGTAGCGGGCAATCAGCGGTTCGTGGGTAGCAAGAAACGGGCTGATCGCGTGGCGCTGGCGCACGCGATAGGCCTCCCAGTCGTCGTTGTGATGCGCGAGCGCCTGCACGAGCTGACGCGCGCCCTCGCTCACGTCGTTACCCGGATAGAAGTAGCCCACCTCATTGCACAGATGTGCGTTGTGAACCAGCGCATAGCCGTTCCAACACACGTCGAAATAGAAGTAATTGAGCGCGAGTCCCCACTGATGGGACACGACGACGTCGGTGTGTTCCGACAGAAACTGCGGCGTGTCGTGCCGATCCACGAAGCTCACGCGGCCGTCGCGCACGAGGTCGAGGTAATGCGCGATGCCGATGAACTCCGGGCTCGTACGGGCGAGGTGCGCCGCGTTCGTGATGTGCACATAGCCGATCTTCTGCGGGGCGCTGCGGTAGGCACTCTCGGCGATGAGCAACGGGTACAGGCAGAACTTCAGCACGTCGATGTTGGCTTCCATCACCGAAACGCGCATCGGCGCCTGCTGCGGGCGGTATTCGCCGGCGAACGGCAGCTCGCGCGAACGCATCTCCAGGCACATCGGATCCCACACGAACGGCACCTCGCGCGCCCGGCACCGCCGCAGCACGGCAAAGAAATCCGCGCTCGTTTCCATGACCTGGGGAATCACCCACACCTCGTCGTAGTGCTGATTGATGAACACCGAGTCGCACATCCTGCGCGAGAAGATCATGGCCTCGATCATCTGCACGTACTCGGGACCACAGCAGTAGCTCACGAGCTTCGTGCCGCGCGCCTTCAGGTACGCGGTCTGATGGGCGTCGATCTGGCCGCCCAGTTCGATCAGCACGTCGAGGTCGTCCTTGGCATCGGCAAAGCTGCGCACGGGAAAGCGCGTCAAGTCCCACGGCAACGCCGACGTGATCGCAACGTCGGTCGTATTGACCAGCGTCACCCGGTGCCGCAGCGGCGAGTGCTGGAACAACTTGCACAGGTACAGCGCGTTCTGTTTGATGCCGTTGATCCACAGGCTTTCGGCGGCATCCCGCAGGCCGATCGTGATGCCGATGCGCAGCCCGCGCGGGCATGGACCGTTCATGTTTTCTCCCGAATGTCAGGCGCGATACAGGCGGTGCAGGCAAAGCCCGGCCATGTATGCGCAGGTGTTGGTGTCTTCATGGCCAGAGGGCCGCGATGGCGGCGCCGTAGTGCTCGACGTTCGACGGTGCCAGCGGGTCGAGCGTCGCGAGAAAAGTGCGAGCCGCACTGCGGTAGTCGGCAAGCTGCGCGTCGTGGACGGCGAAAGCCTCGCGCAATGCAAGCGCCGCCCCTTCGCAGTCGAAATCCTCATAGCGGTATCCGCATCCGCCCAGCAGCGCCGAGTTGTGCACGAGCGGATAGCCGCCGTGCAGCGCCTCGTAGTACAGGTAGTTCTGCGCGTTCTCCCAGTGGTGCGAGACGATCGCTTCGGCCTGCCGCGTGAGAATTTCGTAGACCGGCACGCGCGGCTCGAACGTGGCCCGCCCCTGCGTGACGAGATCGAGGCTGCGGGCGAAGCCGACGAACTGCGCATCGCCCTTGAGCTCCATGGTGTTGAAAACGCGCAGGTACTCGATCATGCCGGGCTGCTGCCGGTGGGCCAGATCGGCCGCGAGCATCGGAATATGCGAGGTCTTGACCATGCAGATGTTCGGCTCGAGGATCGCGAGGCGCCAGCGTTCGCGCCCGGGCTCGTACCCGAAAGCACGGCGGCCGTCGGGAGTGCGCGCCGCATGCTCGAGCAACGCCGGGCTCCACAGGTGCTGCATCGCCGCGACAGGCGCACGCAACGCGCTGCCGTAATAAGCCCCGCAGGTGCGCATGAAGGCAGGCAAGGTCCAGAGCGCGTCGTAAGGCGTACCGGATATCAGCATGCCGGACGGCCGGTCGAACATCATGCGCTCGATGTCGATCACGTAATCGTTGGCCACACGCATGCCGACGATCTTCCCGCCGCGCGCCCGGAACGCTCTTCCCCATTCCGGATCCAGTTGCGCGCTCAGCTCGATGACCACGTCGAGCGAGCGTTGCGCCGTCGCCAGGTCGATCACCGGAACCGGTGCGAGGGCCAGGAAGTCCTGTGCCTCGGCAGGATCGCCGTCGCCGCCGTTGACGAGATAGGCGGCTTCCACGAGCGGCGAATGCGCCAGCAGCGTGGCCAGGAAATAGCAGTTCTGGAAAATGCCGTTCTCCCAGATCGACTGGAAGCCGCGGCGCAAGAAAATCGTCACGCCTACCTTGAGGCGCCGGCCGTTCAGCATGACGCCCTCCGCGAGTCGGCATGCGACTTCAATGCAAGCAACTGCCGCGCATAGTGCGAACCGTTCGCGGCACTGCGCGGCGAGAGCGTGGCGAGGAAGCTGCGTGCGCGCCGCACGTAGCTGTCGTGGTCGGCATCGTGATACCGCGCGGCGCGACTGAGTTGCGACGCGCCCGCGTCGATATCCGAATCCGGGTAGTAATAGCCGACGTCGCGGAGCCACGGCGAGTTGTGCACGAGCGGATACCCGCCATACAACGCATCGAGGTACACGATGTTCTGCTCGTTCTGCCACTGGTGCGAGACGACCGCGTCCGCATGCTGGCTCATGAAGCCCACGAAGTCGTGGCGGCCGTCGAGCCGCACGCGCTCGCGATGATTCAGGTCGAGCGAACGCAGCAGGAACGCAAACGACGGATGCGCCTGCATCTGCACGCTGTTGAGCACATGCAGGCGGGCAATGGCTGCCGCGTCGGTGCGGAACGCCCGGTCGCACACGAGCATCGGCACCACACAGCACTTCACGACGGAGATGTTCGGCTCGAACACCGCCACACGCAGCCCGCGCGGCATGCCGTCGCCGTCGCCGCGCGCCGGCCGCGGTTCGTAGCCGAAGCGAAGGCCGGCGGCGCCCATGGCGGCGGAGCGTTGCTCGATAAACGTGCTGTCCCACAGAAACGGCACTTCGAACACCGGGCAGCGATGCAGCGTGCGCAGCATGGCCGCGAACACGCGGTCCTTGCCGAGAACCCAGATCTCGTCGCACCGCGTGGCCTTGGTGAAATAGCCGCCGCGCGCGAATACGCTCGGCTCGACCAGGCCCACGTATGGCTGGCCGCAGCAGAAAAACACGACCTTCGATCCGCGTGCGCGCGCGTAGTCGAGCCACTCGACGTCGAGACCGCCGCCCATCTCGAATATCACATCGGGCGGTTCATCCAGATCGTGCGGCGAGACGAGCGGCAGCCCGGCGGCAAGTGTCTCGGCTTCCGCCGCGACGCGCGGCTGGTCGCCGCAGTTGAGCAGCACGATGCCGGTGACGAACGGCAGCGTCTGCAGCAATTGCACGAAGTAGCAGACATTCTGTCCGAGTCCGTTCTCCCATATGCTCTGTCCGGCATGGGTCAGCACGGAGATTCCGATCTTCATCCTGTTCCGAGGTCCAGTGGAGTTGACTGTCGTGATGCTTCTCGACGTCCCGATACGCATGAACGCGGCGCCATGCGCCGCGCTGCGGAAAAAGAACGGACCGCCTCGGGGGGGCAGCGGTCCGCCGAACGTCCGCGTACCGCTTGCGGACGACACCATCGCGCTGGGGGGCGCTTACTCCAGCGTGATGTCCACACGGCGGTTCTGTGCCCTGCCGGCCGCCGTCGCGTTGGTGGCGACCGGATCGCTCGCGCCAAAGCCGCGCGTCTCGAACCGCTTCGCCTGCAAACCGTGATCGCGCAAGTACTGCGCCACGGACTGCGCACGTCGCTCCGACAACCCCAGGTTGTGAGCCGCCGACCCTCGCGAATCCGTGTAGCCGTTCACCGTGACCGTGTTGAACGTCATGCCGCGCGCCTGGTCGATCAGCGCATCGAGCTTGGCGCGCGCGTCGGGACGCAGCGTCGCCTTGTCGGTGTCGAACGTCGCATCGCCGGCCAGCGTGACGTGCTTCGGCGCAGGCGGCGGGGGCGGAGGCACCGGAACGGGCTGCGGCGCCGGCTGCGCGGGTTGCGGAACCGGCCCGCACTGGAACGTCAGGACGCGCACGTCACGCGTGGTATCGGCATCCGCGATCGGAGCCACCTGCTCGATCGGACGCACCTGCTGCGTGCCGCATATCTCCGCGGCCTTCGAATAACAGGTGCCCTGCCCCTCGAAGATGCCGTGACAGTCGATCCGGAACGCGCGCTGCCCGTTGGGCAGCCCCACCGAATACCCGTTCCACGTCGGCCCCTGCGATGTCGAGCACGCCGCGAGCACCATCGTCGCAACGAGCGTTGCCGCCACTTTTTTTGCCATCTCTCTTGCTCCCGCTGTCATCGTTGTTTGCCGGCGGCGACACGTCAGCCGTGTCGCCGCCGGACCTCGGGTTACCACTGGTAGCTGATACCGCCGCCGAACGAATACCCGGCACTGCTCGCTCCCACCCCGCCGCGCAGCTTCAGGTTGTTCGTGATGCGCGCGGTGAAGCCAATCGCCGTTGCCCCATAACCCTGGAAGCTCGCTCCGCCGATACCCACCGCCAACGACTTGCCGGCATCGACATCCGGGATCATCGACAGCGCGGTGGCCGCCGCCACGCCGCCATACGCCTTGCGGGCGATACTCGTGATGCTTTGCTGCACGCCCTGCAACTGCGACACGTTGACGGCATCGGTCGGATTCACGCCAGGCGCGACGTTGGTGATGCGCCGCTCGCTACCCTGCGAGCCGACCGATACCGTGTTGGCCTCGTTCGCGATCGAACCCGCACCCAGCGCCACCGAGTTCGGTGCGCTGGCTGACGCGCCCAGGCCCAGCGCCACCGCACCGCTGCCGGACGCGACCGATTTCGCGCCCAGAGCCGTCGCGCCATTGCCCGCGGCCGTGGCCCCGTCGCCCAGCGCCGAGCTGCTCGTGCCGCTCGCCATCGCGCCGGTGCCGATGGCCACAGCGTTCACGCCGCTGGCGCCGTCGTTGTTGTAGTTGCCCTGCTGCGTGCCGTTGTCGTTGATGCTCACGTAGTGAGGCTTCGAGTTGGTGATCGCCGTGGACAGCGAAATCACCGCGGTCGAAGTCGACGTGGACAACGACGACACATTGCTGTTGGTGGTGGACAACCCTGTCGAAAGCGAACTCGCCGTCGTCGATGTCGAGGTGGACAGCGACGAGACCGTGCTGTTGGTGCTCGACAAGCCCGTCGAGAGCGAACTGGCGGTGGTCGAAGTCGAGGTGGACAGCGATGCCGTGCCGGTGCCGATGGTGCTGATCGAGGTCGACAGCGACGTCAGGCTGCTGTTGGTGCTCGACAAGCCGGTCGACAGCGAGCTGATGCCCGTTGAAGTCGACGTCGAGAGCGACGTCACCGAACTGTTGGTGCTCGACAGGCCGGTGGACAGCGAACTGATCCCGGTGGACAGCGAACTGACGCCGGTGGACAGCGAGCTGATGCCGGTAGACGTCGACGTCGACAGCGACGAGACCGAACTGTTGGTGCTCGACAGGCCGGTCGACAGCGAACTTACGGCGGTCGACGTCGAAGTCGACAGCGACGTCACCGTGCTATTGGTGCTCGACAGGCCGGTGGAAAGCGAACTCACCGCCGTGGACGTCGAGGTCGACAGCGAGCTGATACCGGTCGAGGTCGACGTCGACAGCGAGTTCACCGCCTGGTTGGTCGCGAACAGCTGCGAGCCGTTGATCGCGTCGGTACTCGTCGCGCTCACCCGACCTGCTGCCACGTTCGTGATCTGCCGCTCGGCGCCCGGTGCGCCCACGCTCACCACGCTCGTCGGGCTCGTGCCCGCATAGCTGTAGGTCGTGCCACCGATCGTGCCAGTGGGCGTCGGGTTGGCCGCAGCCGTCACGGAACCGCTGCCCAGCGCGACAGCGCCAGCGTTCGCGGCCGTTGCGCCCGAGCCGATTGCAACGGCATCCGCGCCCGCTGCGTTCGCGTTGTTGCCCACGGCCACGCCCGCCGCACCCGCGGCCGTCGCACCCGTACCCGCAGCCAGCGCGTTCACGCCCGTGGCGCCGTCGTTGTTGTAGTTCGCCTGCTGCGTGCCGTTGTCGTTCACGCTGTAGTAGTGCGTCTTGCTCGCCGAGATCGCCGTCGACAACGAACTCGTTGCCGTCGAACTCGACGTCGACAGCGACGTCACCGAGCTGTTTGTGCTCGACAGGCCCGTGGAGAGCGAGCTTGCCGTGGTCGACGTCGAGGTGGACAGCGAAGCGATGTTGCTCGTCGCAGTCGACAGCCCCGTGGACAACGAGCTGACGCCGGTCGACAGCGAACTCACGCCCGTGGACAACGAGCTCACGCCGGTCGACAACGAACTAGCCGTCGTCGAAGTCGACGTCGACAGCGACGTCACGCTGCTGTTTGTGCTCGACAGGCCGGTCGAGAGCGAGCTGATCCCGGTCGACAGCGAACTCACGCCCGTGGACAGCGAACTCGCCGTGGTCGAGGTCGAGGTCGACAGCGACGTCACGCTGCTGTTCGTGCTGGACAGCCCCGTCGACAGCGAGCTCACGCCGGTGGAGAGCGAACTCGCCGTGGTCGACGTCGAGGTGGACAGCGAAGCGATGTTGCTCGTCGCAGTCGACAGCCCCGTGGATAA
>Ga0182006_1001501_pt1 | contig 13970 bp, 12 predicted proteins | sample Sormic07211104_1_FD_123022 | JGI IMG/M metagenome (GOLD analysis project Ga0182006, IMG submission 123022) | Rhizosphere microbial communities from Sorghum bicolor, Mead, Nebraska, USA - 072115-104_1 MetaG | ecosystem: Host-associated > Plants > Roots > Rhizosphere | place: USA: Nebraska...
ATTGAAAATGCACTTAAAAGACAAAACCCTGCTGATCTTAAGATCTGCAGGGTTTCCCGTGAATTTTAGCCTTTTTTGTAAACTTTGAAAAGTCTCTTTTTAAGCTCTCAGCGGAGAAAGAGGTTCCTCCTTGATGTATTAAAACCCTAGTAAATACTAGGCTTCATATGCTATGTAAGAGACGGCACAGAAAAAAAAGTGTACCTCGAAATTTTAAATAGTTTCTTGATGTAAATATACGTTAAAAACGACTTAAAATACACAAATGTCAGATGAAATTTAGGAGTTTCGAAAATCAAAAATTGGAATTTATTTGTCAATTGATGTGTTTTGAGGTTCTCGTTAGAGTATTGTTATGAATGCCCTTGAGTCCCTATATTTATATTGATTTCATTCTATTATAAAATTTTTAATTAAATATTGATTGGAAATTTTTACGGATCTATAAAGTTTTGGGACGCGAAAAGGTTATTGATCTCTAAACTTGAGAATGGAGAACTTTATTTTGGCAAGTTTTTTTATTTTTTTAATAGTCGCGCGCCACAAATGTGCTTGAAAGTTAAACTTTTAAAAGATCAGTAAAATTCGTCATACCTTTTGTGTGGACAAAAGATGAACTCTTAACAAAAAATGCCACGATTTTGACACAAAATTGAAATTGGTACAATATATTTTAGTAAAGCCTAAGCTTTAGGTTCTGTCGCATCTAGCTACGTTTTAATTTTGCCTTTTTTAAATTCTTAAACTCATGAATACGAAAGGGCATTGCTATCCGAAATCTATTATACTGCAGGCAGTATATTTTAAGCTTAGGTTTACATTAAGCTATCGGGATGTTGAAGAGATCATGAAAATGCGAGGAGTTCATGTTGATCATGCTACCATTCAGCGCTGGGTTTTTAAGTTTACACCTTTGCTTGAGTCAGAGATGAAGAAGAGAAAAGGTAAAGTAGGTACAAGCTGGAGATTGGATGAAACCTATATCAAAGTAAAAGGCATTTGGTGTTATTTATATAGAGCAGTAGATAAATTAGGCAATACAGTAGACTTTCTTTTGACCAGAAGAAGACAGAGAATGAGCGCTCAGTCTTTTCTAATTAAAGCAATTAGTAGTAACTGCGTACCAAGAGTTATAAACATTGATAAAAGCGGTTCTAATACCGCAGCGATCAAAGTCTATAACAAGCGCTCGTTCTCAAAGGTTAAAATTCGGCAATGTAAATATCTTAACAATATTGTAAAACAAGATCATCGATTTATAAAATGGAGGATACAAAACGGGCTAGGCTTTAAAAGTTTTGAATCAGCAAGACGAACATTGAGTGGAATTGAAGTTGTACATATGCTGAGAAAGAATCAGATGATTGGACATGGGACAACTATGTTTAAATCATTCTGTAAATTAGCAGGCTAACTTTTAAATTACTTAAATTCTTATATTTGATTCTGACAGATGCGACAGAATCAAAAAATGCTGTAATTCTAAAAATTTAAGAATATCAATTCATACTGATTATGATTTTTCGAAATTAGCTCTTGCTTCTCTGAATTCATTTACTGATTTTGCAATCCAAAACCACAAAGGAGTAACCTGAACTAATAAACCACGTCCCAGGGGAGTTAATTCATATTCTACTCTTGGTGGAACTTCCGGATAAACACTTCTTGAAATCAGCCCGTCCCGTTCCAGTTCACGAAGACATTTTGTTAACATCTTCTGGCTTATTCCTGTAATGTGCTTTTGGAGATTAGAAAATCTCATTCTTCCATCAATTCCTAAAGCATGTATAATAAATAATGACCATTTATTTCCCACGTGATTTAGTATGTCAGTTTTAAGATCATCATTGTCCTTATTTAAAACTTTACAAATGTCATCCCATGCGTTAACAATTTCATCATCGGTCATAAGTCTTTCCATATATTTTTCCTGTTATGTATTAAGGCTGGTTTTTAACGGATGGGCACCCACAAAATCCATCCATGCTATAAAGGTAGGACTATAATATCATTCTTTAAAATTTGGCTGCATCAAAAAGATATTTGATAATCAGTATTTTTAGAAATCGGATATCAAAAATTTATGACGTGTTAATTTATATATAAATTTATAAAATATTGGTACTGGTAATCAGAATACTAACCAGTAAGTAACTAACATTCATGAGGGTGCCTTATTTTTTTTGAAATTTAGCTGTCATAATTTTGTTATTTAAAATAGAAAACTTTCAAAAAAGGTGATTTTTTCAAAAACGTTAAATGGAAAAGTATGGAAAATAAATCAATATTAGTTTTAGGAGCAGGTGAATTAGGTCTGCCTGTAATCCTTAATTTGGCTGAAAAAGCGAAAGAGAATAATTCAACAGTTACGGTGTTGCTTCGCCGGAAAACTATCGATTCAGAGGAATCTGAAAAAAAGCAAAATATAAATCAACTAAAAGCTATTGGCATAAATATTATTGCAGGAGATCTTTCGGCTCCTTCGTCAGAGTTAGTTTCAATTTTTAAAAATTACGATGCAGTTGTTTCCTGTACTGGATACGGAAGCGGTGCAGGAGGATTCCAGCTTAAACTGGCAAATGCAGTTCTGGAAGCTGGTGTAAAACGTTATTTCCCTTGGCAGTTTGGTGTTGATTTTGAGGTGATAGGGCGTGGCAGCGCGCAGGATTTATTTGATGAACAGCTTGATGTGCGTGAACTTCTTAGATCTCAAAATGATACAAAATGGGTCATTATTTCAACCGGACTCTTTACGAGCTATTTGTTCGAGCCTTTTTTTGGTGTTGTAGATTTCGATAGAAAAGTTATAAATGCATTAGGAAGCCCGTACACTGCCGTTACCGTTACAACTCCGGAAGATATCGGCAGGTTAACTGCAGAAATCTTTTTTGAAAAACCGGTAATTGAGAATCGTATTGTTTACATTGGAGGCGATACAATTACGTATGGACAAGTTGGTGATGTTGTTGAGTCATTGTCTGGACAAAAATTTAAACGTACGGTTTCTGATCTGAAGGAGTTAGAAAATGACCTGAATAATGACCCACTAAATTTTGTAAAAAAGTACAGATCTATTTTCGGTAATGGACGAGGCGTGTCGTGGGACTTTAACACCACTTTTAATTTTCAAAAAGGTATTAAAACCACTTCTGCAAGAGAATGGGCAGAAAATAATATAAATTGGAGTTTACATAATTAAATGACATCATTTGAATATCTTATTAGTTAAAAAAGCTGAAATACAATATGTATTTCAGCTTTTCTGCAGAGGTGATTTTTTTTATTTCAACTCGATACAAGCTAAATTTATCCTAGCCAGATATTCCAAGGCAGTCTGGTAAGGATTAAAACAAATCCGATTCCGTAAAAAAGAGATGTCGTTTTGTGGATATGCAAACAAAAACTGGAGAAAAAGTTAAGCTACATTTTTATAATTAGTTAGTTTATTAAATTCTTCAATTGTTTTATAGTTCAAAGCCGAATCCCTTCTTTTTTTATTATACCAAATTTCGATGTATTCAAAAATTTCAAGTTCCATCTGTTCTCTAGAAATTAATTTACTTCCATAAACCAATTCAGTTTTTAAAGATTTAAAAAGACTTTCAGCAACTGCATTATCCCAGCAGTCTCCTTTACGGCTCATACTTCTTGTAATATTTTTATAAGAGTCCAATACATCAGCAAATTTTTTATTGGCATATTGGATTCCTCGGTCAGAATGGAATATTAATTCATCTGCAATTGTTCTATTCTTAACAGCCATTTTCCAAGCCTTCATTATAGTTTGTTTTGTACTTAGTCCATTGCTTAAACTCCAGCCGACTATCTTTCTGTCAAATAAATCTAAAATGATGGTCAGATATAAAAATCCATCCTTTGTCTGTATATAGGTGATGTCTGAAACCCAAACCTTTGCTGGTTCTGCTGCTGTAAATTCCCTTTTTAGAATATTTGGAACAACAAAATGATTGTGTTTTGAATTGGTTGTTACTTTGAATTTTTTACTCAATTTGCTGTACAGTCCTAACTGTTTCATGTATTTAGCTACAGTTATTCTGGATATCTGGTATCCTTGGCTTTGCAGTTCAAGGGTAATTCTTGGACTTCCATACCGCTGTTTAGCATTAAAATATATTGAAGTAATTTCTTCTTTTATCAGAGCAGTCTTCCTCTGTCTTTCTGATAGAATCTGCCGCTTCCAATTATAGTAGCTGCTTGGGCTTACTTTTAAGACTCTGCACATCTTTTCAATCGAATATATTTTTTCATGGTCTTTTATGAAAAGATAAATCATCGACCTCCCTTGGAAAAGATGCATATAGCCTTTTTTAGAATATCACGTTCTAATTCTGTTTCTTTTAATTTTTTTTCAAGCTCATGGATTTTTTCCTGCTCAGGGCTAAGCTTTAATTTTCCTTTCCCAGGAAAACTTCCTGTTCCAAATTCTTGGTAATCTTGACGCCATTTGTACAGCAAAGGAGCTGTTATTCCAAGTTCCTTGGCTAATTGTGAGATATTATCTCTTTCATAACTTAATTGGACAGCTTTTTCTTTGAAATTGCGGTCATAAGTTTTTCGATTCTCTTTCATGCTCTAAAGTTAAGATTTAGTTCTTAACTAGAACTCCATGCTAAGTTAGCACATCCACTTTTTTTAGTAAAATAACATAAGAATAAGAATAAAGGCAAAGAAAATTCCTCTGTCATTAGTATTTTTATGCCTTCAGACCAAATAATTTAATGCACAACGGAATTAGTGAGCAGGAAATCGTAACAAATATAATGACTCTGAAATAATTGAGCGTCTGCCAGAGGGAAGCGCGTTGTGCAAGGTCTTCTGTAAAGGTTGCATTTGCAGCCATTTTTTGAAAATCAATAATGTTAGGAGCAAAGTAAGAGAGTGTCCAAGCTCTAACGGCAAAATGAAAGACAAACAATACCAATAGCCAGTTTCTAATAGGATCAATTTTCCAGCAGAAAATAATGGCAAGAATAAAGGTGATTTCGTGCAGCGAATGAAAAACAATCCAAAAAACTTTTAGGCTTATGCCTTTTCCATCTAATAAAAGTTTAAAATGTTCAGGTGGAGATTCTGTCCATTTAGGAACAAAAAACAGCGTTTCGAAAATTTGAGCGCCATTCATCAAAAAGTAGATAAGAGTGGTAATGCAGAGCCATATTTCAGCTCTTGTCAGGTAATTTGCGGTAAGACCTTCCATATTATTTTTTATTTAAATTATCTTTTGTTTCCTCCATTATAGCTGCGGCTTTAATAAAATAACTTTCTATAGTTTCTATTTGTTCTTCAGAAAAAGTGGCAAGCAGGGCCATAGTTTTCTCCTGCAGTCCATCAAAAAACGGTTTAAGCAGTTTCATGCTGTTTTCAACATTTGGAACAATAATGACTTTTCTTCGGTCTTCCTTGATGAATTGCCTTTCCAAAAGTTTCATTTTTTCCAATCTATCTATTAATCCCGTTACGGCACCTGTGCTTAAACCTGTAAGTTTAGAGATTTCTCCCGCAGTTATAGATTTATAGGGAAGAATAAGTCCTAAATATTTGTGGTCGGCTCCCGAAATTCCTGATTTTCTGGCAATTGCAGCGTGCATAAATGTAGAGGCATCAGAATATTTTCTGCTGGCAGCCTGAAATCGTGACAATAAATCAGTAGTATTATTTTTGCTCATAAACTAAGTATCTTAGTTGCAAAGATAAATAAATTATTGAAATAACAGTTTAGCTTCTTGAGATTTCTATTTTTTGAAAGTTCCGACGTTGTATCTGCTAAATTCCCTCTTAAGTTTTGTAACGAGAACACAACGAATGCTTCTGCATGAGTTGCTTTATCAGGTAGTGTTGATTTAGTATTGGGTATTGATAATATCATAAAAAATTATGATATAAAATATTTTTATGAAATAAATGGCTGTGTTTTTTTATTATAAGTTCTGAAATAATTACAATCAGACCCTTTTTCGGATACAAATGGAGCCGTAATTTGGCAAGTCTTTATTGTTAATTTGTTCCCTGTCTCTAAGAGTTTTTCAAAGAGGCAAACCAGCTTATTAACTAATACCTAACCAACCAAATTATGAATGAAAAAAAAGGAATGCGATGCATTAAAAAGCGCAGTTACAGTCTTTTTAATGCAGGTGTTATTATAGCGATGCTATTTTATGCCGGACAGATGTCAGCCCAAAGTTATGACCAGAAACAAATTAAGGGTACTGTAACATCAGAAACAGATGGGCAGCCTCTTTTTGGGGTGAATGTACAGCTTAAAGGAACTGATCGGAGAGCCGTTACAGATGCCGATGGAGGTTTTGCCATCACTGCGAAAATCGGCGATGCAATTCTATTCAGCTATCTGGGATTTGTCAAGCAGGAAGTGAAAATTACAGACGTGCAGATTGCAGTCCAATTGAAAGAGGATTCAAAAGCGCTAAACGAAGTAGTGGTGATCGGGTATGGAAAAGCCAAAAGGAAAGACCTGACAGGAGCCATATCCTCGATTAGCGGCGACGAGCTCCGCAAAACACAACCGGTTACTTTTGACCAGGCGCTTCAGGGAAAAGTTGCCGGTGTGGTGGTGCAGCAGACCTCGGGACAGCCTGGGGGAGGCGTAAACATACAGATCCGAGGCATGTCTTCGTTTGGCAGCAGTTCGCCAATGTATGTAATTGACGGGGTTATCATTGGCCAAAGTTTTGACACCGGCAATGGCACCAATCCACTGGCGACCATAAACCCTTCAGATATTGAATCGATAGATGTCTTGAAAGATGCTTCAGCAACAGCAATTTATGGTTCGCAGGCTACAAATGGCGTAATTGTGATTACGACAAAGAGAGGCAAGGAAGGTGCTGCTAAAATTACTTATGAGGTTTCAACGGGATTTCAAGAGCTTATCAAGCAGTATCCGACTATGAATTTAAGGGAGTATGCCACATTTATCAATCAGAGGGCAGCAGTATGGGGTTTTGATGAGAGGCCTGAATTTGCCAATCCGAATTATTTAGGTGAGGGCACCAACTGGCAAGAAGAATTGTTTCGTAAAGCTCCTGTCACAAATCATGTGCTTACTTTAAGCGGCGGTTCTGAAAAAACGCAGTATCTGCTTTCAGGATCGTATTTTAATCAGGAAGGGATAGCTTTGGGATCTGAATTTACCAGAGCATCAGTGCGTTTGAACTTGGATAATAAGACAACGAGCTGGCTTAAGTTAGGCACTAGCCTACAGCTGACTCACATTGATGAGAATGTGAATTCTACCGGATCAAATGTTATTCAGGAAGCACTAAGCCAGACACCGGATATTCCCGTGAGAAATGCCGATGGAAGCTTTGCAGGGGAAGAAAGCAGCGAAGGATGGATTGCAAAGCGTGTAAATCCTTACGCATTGGCGCTTATCAATAAAAATAATCCAAAGAGAAATCAGTTTTTTGGCAATTTTTATTTAGACATCGCTTTCACTAAAGATTTTTCTTTCCGTAATGAGGTTTCAGGCAATTTTCTGTATAAAACAGAAGACAGGTTTAGCCCGACCTATAAATTCGGGCTAGCCGAAAAAGTGACCAATGAAGCTTTTTACGCTTACAGCCAGGACTATTTTACCACATTTAGAAGTTTCTTCACCTATTCGAAAGTCTTCAATAAAAAATACAATTTTAATGCTCTTTTGGGACACGAGGCACAGCTGACGCAATTTGAAAATGTTTCTGCCGGAAGAAGAAATTTCATTTCTAATAATGTAACCAATATCGGAAGCGGAGATATCACTACTGCTACCAATGGAGGCACGAAAGGAGACAGCTCACTAGAATCGTACTTTGGACGTTTGAATTTTATCTATGATGACAGATATCTCTTTACGGCAAATATCCGTGCTGACGGTTCTTCGAAATTTGCGCCTGATAACCGTTGGGTAACCACATATTCTGGAGCATTTGCATGGAAACTAAACAATGAGAAATTTTTAAAAGGCTCTAAAATAGTCAATGAATTGAAGTTAAGAACAGGTTATGGGCTTACCAACAATCAAAATGTTAGAAACAATGCCTATCTGTCAACCTTAGAATCGGTATCAACAGGGCTTTCTGGTAATGCACAAATGACTACCAATATCGCAAATCCTGAAGTAGAATGGGAAAAGACCAAATACGGAAATATTGGGGTTGATGCAGCTTTGTTTGGATGGAAGCTTAATTTATCTGTCGATGTTTACAACCGTATGACTGATGGGCTATTGATGCAGATTCCTCTTCCATTGTATTCAGGAACTATTGTGGGGTATTCTCCAGGAGCCATCAATGCTCCTTATGTCAATATTGGACAGGTTCGCAACAGAGGTATAGATCTTCATTTGAGTTCAAGAAATATGGAGCACGGAGATTTTACATGGACTACCGATTTTACTTTATCTCATAATAAAAATAAAGTAATGAAATTAAATACTGACGGAGCTTTTCTTCCAGGATATTATGGAGGAGATGTTGTGTCTAGAACTGTAGTAGGCGGTTCAATAGGAGCATTCTACGGTTATAAAGTTGATGGCGTATTTGCTACAGCAGAAGATTTTAAAAACCATGCACTGCCAACCAATACTGACGGAACAGTGCTGCCAATTACTCCTAATTCGGGTGGAGTGTGGTACGGAGACCTTAAATTTAAGGATCTTAACGGAGATGGCGTGATTACTGAAAAAGATCAGACATTTTTAGGATCGCCTGTTCCAGATTTTCAGTTTGGACTTGGCAATACCTTTACTTACAAAGGTTTTGATCTGAATATTTTCTTTACAGCCAACCAGGGAAGCGAGGTCGTAAACGGAATGAGAATCAATGGAGACAATCCTCTTACCAATAACGGTTATTTGAAGTCTTTGAAAGATCACGCTGTATTGGCTTTAATTGATCCTAATGGTTCGGATTCAGACGTGAATAACGTGTATGTAACCAATCCTGAGACTTCAATTGTCGGATTAAAGAACAATGACAGCAACAGAAACAACCGTTTTTCTGATCGATATGTAGAGAATGGCTCTTTTATAAGATGCAGAAACATGACTTTAGGCTATTCTTTTCCAAGTGAGATGATGAAAAAAATACATATAAGCTCGCTTAGGCTGTATGTGAATGTCAACAATCCTTTTTTAATTACCAGCTATACGGGAATGGATCCGGAGGTGGGTTCATGGAATCCTCTGCAGGCAGGAATTGACAATGGTTTCTATCCGCAATCCCGAAGCTTTACATTTGGACTTAATCTGGGATTAACTAACTAAAAAATGAAACAGAACATTATGAAGGCTATTTATAAAAATATCATTCTAAGCCTGCTGGCTTCAGTAGTGCTTGTTGGGTGCCAAGACGATTTTCTTGATCGTCCATCGCAATCAGAGATAAGCACAGAAAATTTTTACCAGACAAAAGAAGAGCTTCGTTTAGCCACAGCGGCATTATACGGCGGCAAAATTTGGGCGCAATGGAATAATACAGCTTACTTGCCTTTAGGAGACATATTAAGCGGTAATCTTATTCTTCAATATCAGGGCTCGGATCTGGTACAGCTCAATACTTTTACCCTTTCAGGATCCAATGCACGATTGACAACGGGCTGGGCGGCACTTTACATTATAGTGGCACATTGCAATACGACTATTAACGCGATTAATGAAAAAACACCTTCAACAGTTTCAGCTACCGATAAAAATGGAGCTATAGCCGAAGCAAAATTCATGCGTGCTATGGCTTACTATCACTTGGCAATGCTTTGGGGTGAAGTGCCTATTATAGAAGATAATACTAAACTGATAAAATCGCCTCTAGTCAATAAAAACAAAATAGAGGATGTGTACAGATTTGTAATCGAGGATTTGACTTTTGCGGCAGAAAACCTGCCTAAAACCGATCAGCCAGGCCGAGTTACATCATGGTCAGCTAAAGGGATGCTAAGCAAGGTCTACCTGACGAGAGCAGGTGTAGGCCAGACTGGAGGAAGCCGCAATCAAGAATTTTTAAATCTGGCGAAGACTTATGCCAAAGATGTTATTGCAAACAGCGGGCTAAGCTTGCTGCCTAGTTATGCAGATCTTTTTAAAACCAAGTTTAACGACAATCAGGAGTCACTTTTTGCACTGCAGTGGTCTGCTACTACCGAATGGATGAACGGAAACCAATTATTGACTTACTCACCTAGCAATGACATTAATCCTCAAAAAGGAGGTGCATGGGGAGCTCCAGGGGTGAGTTACGATTTGTACTTAGCTTATACAGAGCAGGATTCTATCCGACGAAAAGCAAGTTTTATGCTGCCAGGAGACCATTATCTTGAGCTTAATGCCGCGGGAGGCGGTTATACGGCAGCCTCTCCGGGAATGAAAAAGCATATCATTGGTAATGAAGCCGATAATAATTCGCCTGCGATGTCATACTTGGGATCTATTGAACATAATGCCCTTTTAAGACTTGCAGATGTATATCTGGTGTATGCAGAAGCGGTGCTTGGAAATGATGTTTCAACAAGCGATGCCGATGCGCTGCTGTATTTTAATAAGGTAAGAACGCGCGCAGGAGTAGATCCGCTAACGTCAATTAATGAAGACATTATTCTTAACGAAAGAAGAGTAGAATTTGCCTGTGAGGGACAATACTGGTATGATTTGGTAAGACTCTCGTATTATAATCCTCAAAAAGCAGTGGCGCTTTTGAGCAACCAGCAGAGAGTACTGTTTGATTATGACAAAGATTCGAAAACTGCAACGCCAAACGATCCTATTGGAACGATATCGCCTGCAACCTCTGCTACTTTTACTCTGCAGCTTCCGACAACAGAGGTTGTGGTGAACCCTAAGTTAAATGAACCGTCAGTTCCATACTATAAATAATGACAGTTATGAAAAAAATAATAGATAGTAGTTTTAATCGCCTGCTTTTTGCAAGCATGATGTTTGTTACGGTACTGTTAGTATCCTGCAATAATGAGGACGATTCTGGTTCTGGACCAGTTATCACAGAGGTGCGCAATTATGCAGCAGCTCCAAATGACACATTGGTGAATAAACTGGTTCCTGGGCAGTGGGTTGTCTTAAAGGGATCTCGTTTAAAAGATGCAGTAAAGATTGCCTTCAATGGTATTGCGGTCGATTTTAACGGAGGTTTGTTTGCCGATAACTATGCAGTTGTACAAGTGCCGGCAGTGATTCCATTTCCATCTGTTGCTGAAAATGATTTAAATACCATTGAGCTTGTTACCCCAGATGGAAAAGTGATTTTTGATATAGATATAGTGGCAGGGCCTCCTGCGCTAGATCATATTTCAAACGAAAATCCGCAGCCGGGGGAAGAGGTGGTCGTGTATGGAACAAATTTGTTTCAGATCAGCGAACTCATCTTTGCTGGCGTGTCCGTACAGGAATTTACAGGTTCAGATGAAGGAACTTCAATTACTTTTAAAATGCCTGATTCAGCAGTCAGCGGTCCTTTAAAAATTACTACCGCTTCAGGTGAAATTACAACCTTATTCAATGTGAATGATTTAACTACAGGCATGATCTGCAATTTTGATACTATAGGAAGCATGTCTTGGGGAACTTCAACAAGTGATAATGATTCAGATTTCCTAGGAAATAAAGGCGTATATGCTATTTTAAATCCAGGAGCTTTAAGTGCTGGAAACGGTTCTTGGTGGGAGAACGGACGATGCATTAATATTGAGCAGGCTCAGCATTGGATTCAGCCTAACGATTTAACATTAGACCTTAGCCAGTTTGCCTTAAAATTTGAAATTAACATTGCTGGAACTTGGAAAGGCAGTTCTATTTTTATTGTAAAGGATTATAACTGGACCTATTTGGCAAGATATGAACCTTGGAAAACTACAGGAGGTAAAGGAGTTACTACAGAAGGTAAATGGACTACGGTAACGATTCCTTTAACAGAGTTCCGCACTAAGAAGGATGATAAAGAAGGAACAGGCGATTCAGCAGCAAGCTTAACCGAATTGGTTGGCGGTTCTGGCATAGGCGGCATCAACTTTTTTATTATTAATGATGCCTCGACTCCAGCGCCTGGAGATTTCCGAGCAGCAGTTGATAATATCAGGGTAGTAAAGATTCTTGATAACGCTAGCACTAATTAGTAAAATAAAGATTCTGAACTGCGGAACTTCTGCCACTTGCTAATTTCCGCAGTTCAAATCATACTCCTAAAACAAATTAAATGAAGCATAAATTCTTATATCAAATGCTGTTGCTTTTTATGATCAGCGGATCTTCTTTTAGCTGTTCTAAAGGTACAGATGAAGAGCCGTATTTGACTGTTTCGACAGAATCGGTTTCTTTTATGCCTGAGGGAGGCGCATCTGAACCAATTGCAATTGAAGCAAACAGTACATGGAGCATAACAAATTCAGCCTCATCTTGGCTGCAACTAAGTAAATTAAGCGGTGCTCAAGGCACAGACAAGACCACAATTACGGCCTCTGCTAACAACAGCGGAGTTAGCCGTTCGGCTGTGCTGACTGTTACAGCGGATAACGGACAGGCAAGACGCATTACAGTTACACAAACAGGCAATTTATATCCAGGTTATAATTTATCTCCAAAGCCAGATGATGCTGCAGGGATGAGCACAGCGGTTGAATTGGCAGCCAAATTTAAACTGGGATGGAACATTGGGAATACATTTGAAGCACCGGGTGGTGAAACCGGTTGGGGTAGTCCAGTAATCACAGAGGAATATGTAAAAGCTGTAAAGCAATTAGGTTTCTCTGCCATTCGCATACCTTGCGCTTGGAATTTTCATCTTGACAACGAAGCTACCGCACATCTTGATCAGAATTGGGTCAATAGGGTAAAAGAGGTCGTAGGTTATTGTGTGAGTAACGACATATATGTTATGCTTAATATTCACTGGGACGGTGGATGGCTGGAAAAAAACATCACTAAAGCAAAGCAGGAGGCTGTCAATGCTAAACAAAAAGCATTATGGGAACAAATCGCTACCGCAATGCGTGATTTTGACGAGCATCTGATGTTTGCCAGCGCTAACGAACCAGATGCCAGGAATGCGGAGGAGGTGGCAGTATTAGCATTGTACCACCAAACGTTTGTTACAGCTGTTCGCTCTACGGGTGGAAGAAACAGTCACCGCGTTCTTATCGTTCAAGGTCCTCAAACAAATCCTGGATTGACATTTGACCTGATGAACACGCTTCCTACAGATCAGGTGCCAAATCGCCTGATGGTTGAGGTGCATAACTATACACCATCACAATTTTGTATCGGAAATAAAGATGAGAGCTGGGGTAAATTGATTTACTACTGGGGTAAAGGCCATCATTCGACCATTGAACCTGACCGTAATGCTACATACGGAGAAGAGGACGAGATAATGGCTGATTACAACAAGATGAAAACCAAATTTATAGATAAAGGAATACCGGTTATAATGGGAGAGTATGGCGCTTACAGACGTAGTGATCCAGCTTATCTTCCTAAAGATTTGGCTATGCATAACGCCTCGGTAGACTATTGGATAAACTTTACAACCAAAGAAGCATTAGCGCGTGGTATTAAACCTTTTTGGTGGGATACAGGTGCAGCTATAGACAGGAGTAATTTTACTGTAAAAGATCAACGTACGATAGATGCTCTTAAAGCAGGGGCTAACTAAAATTTTAAGATAACCGCCTTTCAAAGTTTTTTCAGGATTAGGCATTTATTGGCTATTCCTGAAAAAAAGCAATTTTTTGCTTTTACATTATGAAGCATACTGCCGCATTTCTGGTGCGGCAGCTCTTATCAGTACTAAAATGTTAAGAATTAAAAGCATTGGTTCGGGGTGAGAATAGATTGTAAGGATGATAATAATTTAAACTTTTAAAAAACAAATCAAGATGAAAAAAGCTTACTTATTATGTGTATTGATTTTATCAGTTTTCGTTTCCCAAGCCCAGAGTGTTTGGAAAAA
>Ga0182006_1001504_pt1 | contig 13963 bp, 8 predicted proteins | sample Sormic07211104_1_FD_123022 | JGI IMG/M metagenome (GOLD analysis project Ga0182006, IMG submission 123022) | Rhizosphere microbial communities from Sorghum bicolor, Mead, Nebraska, USA - 072115-104_1 MetaG | ecosystem: Host-associated > Plants > Roots > Rhizosphere | place: USA: Nebraska...
CGGGCGCAGGCCGCGTCGTTGTTGGGCTGTCCCACCGTCCCACCTTTTTCATGCCTCCCGCCCGTGTGTGCGTAGCGGGTACAGGTACGCGCGTTTACGCGCACGCGTGCTTTTTAAATTTCTTTCTATACACGAGAAAAGAGAGATAAAAGTAGGACGGTGGGGCAGAGCCCCAATCTGCGGGGCTTTCAGACGTCCCACCTCGTTTTAAAGAGGTGGGACGCATGGGACGCCAGAAAAGCAAAAGACAGCCGGGACAGATATTCACCGACATTCGCCAGCCGTTCACCGGGTGTCACCCACACATTCACCGGGTGGCATTAAAACGGTCTTGCTGCCACCAGAATCGACCTGTAAAAAGGGGCCATCTTCGATGGGTGCGACCGCAAAGCGCGGCAGGCCACCCACCACCTGACCCGACCATTGCGCCGGGTCTTTTTGTTTAAGGGGCAGGGCAATGACGAACGAGCAACAGGCACTGGCAGAGATGCCGATCTGGTTGGTGATTGCTCTTTCCCTGGTTGGCGGTGTGTCCGGCGAGATGTGGCGCGCCGACAAGGACGGGGCACGAGGTTGGGCGTTACTGCGCCGGCTAGTACTTCGCTCCGGTGCCTGCATCGTGTGCGGCGTGTCGGCGATGATGTTGCTGTTCGGTGCGGGCCTGTCGATCTGGACAGCGGGCGCCCTGGGTTGCCTGACCGCGATGGCCGGCGCCGATGTCGCCATCGGCTTGTACGAGCGCTGGGTGGCCAAGCGGCTGGACCTGAGCGAGGCCGAGCCGAAAGCATGAGCCGGGCGGGCCGGGTAGGGCGCAGATTTCACGGGTCCTCCCCAAGGGCCGCCCCCTACACGGGTTATCGAACTCGCGGAATCTCTCTAGCTGAAATGGTTGCAGGGATGTCCGTCTTTCCAACGGAATTGGGGCAGGGCATGGCACTCGGATGCTGGCTCGACCGGCCGGACCCGGCAGAAACCCGCCGGGGACCCTGGGGACTTTCAAAGGACACGGGGTCGGAAACCCGCGGGATCTTGTTAGTGGGAGGCCCGCCAGCTTACTGAAATTTCAATCCACTGAAATCTTGAAAGGATTCATTGAAAAGCCGCTGAAAAGGAGGGCTTATGACCGTAGCCACCTACCTATCCAAGAGCGCCTTCGCTGCGCACATCGGCCGGTCACCGAGTTACATCACCTGGCTTAAGGAAAACGGCCGACTGGTCCTGTCTCCCAATGGCAAGCAGGTCGACGTGCTGGCCACTGAAGCGTTGATCCGCGATACCGCCGACCCGAGCAAGGCTGCCGTCGCTGCTCGCCATCAACAGGAGCGGATTCAGCGTGATGTGTACAGCCACGTCGCTGCACAATCCGAGCCGACTAACATGGCTGCGCCGCCGCCCGCTGATCCCGCGCAAGGGCAGTCCCCGGACTTTCAGAAAGCACGAGCGCATCGCGAGCACTACTTGGCGCGGATGGCGGAGATGGAGTTTCGCAAGGCCCAAGGTGAACTGGTGGAAGTCAGCTTCGTGCAGAAGGCCGCTTATGAAACGGCGCGTTCGCTCAATCAGTCCCTGATGAGCCTGTCGCCACAGTTGGCGCCTCAACTTGCTGCGCTATCGGACCCGTGGGAAGTGGAGCGGGAGCTGACCGCTGCGCTACGTCAACGGCTTAATGAAGCAGCTCAAGTGTCCAGCGACGACTTTGGACTTTTATCGGACGAGTGCTAAGGCGAGAGGAGTTCACAGGGTGAGCCAAATGGTCCGCTTTCGGCCAAAAGCGGACGCTCACTAGCGACCGCTACAGGTAACAAGCAGTCGGCGTTTCAATGTGGGTCAGGCCACTCGCTTCGAGTACCCCTCTATCCAGTCCGCAAGCGATCGCACATCTGTTTCGAGTTGGGCGAGTTCGGGGGGGACCGCTGGAAGATCGTCTGCCTGAGAATGCTCATACACAGAGTATCGTGTCATCAAGTCGTCTATCAGATCACAATCCTCCTGAGTGATGTTACTTAGCCGACCGTGATAACGAGCAGGCTCAGCTCTACACCGAGATTCAAGCCCAGCTTCAGTTGCAGCTTCAGGCACGAGAAGAGGCCCGGCAACGAGCGGCCTTGTAGTCGCGATAATGCCCAAGGCCCCCAGTTCTACCCTCAGTGTGGGGCCAAAGAAACAGAGGCAAGCACGCTATGAAGCATTAGCATGCTCGCCAATGAAAGCGTCGCTTGATGTGGTTAGATCTTTGAGATCCGGTTGGTGAACGGGCGGGCAAAATCTAAAAGACTAGCTTTATGCGCAATTATGCAAAAAAACATAATTTGTCTGGAGAGATGGCCGGGCTGCGAGTAATGGGGTGTGCAGGACGCTTGGGTCGGCGGTTAGAAACGGCTGCCGACCCGAAACATCAACGCATTCGATCTTGAGTCATCGCCGAGTCCATATGAGCCCTGGTACGTCAGTCCAGTACTCACGCCCGATGACAGAAGGAAGTCTAATCCCAGCGCCACCGTCATGATGTTCTCGCTCTGCCCTACCGTTGAGATGGCATAGGTAGAATCGCTGACATCGGCATAGCCAACACGTGCAGTACTATCGCCGCTAAACGTATGGCTGTATTCGACTCGACCTCTCAGAGTAACGGCTGACTGCGTCAACGGTATGCCATATTGCCCGCGCACCCCACCAACGCCAGAAAACACTGTCATACGCTGCTCCGCGTAAGCCAGGTCATAGATGCCGCTACCGCTCTCGCGAAATCCGTCCAGCTTGGTCGAAGAAATATCCATGCGGCCATAAGGCGCGACCTTCCAATTCTCGTCCCGGAACTCATAGCCAGAACTCAGGGAGCCGAATATTTGATCTCCATCGCGGCTGCCCTTGGCGCGGCCTCCGTTATCGGTAACGTAGCGCCGACTATCGAATGACAAGCTGCTGTAGCCGAGTAAGCCGTCGACGAATATCCGTCCAGGATGCAAGCTGCCATACAACGCGGTGCTGAATGAGCGCCCCTTACTGCGACTATCCCGGGAACCAATATCGCTCGAATCACTTCCATAACCGAAGCCGATGCCGGCGGTGAAGGTATCGAAGAAACGATAGTCAGCACCCGCACTAACCCCCACCATCGTGCTGTCGAACTTGACGTCATCTCGATGAGTATCACTAACATTCACGTAACCGCCGCTCCACAACGCGAGGTTATCGTCTCCCAACCAACCATCCTGCTCACCTGCTGCAGCGTGCCGCTCAATTGCCGGAGCATCGTTACCGCTCAGCGACGACAGTGCCTGATACATCTCGGCAGCACTGGTATTTCCGGTGCGAGATGGGCGGGACTGCGGTAGACCCAACTGTAAATTGAAGCCTCTATTCCGCCGGCTTTCGTCGTCGTGCAACTGTTCAAGCCGATCATTGAAGTTGTCGATCTGCGCGCGAGCAAAGCGCGTGGAGCTCTGTGCTTGAGCGCCGACCATACCGATAACCTCTGGATCCTTGCTTGGATCGGATCGCCCGGTAATCTGCACGCTCAGCGCAATAGGTTGAGAAGTCCCCCAACGGTTGCTCAACGTGTAATGGATCACTGTCGCTCCCGAGGCCTGAGCGGCCGCAAGAAAAGTGAGGTTCATACCGTTCAGACTGACCTGTCCCATTGCTCTGGGTGGGATATCAAGCAATGAGGCTTGAGTAAATGGACCGCCGCTGATGTTATCGGTGAGATCAACCGTTAGTGACTGACCTGCCAACAAAGACGTACTACGATCCGCGCCACTTGGCACCGAGCCATTCACCGTCAGGCTATAGGGAACCTTCGCAGATGTGCCCGTATTATCGCTCACTGTTACCAAAACATTGGCCGTACCAGAGGTGGTCGGCATGCCACTGATGACGCCTGAGGATGCATCGATAATAAGCCCTGCTGGCAGGCCTGCCGCTACAAAATGATAGGGGGTGGCTCCGCCTGAAACACTAATGAGCTGCGAATAAGCGACACCAACTGTTGCACTGGGTAACTCCGACCCCGCCGGCGAAACTGTAAGCACTGACGGAGCGACAGTAATGCTGACCGTCGCTGCTGGTGATGTCCCCGAGGCATTACTGGCTGTGTATCGGAAGCTATCTGTGCCGGCGAAACCTACTACCGGTGTGTAGAAAATCGAAGTTCCACTGACTGCCGTCGAACCGTGTGATGGCGGTGTTACTACCGCCACAGCAGTTGCCGTCCCACCACTGATCGACAATGCGACCGCGCCGCTGCTGTTGGCAACAACGGTGGTTGAGACTGGATTCGCAACGGGTAGTGCTCCAGCCGCAACATTCAACGTGTAGTTCGCACTTCCGGTTGCGCCATGGCTATCTGTCACCGTAACAGACAAATTGAAAGTGCCTGTACCAGTAGGCGAGCCACTGAGCAGTCCACTGATTGAGTCCAGGTTCATACCTACGGGAAGGCCCGAACCGACGTAACTGTAGGGAGCCGAACCGCCGGATGCGCTGAAAGATTGGCTGTAAGTGCCGCCGACCTGCGCCGACGTCAACGTGCCTGAAGTCGGTGTCAGAACAAGTGTCGGCGATGTGACGGTCAAAGTGACCACTGCCGGCGCAGATGTGCCAGAACCATTGCTTGCTGTATAGGTAAAACTGTCGACGCCTGAATAACCTGCATTCGGCGTATAGGTGATTGAAGTACCGCTAGCCACGGCAATGCCATGCATCGGTGCAGACGCTACCGTTACAAATGTCGCTGTGCCTCCCGACAACGCGACGGAAACAGCATTACTGGTATTGGCCGAAACGGTGGCGGAGACTGGATTGGCGACAGGTAACGCAGCAGCAACATTCAACGTGTAGTTGGCACTACCGGTGGCACCGAAATGATCGGTAGCGGTAACAGACAAATTATAGGTACCGCTGCTGCTCGGGATGCCGCTGAGGTGCCCATTGGAGGGATCAAAAATAAGACCTGGCGGAACTCCCGTAGCCACATAACTGTAGGGTGCTGTACCGCTCGAAGCACTGAAGAACTGATTGTACGCAACACCCATCTGACCAGAGTTTAGTGTTCCGGCCGCCGGCGACAGCGCTAACAGTGGCGCCGTCACTGTAACTGTCACCGTGGCAGACTGTGAGTTACCAGCTCCATTGCTAAGGGTGTACTGGAAGCTATCTACCCCTGAATAGCCGGCTGTAGGTGTGTAATAAATCGATGTACCTGTCGCTACTGCGTTGCCATGAGACGCATTTACGGACACCGCAGCCGACGTATAAGCGCCTCCTGAGTTGGACAGCGTGACAATGTTATTCGAACTGTTGGCCGAGACAGTCGCCGTCACTGCATTCGAAATTGGGACTGCGACTGCTCGCAAGACGCTTACTGAATAGAGATTCGTGGTGGTGCCGTCTTGGGCTGTGACGGAAATGCTGATCGGATTTGTGCCTTCACTTAGACCGATCGTGGGAGATGCCGCACCAGATACAACCGTATTGCTGCCTACATTAATCGTAGCATTGCCACTGCTGGCAATCGGCGTGAAGCCAATCGAAGAAACGCTGTTAGCAACAGAAATACTGTAACTGGTGGTACCTGGAGAAAATGATGGAGACAACGTGCCAGTCGACGGAATGAGATTGGAAAGCGTGGCGTCACTGGATACTGCCGACCCACAGGAAATCGACACTGCACTCAAGTATGTCCCAGCTTTGATGCTGACGAACGCGCCACCGGTCAACTGTGAGGATGTCGCACCACCAGTGTGACTACCTCCGCTACCGGTGTTGCTTCGGTAATCATAGTAGGCGGTAAACGTCGTCGGATTACGAAGAATGACCGAATCTGCAGAACTGGGATTGGAATTTCCGACGTTTGAACCGTTATCCGAAAACGAGACAGTCAAGGTATCACCAGGATCGAAAGATCCTGCAGCAAATGATCGCGAGAAAGACGTCGTACCGCTTTGGGCGTTCAAGGTTGTACACCCTGCGGAGAGGGCATATACCGATGGAGAGAAACCAAAAAGGGACGCCGTCGCTAGCAAAGTTAGCGCAAGATTTCTGGCAACCGCAGTGAAAATTAGCTTCCGTGTCAGGGACATTCCGACAAACCTGTTTCAAGCGCAATTGCCAGCCAAGTGAAGGGGGCTGTTCAGACTGCAATTTATTCTGGGATCAGCGTGTATCGGCAATGTGGCTCGAATCTGCAGAAATTTAGTAAAGCGGGTTTCGCATTCACGTCGAGGCATTGCACCAAGGGTCTTGAACCTGATAATGGCAATATGGCACTGTCAGTCGCAAATCTCAATCCGTAGAGAAGCGCTCATGGTCGACGACGTACTTGAAGATGGCGAAGGTTCGGAAAACCCAGAGGGAGGAAGGCCCCTCTCCAACGAACCGCCGCAACGGAAGAGCAACGGATTCAAAGAACCGGATGATCTGGATGCTATCTCCGCTGACGACATCGATAAACGACTCGACCGTATCTTGCTGCGCAAGCATGCTTTGGATGTGCGCAAGATGGAGAAAGAAAGCGAGGCCGAAGCGGAGAAGTTCCGGAAAGAAGCGAAAGACAGGCGTGCGCAGTTGTTGAAGGCCGTCGAGGCATCAACGCCGGATTTGAGCGCGAAGCTGTTCGAGAAGATGGAAAGCCTTGAGCACGAAGGACACGAGTTCTCTCCTCAAGAAAAGGTCGCATTGCTTCAGGCGCAATTGGCTCCTCTAAAGGATGCGCAGGATTTTTTTGACCTGACAGTGGCTCAACGTGATGACTTACTCGATCGTGTTGGTTTTTACCGCGGTATCGTCCTCGATCCGTCGACGTCTATAGATGCCAGCTTTCGAGAAGTGCTCCGTCGCCCGGACTTCAGTGCGACACAGGTCGATAACAATGAACTGTCTCCAGCCACAGTGCTGTACAGGAAACCGCTGTTTTCCGGTTATTTTGAGAACCAATTCACCTTTTCTGAAGCGGTGCATCAAACGCAAAAAAGCGGAATATCCAACCTCTCCTTTTCGCTAGCAGTCGCCGGCGGAGCTATGACGACCGTCGGCGTCGGGATGGCAGCCAGCTATGCCAGCCAAGAGCAATCGAGTGCTGGAATGATTGGAAAGAGGTCGTACACCACGGCCAACTTCTTCCTACCCCGCATCGAATTGTCGTTCGACGAACATAAACCATGCGCCAGTCAGAGCTTTTTCGAAAAATGCCAGGCTGCCATGGACAAAGAAGACGACACCGAACAGTTCAAAGCTCTGAAAAAGGTGCTCGGGTATTACGGGCATTTCGTCTCGACGCGGACCCTAGTAGGAGGACGCCTTTTCGCAACGCAGTCGAAGGTATTTGACGGAAAGGAAGATAAATCCAGCCTGACTGAACGTTTCGCAGCGAAGGTTCAAGCTAGCCTCAGCGCACCGACAGTTGATGTGCAGTTGTCCGCATCTGCGGAAAAAAGCACTCAGGCGGACGAAAAGAACAAGTCCAGCAACGAATCGCAATCATCAACCTTCCATGCCGTCGGCGGTGAAGGCATCGTGGTTCAAGATGCGGCTCGATGGGCCGAATCGCTTTACGATTACAAACGCTGGGCAGCAGTTCAAAGAGAGAACCTGATTCCGAGCATCAACGTGTTACCGGATGAGTTATCCAGCAAGTGCTGGGCAATGTTGAAGCGCTATGCAAAAACTCAAACGAAACGCGCTCTGCTATTTGAGGAAAACGCGTGGTTCCTTTTTTATGGCGAATATGGAGATTCCGTAGGCTGCCTGGCCAAGGATATCTACTTCACGATTGGCAACAAAAATAACGACGCACTATTGAGCTTGGCATCCGACACCGAGCTTGAAGGAACTGCCATCGTCTGGAAAAAAAGTGAAGATGCGCCAGAGCGATCACAGCTGTGGCGTATGACTGCCGAAGGCCACATAGTGAGCCTGGTCACACGTAAGGCTGGCGCGTGGGGCGCCCGCGGGGATATCACTTTCGCCATCACTCCCGAAAAGGCCTCTGGTACCCAAGATGCCGTTTATACGCTAATCGCCCATCAGCTTGGTAAAGCAGATAACCAAATCTGGGAATCAGCAGGCTCCGGTGAAATCACCAATGTCGGGATTGGGAAAAACCACGCACTGCTTGCTGCAGCGGAAAATAAAATTCTACTGAAAGCACGAACAGATAACACCCGTAATGATCGACTATGGCAACTGGACGAGATACCCCTCTATTTTGTCGACAACCTAATCAAAGCCGCTAACGAAGACACTGCTCCACTCTGGTTCAAACTTCGGCTAGCCGACGGCGGTCCGGTTCTTTCGATCAATGGCGGCGAAGGCCTGGAGTCTGTGCTTTCGACTTCACAATGTTCGGTAGTTACACAACCTGACATCAATGGTGCACATCAAATATGGCAACTGGATGCGAAAGGACGGTTGATCTCAGCTGTAAAAGCGCAGGATGCTGGGAGCTTCATGGATCTACTATTGTCAGCCGACCTTAAAACCAAAGCCCTGGTTGTGAGCCCAGAGTCACCCAATTTTGCCCAGCGATGGACATTGCAAAACGACCAGCTAATCGTGTCACGTCATTCAGAGCTGGCGGATTTGGTAATCGCGGCCGGTAATGACTCCAACAACGCGAAAACTGGTAACCCTTTAGCCATGAGGGTCAGTGGTACAGCTTCTAAACAGAAGTGGACGAAAGTCACAGTTGGGAAGAGCCTGGGATACACCAGCTACAAGCAAATAGTAGCCAATTCGCAGCGAAGTAATGAATGGGCGAAGATGATAGATCGGCGAGAGTTAATTATCGCGGGAAATCTGACTTCGCTTGCGCTTAAGCTCATCAAACGTGGTGGTTTTTGGTCAATCAATGAAGGCTATGCCGTTCAGCTGACGATAGGTGTTTCGCGGGAAAATGCTAAGCCCGCCTATGAAACCCATAATGAGCCGGATGATGATCAAGTGTTAGAAATCACTTCCGATTCTGTCACGGGTATCGACACTCAGTTTCTATACTTACCCGAGGAGCCGATACACGCAATCAAGCTCGATGTAAAGCCCAAAAGCAAGCGACTTTGCTTTCAATACAAATTGAAGCCGGATAGTGCTTGGACCTTTGTGGCAGATGATGCATCGGACGAGCCTCAACAGCTGAGTGTTTCCAGTACCTTCCTTTCCAATATAGAGTCACCGGATAATCAGGGCCTTCTGGCCATCGGGCTTCACTTCGATGCTGCATCCGGTGTCTTATCGCCCAAAGCAATCTATAGAAACTAATATTTGGAATGGCGTTCATTATTTATTGAACGCCATTCTGTAATGGAGTCGGTGAAATGCCAGATTCAGTTTATTACCCCGGAGCCAAAAACGCTCTCAACCTTCTGGAGAAAATGCTAATTTCTACGCAGGAACTCCCGGAAACGCCGGCAAACAAAAAGTCACGAGACTGGCTGTTGGACAAACACAATGGTTGGGAAAATTCGATAACTGGCATAGCAATGGGGTATTACGTAGAATCCGCAAAAGGCCTAAAACATCTTAAGAAAAAAAATTTCGCAGGAGGCTTTTCTGAAAAAGTTAATAACAAGGTCGTCAAAAAAAACCGCGGTGACATTACAACAACAACCAATAAATACAACGAGGAGGGAAAAAGCCAAGGAAAGGTTATTCAGCTGAAACATACCATTTGCGATACACCATCAGCAGTAAATAATGCCATCAGAGATGCGTTCACTCAATTATCCGGCCAAAAAGGTGAAATGCCATTAGCAGACGACATTTTAATTGCGGATATTTTCATTGCAAGTCCGAACAACGCATGGCCACTTGACAGGAGCGGGACAACTGATGGGGAAACATGGATTGCCCACAATTATCCGTTTTTAATATCCCAGTTCGTAGAGAAAGTTAAAATAAGAATTACCAATCACTTGCTTCTTGATGATTATAAAAAAAATTACGCCGAAGCCAAAGAGAAAAGAGATATTGAGCTTCAATGCAAAAAAGCAAAGCGCGCATTTAGCGAGCTCTATATTCCTGGCGAAACTTTTCATACTGCTGGTTTGTTTGATTCGGATGTCGGTACTCCCACCGCGCTTTCCGGTTCAATGCCTAATAAGTTATTACGAAAAAACGACAAGGCATCCCAAAAAGCCCGTTCTGATGTACTCGCTGCGGAAAACCTCATAAAAGAACCATCCCCCGTATCCACGAAAAATAAATCTAATAAATCTAATAAATCTGTCGGACAAAAAGATCTTACCGATTACCCAACATTGGTACTGAAATTAAACTTCACGACCGGTCGAAAAATACTATTTGAAAATCAACAAGAACCCACCATAGTGAATAAAATAGTTTTATCTGTACGCTGGACCAGTGGAGAGCTGTCCGTCCAGTTCGTCCGAGAAAAACCAGTAAGCTAGGATACGCAAGATGGCATTTCTGAATAGTCAACTGTACGAACATCAGACGTTGATTATATAGGGAGATAAAAATAAATTTGCATTTTCTAGCCGGTTGGCAGCCCCCCCCCTCGCTATTTTTTTAGATTTTTAGTGTAAGCGTCCGGCGAACTCGCCTTCCAACTCCAGCATTAAGGGGAATGGTGTCTGTAGCGTTTAAGTAATCCCGGGCATGACGTTATTTTTTATCGGCCTGAGGTGGGGCAGCCCATCGTTGAACTGAACCGGTGCTCTCTCAAGCCGTCATGTCGCTCACATTAAGTATGGAAATACTGTAGTGCGGCGACAGGCAACCTGCTTTAGATGTGGAGAAGAGGAAGTTTTCCATAGGACAGAGTTCGCCCTTTCTTAAAATTGCTTTTACGGACATTAAGGCGCTCATCTCAGTCAGTCCCATTAATATCGAGAACGCCTTATCTATTCGAAATCCCAAAGTGGGTTCAGCAATCACCACCACGAACCAAAGAAATCTTTGTCTCAGTTCATTCTTTGTTTTCTCATTTATTTCCTTTTGTACCAGTAGCCGTAACTCGAGCGATGCAGCGAGCAACAATTCTGACTCCAAAAGGCCGGCGAAGAAGCCATTTGCTCTAAGTGATGCGTTGATTGCCATGACCTGTAATTACTGGTTTAAGCCAAATCATTTAAAAGAGACGTCGGTATAATCAGCCACAGTTAGGCATAGCTGGCCATCAGAGCCGAGAAGGCGATGATAGGTAGGTAGTGGAGAAAACGCATTCCTGCCCAGGGATCCTACTGGCGTCCAGGAGGATTGCGTTCCCTGGCTTCGTTAGCATCTTTGAGTGTCCGCTTTTGGCCGAAAGCCGCCGTTCGTGAGCGGCAGCTATCGGCCGAAGCGGCCAGTCAAGGGGGGGCGGACACGGACGTAAATCGACGGGAGAGCAACAACTTCCCTCGAGCATTGATGAAATCAACCGGATCTGTATCTATTGGCTTCCTTGTTACCTTGGTACGATTCCACCCCGCCCTCGTCCGAGATAATCCCATGCAGCTCACCGACATCCCATTTGGGACCACCAATTGGTAGAAAATAGAAGCGACTGCCCACCCTGGCGAAACCGGCACGGCACACTGACGCACTTGCCAATTCGGTAATGCAAGAGACCCCGCCTTGGTGGCCTTGCTCCGGGCCGGGGGAGGTGCTTTCCACAGACAGATTTTATGAACTCGTCGTTTTCGCTTAGCCCATCAAACCAGCTTGCCTAGGCCGCCCATACACCCACTTCTAGGCTAATACCATATGTGGGGTTCGTTGGGATCCTGGGTCACCCTGAGTCGTTCGAGATTCATGACATTGAGCGTGGTATCGCCGTTGACACGCCGCTTGATCTTACCCACGCGTCCTTGGATCGCGATCGGGTATTGAGTCGAACTCTTTGAGACGGCGTAGTGGGCCTCCATTTGCCGGGCATGGTCGAAGTAGAACTGATTCCAGCCAACGGTATTGCCTGCAAACACTGGTTCTAGGTGCTCGTCGATGTCAGCGTCTTCGTCGCACATTGCGCGCAGTCTGAGGACGCTTTGTGCGGTATTGATATAGGAGGACAACCGATTGGATGATGGTGTGTAGGTTCAGATGGCAGTAGAGGATGTCTCACCACCGTCATCTTTCTTGAGTCGTCTAGCATTTGCTTTCAACTCTTCTGTCACCGCGACCGACGCATGCGGAAGCGGTTTTTCTGGACGCTTTCGACCAGGCAGTTAGAGGTGCTGGCGAGCTCAACGATTTGCTTATCAACACCGAAACGACAGTTGGGGCCATGCGTTCCATTCGCTTGCGGGCGGAAGCAGGCCCGAACCTTAGAGGTTTTGTAGTAGCAGCCCCGAGTGAAGGAATTGACATGAATTACTGTTGCGTCGCACCGTTCACACTTCAGAGCATTTGTACCCATGCTCTTGGCATAGGTGCCCGCACTGAGGTGGATATTCCCGCCAGGCTGTTGTAGCAACTGGCTGGTGCCTTCACCAATCCCTAGGATTACAGGCCTATGGTCGGGTGAGCTATGTTGAAATCTTTATGATGGTCGAACTCGACCTGTATTGCCTGAGGCGGCGGCCCTTGAAACGTGACATGTCAGCAATCCTTAACTATTTGATGGCTCCATTCTCACTTCACGACTGGCCGTGTCAGAACCGCACTTTCCCATTTTACAGAATTTAGTGATGCCGATGGTCAGTGGGTGTCTGCGACGAGGACTCCAGATGGAGAAGCTGAGCAGGGGGTGATCCCCAGAATCGTGCAGGTGGCTCGACGACTCAATGGGTCGGATATTTAACAAGCAAAGCACTATCGCAGAGAGGAAAAGTACAGAGTGGGCGGTTTTCCCAAAGCTTTCTTGAACATCGTGATAAAGGCGTTAACAGAGTCATAGCCCAGGATGCCTGCCACATGCTGCACGGATACGCCTTCTGCCAGATGACTCAGTGCGATCATCAGATGCAGTTGCTGGCGCCAGCGTCCGAAGCTCAGCCCAGTCGTACTTTCCACAAGTCTGGCTAGCGTTCGCTCACTCGTTGCAAGCCGATTGGCCCACTCGCGCAACGTGGTTCGGTCACCGGGGTCTGCAAAGAGCGTATCCGCGATTTGTTTGATCTTGGGGTGGTCGGATATCGGCAAATGCAGCTCTTTCAGCGGAGCATCGGAAAGCTGCTCAAGCAGTACTGCAACCAGCCGCGCAGTTTTACCCTCGCAAAGACAGGAGGGTTCCTGCTCTGCGAGGTGAAGGATCATCTCGCGGACAATGGGGGTAATGGCAACCGTACAGCAGGCGTCAGGCATCTCTGCTGCATCGGGTTCAACAAACAAAAAACAAGTGCGGGCGTTTTCGGTCATGCGGCAACTGTGCGGCGTGCCGCCGGGAATCCATACCGCATGTTGGGGAGGCACAAGCCAAAGTGCGTTCTGCACCTCACAGCTCACCGCTCCGTGCAAAGACAGGACTAGCTGGCCTTTTCGATGATCATGGGCGCGGGCAACCGAATCATTGGGGGCAGGCGCAACCTTGAGCGCAATCGCAGCCTGAGCGAAGAGATTTGAATCGAAATCTTCCGGCGAGGTAACGACATTTTTTGAGCTTGGCATAATTTAGGTATCAGGTGTCTTGATATCTATATTAGATAATTCTGAAGCTCTCTACAGTGGTCTTCTTTTCAGAGGACAGCTACAGAATATGTCAGATACAAAAAACAAGTGGCATGCCATCGCGCTCGTCGCGGGCATTCTGCTCATTGCCGTAAACCTACGCGCTCCCTTTACGGGCATCGCCCCTGTTTTACCGCTCATTCAGAATGACTTTGGCTTAAGCGCCTCAGCTCTAGGCCTGCTTACTTCACTACCACTTCTGGCTTTTGCCGCCTTTTCCCCGCTTAGCGCTTCGGTTGCCCGCAGGTTCGGCATTGAACGCACGCTTTTCGGTGCACTGTTGGTCATTTCAGCAGGCATCCTGCTGCGCTCGGCAGGCAGCGCATGGGCGTTGTATGCCGGTACGGTATTGATAGGCACC
>Ga0182006_1001507_pt1 | contig 13947 bp, 15 predicted proteins | sample Sormic07211104_1_FD_123022 | JGI IMG/M metagenome (GOLD analysis project Ga0182006, IMG submission 123022) | Rhizosphere microbial communities from Sorghum bicolor, Mead, Nebraska, USA - 072115-104_1 MetaG | ecosystem: Host-associated > Plants > Roots > Rhizosphere | place: USA: Nebraska...
TGACCACGGCGCTCCATGGAACTCATCCGCAACTTCTCCATCATTGCCCACATCGACCACGGCAAGTCGACCCTGGCCGACCGCATCATCCAGTTGTGCGGGGGTTTGTCCGAGCGCGAAATGGAAGCGCAGGTGCTCGACAACAATCCGATCGAGCGCGAGCGCGGCATCACCATCAAGGCCCAGTCGGTATCGCTGCCGTACAAGGCGCGCGACGGCAAGACCTACCAGCTGAATTTCATCGACACCCCCGGACACGTCGACTTCTCGTACGAGGTCAGCCGCTCGTTGTCCGCGTGCGAAGGCGCGTTGCTGGTCGTCGATGCCGCGCAGGGTGTCGAGGCGCAGTCCGTCGCCAACTGCTACACGGCGATCGAGCAGGGCCTGGAGGTGATTCCGGTCCTCAACAAGATCGACCTGCCCACGGCGGACATCGACAAGGCCAAGGCCGAGATCGAGGCCGTGATCGGCCTGGACGCCAGCGATGCGATCCCCGTCAGCGCGAAGACCGGCCAGAACGTGGTCGAGGTGCTGGAAGCCATCATCCAGCGCATTCCCGCGCCGAAGCCGGGCGACACGGACAAGCTGCAGGCGCTGATCATCGACTCCTGGTTCGACAACTACCTCGGCGTCGTGTCGCTGGTGCGCGTCATGCAGGGCGAGATTCGTCCCGGCGACAAGATCCTGGTCATGTCCACCGGCCGCACGCATCTCGTCGACGACGTCGGCGTGTTCACCCCGAAGCGGAAAAAGCTCGAACGCCTCGCTGCCGGCGAGGTCGGCTGGATCAACGCCTCGATCAAGGACGTCCACGGCGCGCCCGTGGGCGATACGCTCACCCACGCGGGCAAGCCGGCGGCGGCTCCGCTGCCGGGCTTCCAGACCATGAAGCCGCGCGTGTTCGCCGGTCTCTTCCCGGTGTCGGCCGACGATTACCCCGCGCTGCGCGAGGCGCTGGACAAGCTGCGCCTCAACGACGCGGCCATGTTCTTCGAGCCGGAAAGCTCCGAGGCGATGGGCTTCGGCTTCCGTTGCGGCTTCCTCGGCATGCTGCACATGGAAATCGTGCAGGAGCGCCTGGAACGCGAATACGACCTCGATCTCATCACCACCGCGCCGACCGTCGTCTACGAAGTGCTCAAGACCGATGGCAGCGTGCTGGCCATGGACAACCCGGCGAAGCTCCCGCCACCGCAGCAGATCACCGAGATCCGCGAACCGATCATCGTCGCGACCATCCTCACGCCGGGCGACTACGTCGGCAACGTGATCAAGCTGTGCGAAGAGAAGCGCGGCGTGCAGCGGACCATCCAGTACCTGGCCACCCAGGTCCAGGTCACCTATGAATTGCCCCTGGCCGAGGTCGTCCTCGACTTCTTCGACCGCCTGAAGTCCGTCTCGCGCGGCTATGCGTCGATGGATTACCACCTGGAACGTTTCGACGCGGGTCCGTTCGTGCGCGTGGACATCCTGATCAACGGCGACCGCGTGGATGCGCTGAGCCTGATCGTGCATCGTTCGCACGCCGACCGCCGTGGCCGGGAACTTGTGGAGCGGATGAAGGATCTGATTCCGCGCCAGCAGTTCGACGTGGCCATCCAGGCGGCGATCGGCGCGGCCGTCATCGCCCGCTCCACGGTGAAGGCGCTGCGCAAGAACGTCCTCGCCAAGTGCTACGGCGGCGACGTGTCGCGCAAGAAGAAGCTGCTCGAGAAGCAAAAGGAAGGCAAGAAGCGCATGAAGCAGGTCGGCAGCGTGGAGATCCCACAGGAAGCGTTCCTGGCCGTGCTCAAGGTGGACAAGTGAGCGCCGCCGTCGCGGCATGACCTTTCACCTATGGAACCCCGGCGCCGGATGCGCCGGAATGGGCCTCACGGCCCCTCGACACGACTGATGGAGTTGGCATGGCGGCATTCGATTTTTCGGCGATCCTACTCGGCCTCACGGTCCTCTTCGGAGTGATCTGGCTGTTCGATCGCCTGTTCCTGGTGAAGGCGCGTCGCGCCCGGGCGGAGGCCGCCGGTACGGAACAACCGGAACCCTGGCCGGTCGACTGGGCCCGCTCGTTGTTCCCGGTGATCCTGGTGGTGCTCATCCTGCGTTCGTTCGTGGCCGAGCCCTTCCGTATCCCTTCCGGCTCGATGATGCCGACGCTCGACGTCGGCGACTTCATCCTGGTCAACAAGTTCGCCTATGGCCTGCGCATGCCGGCCTTCAACAACAAGCTGGTCGAGAACGGCGAGCCCCGCCGTGGCGACGTCGTGGTCTTCCGCTTCCCCGGTTACGTGTGCAAGGACGAAAACGGCAAGACCGTCCGTAGCGGCGACGTCTCCTGCCAGGACCCGCACGCCCCGGTGCCCAGCGAGAACTGGATCAAGCGGGTGATCGGCCTGCCGGGCGACCGCATCGAAACCCGCGGCAGCGAGCTCTACATCAACGGCGAGCGCGTCGGGGCCGACGAGATCGGTCCGTTCAAGGGCAGCATGAACCGCCCCGAGGACCGCCTGTTGATGACCTACGGGTCGAAGCTCTACACCGAGCACCTGGGCAGCATCAATCACACGATCGCGCTGACCCCTGCGTTCAACATGCCCCAGGACATCCCCAACGCCGCCGTCCCCTCCGAGGTGCCCAAGGGCTGCTATATCGTCATGGGCGACAACCGCATGAACAGCACCGACAGCCGCTGGTGGGGCTGCATGCCCGAGCAGAACCTGGTCGGCAAGGCGTTCTTCGTCTGGCTCGCCTGGCGCGGCCCGGGTAACGGCTGGCTCGATTTTTCCAAGATGGGCAAGGTCATCCATTGACCGAACGGAGGCCTCCGTCACGCCGGCGGGCGTTGCGGATGGCGCCGGACAAGGTAATCTCCGCTGCGGGGCGCGTATCGCGCCCCGCACGCATTCACCGTCTTGAACAGGGGAGCCGCCGTGGCGGCGGGACACGATCATGAAATCCAGGCAATCGGGCATTACCCTCATCGGCTTCGTCATCGTGCTGCTCGTGCTGGGCTTCTTCGCCTTCATGGCCATGAAGCTCGTGCCGGCCTACATCGAGTTCTTCGGCGTGAAGAAGGCGATGAGCCAGCTGGCGACGAGCGGCAACACGCAGGACCTCGACAGCATCCGCCGCGACCTCATCTTCAAGATGGGCTTCCAGTACGTCGACGACGCGACGATCCAGCCCAAGGACATCACGCTCGACCGCAGCGGCAACGGCGCCACGCTGAACGTGAACTACGAGAAGCAAATCCATTTCATCTACAACATCGACTTCCTCCTGCACTTCGACAACGCCGTGCAGTTGAGGAATCCGTCCGTGTAACGAGCGATCGTGCAGTTTCCCCATTCCTTCCGTAACCCCGACCTCGCGGCCCTGGCGCTTACCCATCGAAGCGCTGGCCGGCCGAACAACGAGCGCCTGGAATTCCTCGGTGACGCCCTGCTGGGCGTCACGGTGGCCGAATTGCTCTTCGAGGCCCATCCCAACGCGAGTGAAGGCGAACTCTCGCGGTTGCGCGCGCAGCTGGTGAACGGCCAGGCCCTGGCGGTGATCGCGCGTGAACTCGAGCTGGGGGACATCCTCAAGTTGGGGCCGGGCGAGCTCAAGAGCGGCGGCTACCGTCGCGATTCGATCCTGGCCGACGCCTTCGAAGCCCTGGTGGCGGCGGTCTACCTCGACGATGGATACGACGCCTGCCGCCAGGTCGTACGCAGGCTGTTCATGCCCCGTGTGGCAGAAATCAAACGTTCCAGCAAGGATGCGAAGACGCGCCTGCAGGAGTGGTTGCAGGGCAGGGGCTTGCCGTTGCCCGTTTACGAACTCACCGACAGCTACGGCGAAGACCATGCCAAGATCTTCGACGTCAGCTGTTCCATCGACGAACCCGAGCCGATCCGCGTCGAAGGACGCGGCGGCAGCCGGCGCGCCGCCGAGCAGGACGCCGCCGAAGCGGTGCTTCGCCGCCTGCTGGAAACCAAGATATGAATGACATCGACATCACTGAACACGACTCCGTCGTCGACGACGACTTCCGCTGTGGCTACGTAGCCCTGGTCGGTCGCCCCAACGTCGGCAAGTCGACGCTGCTCAACGCCCTGATCGGCGTGCGCCTGAGCATCGTCAGCCATCGTCCGCAGACCACGCGCCACCGCATCCTCGGTATCGCCAGCAAGCCCCAGGGGCAGATCCTCTACGTGGACACCCCGGGCCTGCACCGTGGCGGCAAGCGGGCGATGAACCGCAGCCTCAATCGCGCCGCGCGCGCGGCGATCACCGAGGTCGACCTGGCCGTGCAGGTGATCGAGGCCGGCCGCTGGACCGACGAGGACGCGACGATGTACGCGGCGCTCGCCGAACAGAAGGACATGCCGAAGCTGCTGGCGATCAACAAGGTCGACCTGCAGAAGGACAAGACGGTCATGCTGCCCTTCGTCGCCGACCTGATGCAGAAGCATCCGTTCGACGACGTCTATTACGTCAGCGCGTTGAAGTCCAAGGGTCTTTCCGGCCTGGAGAAGGGCATCCTGAAGCGGCTGCCGGAACAGGCCGCGATCTACGGCGAAGACGAGATCACCGATCGCAGCGAGCGCTTCCTCGCCGCGGAGATGGTCCGCGAGCAGCTGATGCTGCGGCTGGACCAGGAGCTGCCGTACGCCACCACGGTGGAGATCGAGGCCTTCCAGGATCGTCCCGACGGTATCGCCGAGGTGCACGCCGTGATCTGGGTCGAGCGCGACGGGCAGAAAGCCATCGTCATCGGCGAGGGCGGTGCGCAGCTGAAGGCTATCGGCACGTCCGCGCGCAAGCAGATGGAGAACCTGTTCGAACGCAAGGTCTTCCTCAAGTTGTGGGTCAAAGTGCGCGAAGGCTGGGCCGACGACGAAAACCTGCTCAAGCGTTTCGGCTACGAATAAACGGGCCGGCCGCCGGTCGCGATGCGCATCGAGCAACAACCCGCCTTCGTCCTGCACGCCCGTCCCTATCGGGAAACCTCGCTGCTGGTCGAGTGCCTGACCCCCGACTACGGCCGCATCGGCGTCGTCGCGCGGGGAGTGCGCAAGGAGCGGGCGCGCCTGCAACGCGCCCAGCTCGAGCCGTTCCAGCGTATCCAGCTGGATATGCTCCTGAAGGGCGAACTGGCCACGCTTCGCGGCGCCGAGCCTTCCGGCGCGGTGATGAGGTTGACCGGCGACGCGGGGCTCGCCGGGCTGTACCTCAACGAGCTGGTGGTCCGGCTCACCGGACGACAAGATCCGAACGCGGAACTGTTCGCCTTCTACGAACGCACGTTGCGGCGCATGGCGGCAGGCGAACCCCTGGCCTGGACCCTGAGGCGCTTCGAGCGCGACATGCTCGACTCGCTGGGGTATGCGTTACAGCTCGATGTGGACGCGGTCCAGGGCGAACCGCTCGAACCCTCGGCGACGTATTTCTACGACCCCGAATCCGGCGTCAGGCCGGGACGTGCCGGCGATCCACAGGCGATTCGCGGTGCTGACTTGCTGGCGCTGGCTGCCGACCAGGCGCCGGACACCGCCGGGCTGGCATCGCTACGGCGCATGATGCGCCAGGTGATCGGCTTCCACCTCGGCGGTGGCGAATTGCGCGCGTGGCGGGTGCTGCGCTGACGGCTCGCCTTCAGCCCGGCAAGGCCGCCAGCGTCGCATCGAGTTCCTCCCGGAATCGCGCCAACGCATCCGGCACCACCGCGCGCGTTTCCCGCACATGCACCTGCAATACCTTCGCCTGCGTCCCCAGCCGGGTGGCGCCACAGAAACCGCACGCGGAACGCAGCCGGTGCATGCGCTCCACCAGGGCGGCCGGATCGACCGCCACGGTGTCCAGTTCCGCCACCAGTTCCACGAGTTCGGCGCGCAGCAGCATGCGCAGTGCCTGCATGGTCGCCGTATCGCCCGCGGCGGAGAGGCCCGCCTGATCGTCCAGCACCCGCAGCTGCCCATCGATACCCAGCGTGGCCGCCAGCGCATCGACCACCGAGGCGATGCGGCAGGGTTTTTCGATGATGCCCGCGAATCCCGCCTTGAGTAATTCCGCACGCAGGCTGGAAGGCACTTCCGCGCTGGTCGCCAGGGCGGTGGCCTCCCGCGAGGCCGAACCGGCATCGGCGCGCAACGTGGCCAGCACCTCGATGGCGCCCGCGTGGGGCATGCGGCAATCGAGGATGAGGGCATCGAAACGTTCGGCGCGGGCGAGCGACAATGCCTCCGCGCCGTCACATGCGAGGGTCACCCTGTAGCCGTGCCCGCCAAGCGCGCCGGCGAGGAACTGACGCGTGGAGGGATCGTCGTCGGCGACCAGCAGCCGGCGCGCGCCGGAAGCGGCGTGAAGAAAGGGGGCGTCATGCGACATGCAACGTTCCGTGTCGTTCATCTGGATTTGGCAGAATGGCCGACCATGCTCCCCGTATCAACCCGCCCGTTCATCATGCTGCTCGTCGTCTCGATCGCCCTGGCTTGGGCGAACGGTGCGCAGGCGGGCCTGTCGGTGGGAGCCGACACGCTCCAGGTGCCGGGACTGGAGATGTCCGGCATGCAGGCCGATATCGACCCGGCGGCGAGTGGCAGGGGCCTCGACGTGAAGTTGACCGCCGATCGCGCGGACATGCCCGCCATGGGCTGGCGCAAGCTCGGCCTGGGCCTGGACGGCGTGCTCGATCGCGACGAACTCGGCCGTTGGGTGTTCGATGGATCGATCCGGCTGAAGGGTGCGCCGGGCGGCGCCCTGGGCAACGCGACCGTGCGGATCGTCGCCGACGCCGCCGCGAATACGCTCGAGGTGTCGCTGCGCCAGGACAAGGCCTCCGCACAGGTGGCCTTGCCGATGGACCAGCCTACCCATGCGCAGATCACGCTGAAGGACCTTCCCGCGGGATGGTTGCAGGGCCTGCTCTCCACCGTGTGGTCCGGTCGTGCCACGGCGGGACGGGTCGATGCCGACCTTGCGCTCGACATCCTCGAAGATGGCGTCCAGGCGGCGGGCCAGTTCGCGCTGGACGGTGTCGGCTTCGACGGTTCGGGCGGGAAGCTCGCCGGGCAGTCGTTGTCCGGCGGAGGCCGCGTCGGTGTCGACAGTCACGCCGACGGCCAGTCGATCGATCTCGACGTCACCTTGCGCGGTGGCGACCTGCTGCTCGGCCCCTTGTATGCCGACTTGCCGGCGCATGCCGTGCAGTTGGCGCTGGGCATCCGTACCCATAAAGGCGAACTGGCGATCCCTCGCCTGCGCCTGACCGATCCCGACGCCTTGCAGCTCGAAGGCGAACTCGGCTTCACCGCCAAGGGCGACCTGTCGCGGTTGCGGTTCGACCGGTTCAATGCTCGCTTTCCGGCCGCCTACAACCGCTATGGCAAGGGACTGCTGCGTGACGCCGGCCTCGATGGGTTGCGTGCGAGCGGTGAAGTGGCCGGCCACGTGGCGATGGAGGGTGGTGCGCTCACGGCCTTCGCCATGCAGACCGGCGGCCTGGACCTGGCCTTGTCCGACGGCCGCCTCGGCATCGATGGCTTGCGTGGTTCCGTCGACTGGAGCGCCACCGACGAGCGGCCGGCGACGAAGCTCGGCTGGCGCGCCTTGAGGGTCTACCGCATCCCGAATGGCGCGGCGGAGGCCTCCTGGCACAGCACCGGCGGCACGCTGAAGCTGGACAAGCCGTTCGCGATTCCCGTCCTCGACGGCCAGTTGCGCGTTCTCGGGCTCTCCCTCCGTCCGGCGGCGGCCAGCGGCGAACGGCTGCAAACCTCGCTGGCGCTTACCCAGATCGACATGGCCGCCTTCTGCCGAGCGCTCGGTTGGCCACAGTTCCAGGGGACGCTCGGCGGTGCCGTGCCCTCGCTGCGCTATGTCGACGACAGGGTGGAACTGGCCGGCGGCCTGTCCCTGAATGTCTTCGACGGCTTCGTCGATATCACCGGCATGACCCTGTCGCGTCCGTTCGGCGATGCGCCCGTGCTGACCGGCGACATCGCGCTGCGCCGCCTCGACCTCGGCCTGCTGACCTCGGTGTTCGACTTCGGCAACATCACCGGCCGCCTGAACGGGGCGATCGACGACCTTCGCCTGGTCGCCTGGAGCCCGGCATCGTTCAAGGCCAGCCTCGTCGCCGATGAAGGGGGCAGGATCAGCCAGAAAGCGGTCAACAACCTCACCTCCGTAGGCGGGGGCGGTATCGCCGGCGGACTTCAGGGCACGGTGCTGAAGCTGTTCAAGACCTTCGGCTACAAGCGCATCGGCTTGTCGTGCACGCTGAAAGGCGACGTCTGCAGCATGGGCGGCCTGGGTCCGGCGAAGGATGGCTACACTATCGTCGAGGGCAGCGGTTTGCCCCGGCTGACGGTGGTGGGACACCAGCGGGAAGTGGACTGGCATACCCTGGTCCGCCGCCTGCAAGCGGCAACGGAAGGCGACGGACCCGTCGTGCGATAACCCAGGAAGTGGAGTAGAAATCATGCGTAAACCCCTGATGGGCCTCATTGTGGCCGCGGCGCTCGCCCTCGTCGGCTGCGTCACCATCAATGTCTACTTCCCCGAGGCGGCGGCCCAGAAAGCCGCGGACCAGTTCATCGGCAACGTCCTCGACGAGAGCGGGGTCGGCAAGCCGTCGCCCGCGAAGGACGCTCCGGCGCGTCCGGCGCCCGGCAACCAGCCGTCGGCGTCGCTGCTCGACCTGGTCATTCCCGTCGCGCTGGCGGCGGAATCGCCGGACATCCAGGTCCGCACACCGGAGACCGACGCGATCCGTGCACGCATGAAGGCCCGCTTCGGCGGCCAGCTGAAAGCCTTGTTCGATAGCGGCGCCGTGGGCTTCACCGCCGATGGCCTGGTGGCCGTGCGTGACCCCGGTGCCTTGCCCCTGGACCAGCGCTCGCAGGCGGATGGCCTCGTCAAGCAGGAAAACAACGACCGCGACACGCTGTATCGCGCCATCGCGGCGGCGAACGGCCACCCCGAGTGGGAGCCGCAGATCCGCAAGACCTTCGCCGAGGGTTGGGTCCAGCGCGCACCGCCGGGCTGGTATTATCGCGATGCCTCCGGCGCCTGGAAGCGCAAGTAGGCATTCCGCCAGGATCGCACGCCTCGCGGCGCGTCCTCCCAGCCAGCCCGGGCCGTCGGCGGTCCGGGCTTTACGTTTTGAGCGCATGACCGAATTCGAAGCCACCATCACCGACCTCAGCCACGACGGCCGGGGCGTCGCCCGCATCGACAACAAGGCCACCTTCGTCTCCGGCGCGTTGCCGGGCGAGCGCGTGCTGCTGAAGTACCGCAAGCGCCACCGCAACTACGACGACGCCGAGATCGTCCAGGTGCTCGAGGCATCCCCCGAGCGCGTGGCGCCGAAGTGCCGGCATTTCGGCCAGTGCAGTGGTTGCTCGCTGCAACACATGGACCCGGCCGCGCAGATCGCCGCCAAGCAACGCGTGCTGGCGGAGAACTTCGAGCGTATCGGCAAGGTGAGTCCCGCCTCGTGGTTACCGCCGCTCACCGACCAGCCCTGGGGCTATCGGCGCAAGGGCCGTTTCTCGGTTCGCTATGTCGCGAAGAAGGAACGCGTGCTGGTGGGCTTCCGCGAGGAAGCCAATCCGCGTTTCGTGGCGGACATCGATACCTGCGAGGTCATCCATCCGGCGCTCGGGCCGAAGGTGGGATTGCTCGCCGCGCTGATCGGCGGCCTCGACGCGGCCCGCGATATCCCGCAGGTGGAATTCGCCGCGGGTGACGACACCGTGGCCCTGGTGTTCCGTCACCTGGTACCGCTGTCGGAGCGGGACCAGGCGGCCCTGGTCGCGTTCGGCAAGGCGCATGGCCTGGCCATCTACCTGCAACCGGGCAACCAGAGCAGCGTTCATCCGATCTGGCCCGAATCGCCACGCCTGGCCTTCGCCGTGCCGGCGGAAAACGTCGAACTGGAATTCCTTCCGCTGGACTTCGTGCAGGTGAATGCCGGCATGAACCAGCGCATGCTCGCGCGCACGCTGGAACTGCTCGACCTGCAGCCCGCGGACCGGGTGCTCGACCTGTTCTGCGGCCTCGGCAATTTCACCTTGCCGATCGCCCGGCACGCCGCGGAAGTGGTCGGCGTGGAAGGCGAACATGGCCTGGTCGAACGCGCGGCGGCCAATGCCGCCCGCAATGGCCTAGGTAACGCCTCGTTTCGCGTCGCCAATCTTTTCGAAGACCAGCGCGATGCGCCGTGGGCCACGCAGTCGTGGGACAAGATCCTGCTCGATCCGCCCCGTGCCGGTGCCGACAAGGTGCTGGAATACCTTCCCCGCAAGGGCACCTCGCGCGTCGTCTACGTATCGTGCCACCCCGGCTCGCTGGCGCGCGACGCGGGTATCCTCGTGCAGAAGCACGGCTTCAAACTCGTGTCGGCCGGTGTCATGGACATGTTCCCGCACACCGCGCATGTCGAATCCATCGCGCTGTTCGAGCGCGGCTGACGGACGGGAACCCATGGGCGTCGAAATCGAACGCAAGTTCCTCCTCGCGAACGACGGCTGGCGTTCCCTCGTGGAGCGCAGCGAGCGCATGGCGCAGGGTTACCTCGTCAAAGCCGCCGCCATCGCCGCCGGGCAGGCGAAGTGTTCGGTGCGCGTGCGCATCGCCGGTGACACGGCATGGCTCAACATCAAGTCGGCCACGCTCGGTATCGAACGGCACGAGTTCGAATACGCCATTCCGCTCGCCGATGCGGAGCATCTGCTCCACGAGTTGTCCGACGGCGTGCTCGAAAAGATTCGTCACCATGTCATGCTCGATGGTGCACATTTTGAAATCGACGAGTTCCTGGGCGACAACGCCGGGCTGTTCGTCGCGGAAGTGGAACTGGCTTCGGTCGATGCGGCGTATCCGCGACCGGACTGGCTCGGCATCGAAGTGAGCGAACAGACCCGCTATTACAACGTCAACCTGATCGGCCGGCCCTATGCGACATGGTCGGGCGCCGAGCGGGAAGGGAAGGAGGACACCGCATGCTGATCATCGGCCTTGCCGGTACCGAACTGGCCGCGCACGAACATGGCCGGCTCACCGCGCCAGGCGTGGTCGGGGCGATCCTGTTCTCACGCAACTTCCGTTCGCGCGAACAGGTCACGGCCTTGATCGACTCCATCCGCGACGTCGCCGGTGACGACTTCCTCGTCTGCGTCGACCAGGAAGGAGGGCGCGTGCAGCGCTTTCGCGACGGGTTCACGCGGCTGCCGCCACTCGCCGCGATCGGCGCGTTGTACGAGAGCGATCCCGTCGAGGCGGTGAACCGCGCCGAGGAACACGCGTGGATCATGGCCAGCGAAATGCGCGCCATCGGCGTCGATTTCAGCTTCGCGCCGGTGGCCGATCTCGAACGCGGAAGCGCGGCCATCGGCAACCGTGCCTTCCACGCCGATCCGGCCATCGCCGCGGAACTGGTGCAGGCCTATGTGCGTGGCATGCACCTGGGCGGCATGGCGGCCGTGCTGAAACATTTTCCCGGCCACGGATCGGTCAAGGAAGACACCCACGAATCCGTCGCCGTCGATCCGCGCGGCAAGGACGAGATCCTGCGCGACGACCTGCTGCCCTTCGTGGCCGGCATGGAAGCGCGCGCGGAGGCCGTCATGGCCGCGCATGTGAAGTACCCCGCCGTCGACGATCGGCCCGCGGGTTATTCACGCATCTGGATCGAGGACATCCTGCGTGGCGAACTCGGCTTTCGCGGCTGCGTGTTCGGCGACGACATCAGCATGGCCGCGGCCGGCGGCGTCGGCGGCATCGCCGCACGCGTGACCGCTAACCTCGATGCGGGCTGCGACCTCGTGCTCGCCTGCTTTCCCGACGTCGTTCCCGAGGCGATCGCGGCGGTCCAAGGCCGCCACCCATCGTCGGCCGAACGCATCGCACCCTTGCGTGGCGCGATCGGTTCGACCTGGGAAGGCCTCGTCGACAATCCCCAACGCGACCGGTTCATCGCGCGCGTGACCGCCCTGGAGCCCTGACTACCCATGACCGCCGCTTCGCTCGACGACGCGCTCGCGCGCTCGGACATCTTGTTCACCCGTGAACAGCTCGATATCGAAATCGCCCGCATGGGCAAGGAGATCGACATCGCCCTCGCCGGCGAACGTCCCGTCTTCCTTACCGTGATGCATGGCGCGTTGGTCTTCGCCGGCCAGCTGGCGCTATCGGTCAGGACCGACCTCGAGTTCGACTACGTCCACGCCACCCGTTACCGCGGCGAGACCAGTGGAAGCGACCTGCACTGGCTGCGTCGCCCCGAGGTGCCGTTGAACGGCCGTACCGTGTTGCTGGTGGACGACATCCTCGACGAAGGCCACACGTTGAAGGCAGTGCGCGATGCCTGCCTCGACATGGGGGCATCGCGCGTCTTGCTGGCCGTGCTCTGCACGAAACTGCATGGCCGACGCGCGCACGGCATCGAGGCCGACTTCAACGGCGTGGACCTTCCCGATCGCTACGTGTTCGGTTACGGCATGGATTACCACGAGCAGGCGCGCAACCTGCCGGCCATCTACGCGCTGAAGGACTGACGCCGATGAGTATCGATCTCGCCGTCATCGGCGGTAGTGGCCTGTATGCCTTCGAGGGCCTGGAGAATGTCGAACGCCAAGGGGTCGACACGCCCTTCGGCCCGGCCTCCGGCGATGTCGTGACGGGCGACTTCCGTGGCAAGCGTCTCGCCTTCCTCGCCCGCCACGGCGAGAGCCACACGTTGCCGCCGCACCGGGTGAATTACCGGGCGAACCTCTGGGCGTTGCATTCGCTCGGCGCACGCCGCGTCGTGGCCGTGAACGCAGTGGGTGGTATCCGCGACGACATGGGTCCGCGCACCCTCGTGGTGCCGGACCAGATCATCGACTACACCCACGGCCGCTACACCAGCTTCAACGATGTCGATGGCGCGGAAGTGCGTCACATCGATTTCAGCGAGCCCTACACGCAGAGCCTGCGCCAGGCGATCGTGGCCGCCGCGCGTGCGGAAGGCCTGGCGATCATCGACGGCGGCGTGCATGGCGTCACCCAGGGGCCGCGACTGGAAACCCGGGCGGAGATCGCGCGCATGAAACGCGACGGTTGCGACCTGGTCGGCATGACTGGCATGCCGGAAGCGGCGCTCGCACGCGAACTCGACCTGGAATTCGCCTGCCTCGCCCTGGTGGCCAACTACGCGGCGGGCGCTGGTGACGAAGCGGAAATAAGCATCGAGGAGATCTTCGCCCACCTCGCGGCGGCGACCGCGAACGTACCGCCGATCCTCGGACGCCTGCTGGCGGACGCCTGACGGGAAAGCGTCCCAGTTGCGCTTTGGTCTAAAACATGATGATACTTTGTGCGCGCCGCGGGGGCAGGCCAAGGGGATCCATGGGGAACGCCTCGCCATCCGGGTGCTTCCAGTCCATGTCCAGAGGTTTCCGCAATGCGTTTCGGTACGGTCAAGTGGTTCAACGATGCCAAGGGTTTCGGTTTCATCGCGCCCGAGGACGGTGGGGAGGACGTGTTCGTCCACTTTTCTGCGATCAACTCCAAGGGGTTCCGTAGCCTTCAGGAAGGCCAGCGTGTGAAGTTCGAAGTGACCAATGGGCCGAAGGGAGCCCAGGCGTCCGGCGTCGAAATCGCGGCGTGATCGCCTCGACATTGGTGCCATGAAAGCCCCGCGCGAATGCGCGGGGCTTTTTTTATGTTTGGCGTTGTGGGCTCGGCTTCGCCCTCGCGTTGGGGTGTGGGGCAGAGCCGTCGGCCGCCACCCTCGTCGCTCCGGTTACACCGTCGCTCGGGAAAGGAAGCCGCTGCGCGGCCATGTTCAATGGCTGGCGCCCCGTCGCGCCCGTCGCGCCGGGCGGGGTTTTCGATTCGGCTCCTGCCTCAGCGAAAACGGCCGGCCGTCCAGGCCGGCCCCCTACGGGCCTTTTCGCCCGGCGCTCCTCGGTTCCACAA
>Ga0182006_1001508_pt1 | contig 13943 bp, 7 predicted proteins | sample Sormic07211104_1_FD_123022 | JGI IMG/M metagenome (GOLD analysis project Ga0182006, IMG submission 123022) | Rhizosphere microbial communities from Sorghum bicolor, Mead, Nebraska, USA - 072115-104_1 MetaG | ecosystem: Host-associated > Plants > Roots > Rhizosphere | place: USA: Nebraska...
CAAACGAATTAGATATTCCGCAGCCATTTTTGTCTCGGGCAATTGCATTATAAATACCTGGATTTACTTGTGTAAATGTTGGATCATCTTGAAAAACAGAGCCTTCTAGAGAGAATTCATAATTTCCAACTCCAGTATATTGAATTAATACCGTATTATCTACCCCAGAAAAATCTTTTACGTCGGCTCCTGTAATTACTGCAGACTCAGATAGAATGACTTTGAATTTTTTAGTTTTTTGACAATTATTAATATCAGTTACTGTAACAGAATAATCTCCAGCCGTGTCAATTAGTATTGAATTTGTAGTGTTACCATTTGACCAAGTATAGCTTTGAAAACCCGCCTCAACCGTTAATGTTATCTGATCTCCTTTGCATAAATACAGTGTTTCATCTTCAAAATTAGGCGGATCAAAAGTGTGAACAATTAATTCTATTGGAGCTATATCATAACAATCAGGACCATTTGCTGCTCGAGCATAAATTGTCTGACTATTTGGTGTTGTATTTTTAAAAATATTCGGCAGTACGTTTGTTTCTGTTATCGCCTCATTTGCTGTCAAATAATAATTGATAATCAATCCTGCTGGTAATCCTGTCAAAACTTGGGGTGTTACTTCAGAATTTAAATCAAATTGGTACAAACCGTCTTGAGTATCGTCACCATCACAAGTTGCAATTGGAGATTGATCAGGAATAATTGAATTTGAAATGTTTAAAGCAATTTGTGAAGTAGTATAACAACCAAAGGAATTCTCTATTCTTGCATAAACAATTTGATTCGGAGCTTTATTGGTGTAACTCTCTGGATTTACAATTGGATTTGTTTTGGTTTGTGCATTTGCTAAGTTCTCATAATATCCTTGATTGATAATTTGTGTATTATTGTTTTTTACAATATTGGCAGCTTTAGTCAAATTAAAAATTGAAATTCCATCTGTATTATCATCACATTGCAATAAAGAAGTATTTGTTGAGGCAATTTCTGGCGTAAATTCGATTGTTATCTCCCCAACTGAAACGCAAGTTGTGCCGTTTAATGTAGCTTCTACTTTATAAGTTCCCGATGTAATTACAGCATATGTAGAAGTTATGGCGCCAGATAGTTGGATATAATTATTAGAATCGTCTTTTTTAAACCATTTAAAATTGTAATCAGAAGTGCTTAATTTGGTGTCTAAAACGAAATTTTCTCCAAAACATACAGGATTATTATTAGCAGCCGTTCTATCTTGTCCAAAATTTATTCGGGTAATAAAACTTCCGGCTTGTATAAAAACAGCCGAGTTATATTGTCTGGTTTCATCATCTGCAATAACCAATTTTAGATGATATTTTTTATTAGGAACTACATCTGTATAAGCATTCATTACAACGGTTTGCCCCGCATAATTTATTGGACTTACTGCAGAATTATAACCATTAAAATAAGTTTCATTTTCAGCATCACATCCTTTTACTATTCCATCTGGAGTAGTAATAGGATTTATTTTAGGATGTACAGTTGTCGCAGAAACTGCCGTAGTTAGATTTGGCAGAACTGCTAAATTTTTATAATCTTCGGAACTTCCAACTTCCTTAATTAAAAAGGCAAAACCATCTGAATAAATGCATGGATAATTGAACTGATATTCATTTGAAGCAAACAGATAATTAAAGCTGATAGAATTCGTCAAAGCAGTAAAGTCAAATTCTAATACTGTTGCTTGTCTGCTATTGTTAATGCCCAATGCTCTATTTAAGTCATTATCACCGTTCCACGATTGTACTTGTACACCTTTAGAATCTGCTTGGTTGTAAGGACCTTCTGCATTTTTACTTGGCGAAGTACTTAGAACAAGTCCGCCCGAAAAAGGAAAATTAGTTCCTGCGGTGAAGGAAGCATAACTTTGACCATTTGCAGACGGATTTCCTGAAGCGCTTACATTTTCAATAGCAATACAAGAACTATTGATTAAAATATTTTGAACTAAATCTGCAGGCGTGATATTTGGATTAACAGTAATATTTTGAGCACTGGTCTTATGCGTGACACAGGACAGCAGAAATAAAACAATTAAGATTTTAAAATGCTTCATAGTATAACAAATATACTATAAATCTCTATTTTTTAATAGTTTGTAAGAAAAATATACAAATAGGAAAGTCCATGTTAAAACGATTAAAACTGTAAAGTAATTTACGCTGTAATCCATATCTGTATCGATTCCCATTTGTGAACCGATATTCTTAATAACAGATAATCTAGGTCCTGGATTAACAATTAAATTTGACATAGATTCTAACGGAAAAAACTGCATAACTTTTTCGCCAGTATTACTGTCTGGGAAAATTTTAAAAGCCAATACACCTTTTGCAATTCCTTCAATTATACTCCAAACCAAAAGAAATCCTAATGCAAATGCGGAGCGTTTTACCAGAATCCCAAGAAATAAACAGAAAGAAAAGAATCCCGTTAATTTTACAAAAAAGGCTAGAAGGTAATCTAAATCACTAAAAATAATATCAAATTCAGTATAAGAAGAAAAAAACAATCCCAGAATTAAACTCATAATAAAAACGAAAACTGTCGAACCGAAAGCAAATAAAACCACGGTTAAAAATTTAGACAGAATAAATTCTTTTTTGCTTAAACCGTCAATCAAGTTTTGTTTTAAAGTTCCGTAACTGTATTCATTAGCCATCATAGAAACAATTACAATAGCCAGAAAAAATTTAAGAATAGCTGCAACATAGGTATTAAAATGCCAGATAAAAGGGAAGTTGAAAATTCCCATTTCTGCTAAATGAAATTTAAAAACGCCAATGTCAAATTTTATGGCTGCAATTAGTGCTATAAAAGAAAGTAAGATAAAATAAGTTAGTGTTAATATACGGCTGGCTTTATTCATCCAGATTTTTTGTAATTCTATAGAGATAAGTCTTTTCATGGCTTGGTTAGTTTTTTGGATGAGTGTTTTTGGTTAATTCTAAAAATTGCGCTTCCAAACTATTTTTACGTTTTACCAAGTGACTTAAAATTATATTTTTGGAAAATAAAAATTGGTTTAATTCTGAAGCAGACAAATCTGATTTTAAATACACTAAAACTTTTCCGTCTTCATCCTTAATTTGACTTACGGCATTGTGATCTTTTAAAGCTGATTTTAATGACTGATTATCATTCGAAGAAATTTCAAAGAAACCTTCATTAGATGACATTCCGTCGACAGCACCTGAGTATAAAACTTCCCCTTTTCTTAAAACAATTACCTGCGAACAAACTTTTTCGACTTCATCTAATAAATGTGATGCCAGTAAAATAGTAGTTCCCTGAGAAGCAATTTTTTTAATAATATCTCGAATCTGATGAATTCCCTGCGGATCTAATCCGTTAGTTGGTTCATCTAAAATTAAAATTTCCGGATCATTTAAAAGTGCAGATGCAATGGCCAGACGCTGTTTCATTCCCAACGAAAAAGTACTGAATTTGCTATCCTTTCTTTCATCCAAACCAACCAATTCCAGCTTTTCATTAACTTTAGAATAATTGATATTTTTGATTTTGCAGACCAATTTCAGGTTTTGCTCAGCAGTCATATAAGGATAAAAGTTTGGTCGTTCTATAATTGCGCCAACTTTTTTTAAAGCTTCATGCGTTTCTACATTGCCGTCAAACCAGCGGTAATTACCAGAAGATTTATTAACAACATTCAATACAATTCCTAATGTAGTTGATTTTCCGCTTCCGTTTGGGCCAAGAATGCCATAAACACGGCCTTTTTGTATAGTAAAAGATACATTTTTTAAAGCCTGAATTCGGCCGTATCTTTTGTTCAGATTCTCAATGGTTAATATGGTTTCCAAATTTTTCTGGTTTTAGTTTTTAGTATGACGAGCCAAATTGATTTTTGTTACTTTAAATTCGAACTTTAATCGTATTGACGTAAATTTGTAATAAAGATATTCAAAATGAGCGAGCCATTAATGGTTTTAAAAAAACCGTCCTATCCTTTAACACTGCAACTTTTAAACTATTTAGAGCGATACGAACGTATTTCTAAAGTTTCTGTGTTTTATGATGACTTGCTTCGTTTTTCGGGCTCGATAAATGTTTACGATAAAAATGATAATGATACTCTTTGGATTCGTGTATATTACAGCGAATTTGAACGCAATGAAATTGATTTAAACCTAAAAAGAATTTATTCTCTTCTTCATTCTGATGGTAACAGCGAGATTATCCAGTTCTTGAATATTGATGCGATTGATTATTGTACATTCGGAAATTCGAAACCTTTTAGAATTAAAGTTCGAAATATCCTCAACGATAATTACGTTCATTTCTACATTAAAAAAGCCGATGCTTCTCGAATTTATGGTTTAGAATTGGAAGATATTCTTTCGCCGGATAAAATCAATTTTTTGGTTTATAAAGATACTTTGATCGAAGAACACATTATCGGAATTCCAGGTGATGTTTTTATGGATACTTTGTTGGATAGTTGTTCTGAAACTGAAAAAGCGCAGATTGCAAAAGAATTTGTGAAGTTTAACGAACGTTGTATGATTCGTCTTTTGGGTGATATGCGTGCGTACAATTATGTAATTGTCCCAATTCACGATTTTGATCAAGTAGTTTACAAAATTCGCCCAATCGATTTTGACCAGCAATGTTATGAGGGAAATTTCAAAGTATATCGCCCTCAGTTTTTCAAAGAAAATTATCCAATGATTCAGCTCATCAAAGAAAAATTGGAAGAACGTTCGATAATTCAGTATAAAGATGAAGAAAGAGCGATTTTGGCCAAACGTATTCATTCGGCAGAAAATCGAATTAAAAAACTCCTGAATATAATGTGTCACGATACCATTTCGACAGAAGAACATCTGAATCAATTAAAAATGGAATTGTACCGATATACTAACGATATGAAATTTAAAAATGCCAAATCGATGGGACATATCATGCACGCGGCATTTGAGTTTATTATCCGTAATTTTAAAAACACAAACTTAGTTTAGAATTTAACATCCAATTATGTAAGTTCATTAAATCAACTCTTAAATTGACTGATATAACTTATATGGTTTAAGAAGAAAATATAATCTTATGAAAAAATCTTTTTTAGTATTCGCGTCTTTAGTTTTATTGGCTTGTCAGCAACAGTCAGGGAATGATTTGAAGACACTTTATTCGCTTCCGAAAAAATTAAAAGAAGTTTCAGGAATAACTTATTTCCCAGAAACAAGTACAATTTATACCTTAGAAGACAGCGGTAATAAAAATGCAATTTATGCGATTGATTCTAAAGGAAAATTAGAAAAAACAATTACAATCTCTAATGCAGAAAATATCGATTGGGAAGATATCACAAGAGATAAAACTGGAAATATTTATATTGGTGATTTTGGAAATAATGATAATGAACGTAAAGATTTATGTATTTATAAAGTTGCTAAAAGCGAATTAAACAAAGATTTGGCTAAAGCCGAATATAAAATCTCATTTTCGTATCCAGAACAAACCGAATTTCCTCCAAAGAAAAAAGAAATGTTTTACGATGTTGAAGGTTTCTTTGAGCAGGGCGGATACTTTTATCTTTTTACAAAAAACAGAAGCAAAGGTTTTGATGGAACTGCTTTTATTTACAAGATCAAAAATGCATCTGGAACTCAAAAAGCAGTAAAAATTGGCGAATTTAAAACTTGCAATAATTACAATCATTGTGTTTTAACGAGTGCCACAATTAGCCCTGACGGAAAAAAAGTAGCGTTGTTGAGCCATGATAAAGTTCTTTTATTTAAAGGTTTCAAAGGAGATTTATTCCACAAAGGAACTCACACAGAAATAAACCTAAACCATTTTTCTCAAAAAGAAGCCATCGTTTTTAAAGACAACAACACCTTACTTATTGCCGACGAAAAAACGAATAAAGTAGGAGGGAATGTTTATGAGTTTAAACTCTAATTAAGGTTCAAAGTTGCAAAGGAACAGAGGTTCAAAGGTTTTTAGTTTGTTATCTAAAAACCTTTGAACCTCTGCCACTTTGAACCTTTGCACCTTTTTTAAAAGCTATATGCCGCGCCAAAAATAACTCTTCCTATTTCATCTGGAGATTTAAAATAAGAGATTCTGGCAGTTAAAACATTAATGGCATTTAACCAAAGTCCGCCGCCGTAATCGTGATGCCATTTTTTAGAATCTTCTCCGTCCAGCCAAACTCTTCCGTAGTCGAAACCGCCTAAAATTCCGTAGGTAAATGGAGCAATTGTTTTTCTAATTCTGCCCAAACTTAAACGTAAATCAGAACTTTGAGAGAAATAAGAACTTCCTAAAAAGCGTTCATTTCTAAAACCACGTAAATCAGTGTCACCGCCTAAAGCAGCACCTTGATAAAATTCGAAATTATTATTCAAAATTGCTTTTCCTTTGAAATAAGTTGCTAAAACCAATTTTCCGTTGTGATCAATTTTATGCGTGAATCCTAAGAAACTTTCAAGAGTTGGAAAATTTTGTTTTGTTTCAGATAAATTTGTGGTCCAAGTCGCAGCGACCATAAAAGCCATCCCTAAAGTTGGTTTCGCTGCAAAATCAGAATTTTTGAAAAGATATTTTACTTTCAGTCCGCCATAATTCTGAGTGTCAAAAACATTTGGATTCACAATATTGGGAATGTCAATGTATCTATCTTCAGTTTGCTCAACCGTCATTCTTTGAAACATCGGCTGTATGCTAAATTCGCTTCCATATCTTCCAACATGTCTTATGGCTCCCGAAGCATTAAATTTTCTGATTCTAACACGGTTATAATCTAAGCTAACGTCATCATCATATTGCGATTCATTTCCGTATCCAAAATAATTCATAGCAAAATTTGGAGTTGTATACAACGATTCAACATCAATAACCCATTTTCCTAATAAACCTGGGAAATGTGCTGCATAATTAAATTCTAAACCGCCTGTCGCAAAGTAGTAAAAAGCATTTAAAACATGTCTTTGTGTATAAGGATTCTGTTTGAAATTGTTAACAGTATAATTTAAATTGATACCCACTTTTACACCGTCATCTGGATTAAAACCAATGTTAGGAAGACCAGAAACGACATTATATTTCGGTTTTTCATAATTATATAAGTTAACATCATAATCGTCAGTTAACTGCGTTTGAGTTTTTGAATCTAAATTATAAGTGTTTTCTTTTGATTTAAAATCGTAAACAATAACCTTTCTTCCGTTTTCGATATTATAAGTATCATTGTTTTGGCCGCCTATTAAGCGAACTTTAATTTTCGATTTCTGATCTCCTTTTACTTCAAAAATATCATTATCATCTAAACCATAAATCCATAAATTTTTGGTTTTAGCATCAGTTACTGTTTTTGAATATTGTAATTCGTCACCTTCTTTTTTAACTCTGTAAACTTGAATTTCAATACTTTTTTTAGCATCGTGATTCAATACAAATTTGTCTTTCTTATCAGTACCAGCAATCATAACTGTTTTGCTTAAAACATCAGAATAACGTGATGCATATTTTTGAAGTTCTCTTTTTCTGTTTTTCAGTTTGGCTATAATTTCATTAACAGTTCCATCCTGAACTTCTTTTGGCATTTTTTTGAAAGCATTTTCAATTTCGGTGTCAGATAAATTTTCCTGAATAAATTTTGCCTGCTCAATCCATTCTTTTTCTCCAGAAGTTCTTAAAAAAGCCAGATCCATTGGATAAGGTTCCCTGCTTAACCATTTTACATTGTCAATTTTATACTTAAAAGTTCGCATATGACGAAGCGCAGGAATGTTCATTAATAAGGAAAGCAAAGTTCCATCATATTTCGCAAAAGCTTGATCACGATCTCTAGGAATCGGTCTGTAGATTACTTTACCATCTTTTTTATATTCTGCCCAGCGCCATTGATCGCTATGTCTGTCCCAATCGCCAATAAGCATATCAAACAAACGGGCTTTTATATATTCTTTTTCATCAACCGAATATTTTTCATCCTTATGAAGATTGGTCATCAGATCATCTGTACCAATTATATTACTTGGATTTCCGAAATTTTTTCCATCCAGATGATTATCAGCAGGTCTTTCTTCAACCATATATAGTTGATCTCCAAAACCTGCATTAAATTCACCTAAACCTTTCTGTCTCGGGATATAATATAGAACCGGATTAGTGTGCAAAAGACCAATTTGATCAGACATGCTTCCAATTACAAACGGAGCGTAAGGATGAGAAGTGGTGTAAAAATCAAATAAGAAATTTTCTGCGTATGTGTCTTCAAAATCATTTACTACATATTGATCTTTAAAAGCAACAGATTGTAAAAATACAGTTGCACTTTTTTTCATGCCTCGCATGACATATTCACGACCTTTAGGATCAGACATTCTTAAAGAAACAGATTGATGTCCGCCGCCTTCGCGAATAGGTTTCAGGCCGCCCATTAAAGTGTCTACAGTTGCAACTTTCGCCTCAATTGGCATGCTGTAATATTTTCTGTAATGCTGCCCAAATAAAAATTTATGAAACAAACTTTTATTGGTCATTTTCTCTGAGTAGATAGAAGTTGTAATTTTTGCAGGGTAACTATTTGGAATATCTGAAGCCCAATTAATTTCTTTGGCTTTTATAATTTCACGTTCAAACAGCAGTTTTTCTTTATTGTTGTCATTTCCGTAGAAAGAAACTTTGGCATCGCCGCTTTTAAATAAAGTTAAGGTTGCATAACCATTTCCTCCATAAGAAAAATCATTTTCATTTATGGCTCTAGCCGCTTCGGATTTTGAACCCGCACCGCTAATAATCTGCTGAATATTTTCTTTGCTGATGAATTGAAGGTTATGATCATGCCCAGAAACTACAATTACATTTTTCTGCTTTTGCAAAAGCGTTTTTATCCTTTTGGCATAAATTGTATATTGTTTATTCTGAATATCCTGTGGACTTACACCAGATGTCTTTCGGAGTAAATTAATAAAAGATCCAATTATAGGAAGCGGAATTTTTTTCTCCAGCGGAAATAATTGTTTTTCTAGTGAAAATTGTCCGCCGTGAGTTCCATTGCTTAACAATGGGTGGTGAATTGCCAGAACAACTGTCTTTTCTTGATTTTTATTTAAAATATTTTCCAATTCATCAAAAAATGCTTCTCTGGTTTTAATATCACAATTATCATTTATTGTCGGATGATTATCCCAATCTTCTAGAAACCATTCGCTATCAATAGTCACTAACGTTGTAGTACTGTCAATTTTTACATCTTCAATGGGACATGACTTTCTGGGCATAAATGCTTTTTTGTCATTGAGATGCTTCGTTACAAAATCAGCCTGAAGTTCCAGCCCTTTTATACCGCTGTACCAATCATGATTTCCAGGAATAAAAATAGTTTTTCCCTTAAAACCATCTGCTAATTTTAACTGATTGGTAAGTTTTGTTTCTGCTAAAGCTTTGTCTCCCGATTTATTATCGCTGGGAAAACCTTTCGGATAAATGTTATCGCCTAAAAAGAGTAAGGTCGATTTCTTGTTAGCTTTCTTCAGCCTTTTGTGTAAAAGTTCAAGCGTTTGCTGCGCTTGTGCTTCATCGGCATTTCCAGCATCGCCGACGAGATAAAATGTTTGCGCAATTTTTATGGTATCTGTTGCGTTTTCATTTTCGTTTGCGCTTACATTTTTGCCATATTGCGGCTTATGTGTAGCACAAGAATTGATCAATGATATAGTAATAATTGCTAATGAATAGTTTTTAATCTTAGCAATAAAATGATTATCCAAAAACAATTTCATAATTTAGTGGTATAAAAATATTCTTTATGAATCTAATAGAACAATCCGAAGATTTCGTCAGTAATTTACTCAAAGATAAACTTTCTAATTTATATTCTTATCATAATTTTAACCATACTTTCACCGTAGTTTCTGCGGTAAAAGAACTGTGTAAAAAAGAAGATGTAGAAGGTGATGATAAAGAAGCACTTCTGGTTGCAGCATGGTTTCATGACGCCGGATATGTTGAAGGATATGAGAATCATGAAAAAACGAGTGCTAAAATAGCTGCCGACTTTTTACGCGAAAAAGGAAAATCAGAAGATTTTATTGCACTTGTTTCGAGTTTGATTTTGGCAACAGTTAAAGAATATGTTCCAAGAACTCATTTAGAAAAGATCATTAGAGATGCTGATTATGCGCATTTAATGGGAGAAGAATATGCTACAACCTGCGAGTTATTGCGTTTAGAATTGAAAAATACCGGAATAGTAAATTTTTCTAATGCCGAATGGACCAGGGAAAATCTGAACTTTTTGTTGAATAAACATCGTTTTTACACTGATTATGCATTAAAAAAATGGCAGCCTTTAAAAGAAAAAAATCTGCTTCTTATTCAGAAAAAAATAAACAAACAGGAATTGAAGGCAGCAGCGGCGATAGAAGAAGAAAATAAAAAGAAAGAAAAATTGGAAAAGCCAGACCGCGGCATTGACACTTTATTTCGTGTTACTCTTGGAAATCATACTCGTTTAAGCGGAATAGCTGATAGTAAAGCCAATATTTTATTGTCTGTAAATGCGATTATAATTTCAATTGCATTATCATCTATAATTCCAAAATTGGATAGTCCGAAGAACGCACATTTGGTTATTCCGACTTTTATAATGCTGATATCTAGTGTTGTTACAATTATTTTTGCGATTCTATCCACACGTCCAAAAGTAACTTCTGGATTTTTTACACGCAATGACGTAGAAGCAAAAAAAGTGAATTTAATGTTCTTCGGAAATTTCTATAAAATGCCTCTTGAAGATTACGATTGGGCAATGAACGAAATGATGAAGGATAGAGATTACTTATATTCTACAATGATCAAAGATTTGTATTATCTCGGATTGGTTTTACAGCGAAAATATAATTTACTTCGAATTGCCTACAATTTTTTCATGTTCGGATTAATTATCACGGTAATCGCGTTTGTGATTGCTTTTAAATCTATTTAAAATTCAAAAATATTTAGACGCTGATTTTACGGATTCGCTATCGCGAAAACGCGGATAAAACGAATTTTTTTTTAACCTAAAAAATCAATCTGCGTCCAGCCGCGTTTTCATGATAGCGAATCGGTTTCATCCGTATCCCCAAAAAAAAGCTCAACTTTTAGTTGAGCTCATCTAATAAATCTTGGTAAGTAATCTTTTTTACTCCTGGATTTGAATTGTTATTGATCACTTTTACACGAATAGCTCTCAAACCAGAAACACCTTGAAGATCTTCAACTTCAAATTGTTCTATCGAAGGTTCAAGAATTTTCTTGTGCTGTAAGTACTTAATATATTTTAAATATTCAGCTTCTTCGCTGTTTTGAGAATAAACAATTGTGATTTTTTCTTTTTCAGTAATTCTTTCGTTTGTTCCTTTAATGTTCGATTTGTCAATTCGTTTTTTAACGACTTCATATCTTGCATTATAAGTTCCGTCCACATCAAAGCGTTTTTCATCCATTCTAAAACGGATCGAAAGCGGAGAACTGAAAACCAGAATCAATGACGTCACATCTAATTCATAAGGAAGTGATTCCTTAAGTTCATGATGCTCCAATTCCATTTCGCATAAAGTCTGCAACTGCCACAAACGAAGATTATGCAGGTACATAATATCAAATGGTTTGGTTGGGGAAATTGAAGCTCCGATATACAAATTGTGTTCCACACCATCCGTTTTAAAACGCTCGTAATAATGCGGATAAATTTGCTGCGCTTCAACTTGTTTTTTATCTAAAACCGTTGCCAGTCTTTTATTAATGATTGACATTGCGTTGTCAAATTTCTTTCTTTCCTGATAAAACATTCCTGTTTTTTCGTCCAGACTTTCAAAGTAAAGTTTTTCTAATTTTTCGTTTTTAGCGTTGCTTTTTGTGTTTTTAAGGATCGGGTGAATTTCTTCTTCGATATAACGTTGGATATGCTGTTCCGTATCAGCTTTTAGAGGGAAATCTAGTTCACTTCGAAGGGATTCTAATTCAAATTTTCTTTGTTCCAAAAGAACCAAATTAGAATTCGGATCCTGATTTTCGAAAATTTCTAAAAGAGCTGTAAGCTGGCTTTTTAAATCAGTTTTTACCGTTTCGTTTCGATGTTCTGAAGAACTTTTAATATCAATTTGTCCATAAAGCGGAAACACATTTTTAAATACAATCTCTTTAAAAATATAATCTTTTGTATGATTTAAATTTTGAAAATAGTTCTGCGATTCTTTTTTGAATTTCCAGTAAACACTTGGGTGAATCGTAGTGTACTCACGTTGAATAATTGCTTCAACCTGATGCTGCATGTCTGTATTGTAGCGATCAATTGTATCAGTTAAATACGGAAGTACTAATTCTAGTTTTGTAGCATTCACACTATTTAAATCTCTTGGATTTTCAGAAACCAATTCGACAACACCCAGTAAATGTCCGTTTCTAATAACGGGAGCAAAAATACAGCTGTTAATGTTTTGCGATAAAAGATGCTCTCCCAGTCTTTTATTGGTCGATTCTTCTGTAAATTTAGTAACATTAGAAATCACAAAAGGTTCTTTATTATCTAATAAATTTTCAAATGAACATCCAAAAAAAGCATTTTTACAATCGACTTCCTGATCGGCAGAAAGTAAAAAGCTTTTAAGCTGGTTTTCGTATTTTGCAGGTCTAATAAATTTTTCTTCTTCAGGATTGTAAATAATAAACCCAACTTTTAATTTTGGAAGATTAAAAATAGACTGGAAAATATTAGAAACTTCCTGATCTGTTGTAACTGTTTTAGCTCCAGGTTTCAACAAATTACTTTTCAATGTAGAAATGGCACTTTCTGTTGTAGCATCAAATAAAGAAACAATTCCGAAACCTCTTAAGATCCAGCTTCCTTTTGGAAATTTAGATTTCCACAAATTAATATCGCCGTAATTATCAATCAGCTGATCGATATCTTCCTGAGTTAACGGAACTGCATTTTCAGTCGGAATAATTTCCATGAAATCTGCATTGTACAAAATACGATAATGTTTTTCGACACCGCTTTCGTCTGGAATATCATAGAAAAATGGTTTGTTGAAATCGATATGCTGTTTATAGTAACTGCTCAAAATCAAACAGCAGTTATTAATGTAAAATTGATGTTCGTCGAAATCACGAATTTCCATATAAAATTCGTCTCCAGCGTTTTTTAGAATTTTTTTGAAACGTTCTGTATAATTGAAGGAGATGTTTTGAAATGGAATTGTAACTGCTTTTATTTCGTTGTGCGTTAAAGCTGTTGGGAATAAATCGGCTAAAATATTTTTAATTAAAGCTTCATTATCTTTAATAACCGAATAATCTTGAATCCCAGTTCTTAATTCCGGGATAGATTCAATTTGTTTTAAAATAGCTTTTGCGTAATTCGATCTGTAATCAACGTCTGATAAAGCAATTTCTTCAAAAGATTCAATCAGCTTATGAAATGATATAATGGTAGTGAAGGGACTTTCTTTAAAAAACTGAATATCCATCTTAGTTTATTTTTAATGCAAAATTAATGATAAATTAAGAATGATCGACATTTTATGATTTCTTTCGTCTATGAAAGTATAAAATTTATCTTTAAGCAAAAAAACCTCAAAGCCAAAGCTTTGAGGTTTTTTATCAGTAAGTAATAGAAAATGAAAACTTCTTAGCTTTTTTCTTCTTTGTTGAAGTAAACTAAGTAGTAATACATTTGTTTTTCTTCATCCCAGCCTTTTTCAACAAATTTTTCTGCGCTTTCAGGATTAATAAAATCCATTTTAATCTGAATATGAGTATCCAAATTAATTACATTTTTAATCGATTTTCTAGCGTCAGAAACTGCTGCGTTGGCAATTGGGAATGAGGTTACATCTTCGATGCTGTATTTTTCTCCTTTATCAACTTTATAGTTTTTAAATTCAGGGATCAAATCA